>Ga0315289_10003701_pt1 | contig 23058 bp, 23 predicted proteins | sample YL17G11_40_MG_FD_203452 | JGI IMG/M metagenome (GOLD analysis project Ga0315289, IMG submission 203452) | Sediment microbial communities from Yellowstone Lake, YNP, Wyoming, USA - YL17G11_40 | ecosystem: Environmental > Aquatic > Freshwater > Lake > Sediment | place: USA: Wyoming | collected... | reverse complement strand
TAGGAAACGGGGGGGGTATAAAAATAAGTTATAAGGTGTACGCCTACTATGACACTTTAAGAAATTTAAAAAATTATATAGTTTACTTTTTTATATTTAAAGAGGATAATAAAATTTTAAAATAAACCGAGGACAAAATGAATACAAATAAGATTGAGAACGGTAACGTAGTACTAAAGCACGACTTAATGTTTGAAATAACAAAGAAGTTTGAATCCATAGATGAACATAGGTTTCTTAACAGTTGTCTACAAGGTAACTACCAAAGAGAACTCTTCAATGAAGCAGTCTACTATCCAATAGATGTTAGAAGTTATGCAAGTAAACAAAATCTAAGTATTAGCAAAGCATATGAAGAACTGATAGACCTAGTAACAAAATATATGGAAACAACTGTAAAGATACCTTTAGATACTGATAAAACATGGCATACCAGTCTAATATATGATTTTATAGCGGATAAAAGTGATTTCACTATTCAAGTACAGTTCAATAAGAAAATAATACCTCTAATAAGCGGTGAAATGGAAGCAGGAAAGTTTAGTGTCTATAACTCTAAACTAGACGCAATACCTAGTAGTAAAAGATATAAAATGTGCGAACTAATACAACGTAACATGTGGAGAATAAAGAAGTTTGGTTTCTTTTTACTTACAGTTCCAGAGATAAGAGAAGCATTAAACTTAAAAGACCATCAATATAAAGAGTTCAAAGCACTTAATAGAAGTATTATACAGGCTAGTATTAAAGATTTAGCTGGTAATCTAGGTATCAGATTGAGAAGTACGGGTAATATGCGTAGAGTTAGATTTGAAGCAGACCTATATGGTGGTTTAGGTGAAGATTATGAATAGTTACATAGTAGCTTCAAACCCAAATGAATTTCCTACATGCTTCTATAAACAGAATGTAGAAGTTATTAAGATCACTCCAGAGGGCTGTATATTCTGGAAAGGAAGAGAAGTCGAATCGGATGTTGAGTTTAAACAAGCAATGCTGGACTTAAAGACCTATCTAAAACCTGATAATAGTAGCGGTTGGTGGATGAAAGTACCTAAACCTTTAACACCAAAACTTATAAGTCTTGGTAATAACTGTCATAAGTATTTTTTAGAAGGTATCAAGTTTGCAGAAGATATGCACGGTATAACTGGAGTAGATGATGAATAAAGAAAGAGAGTTGTTGAAAAAGATTTTAAATACAGGTTGGTTAAATCACGAGTTAAGTTGTGAAGCTGAAGAACTCCTCGCCCAACCTGAGCAGACTGAGCAAAAGCCTGTTGCTTGGATGCAAGATGATATTGAATTATATGTGCTAGAAGAAAAAGACATTGTAAGAGGTTATGTTATACCCCTCTACACAGCACCACCGAAGCAAGAACCGTTGAGTGATGAGGAGGTTTTTGATATAGCTTACAAAGCAGGATTTGCCATTGACCATGATGAAAGTGCTGATTATGAAAGTGAGGCTTATGGTTTTCTAAATGGAGATGGTTATGTGGATAATGAACCCTATTTTAAGTTAGTAAAAGCAATAGAAAAAGCTCACGGTATCGGAGTGAGCGATGACTACCGTTGAATGGTTTTATGTGATTTTCTCAGTGGGATTAGCGTGTGTAGTTCTAAGTTTTCCGTACTTAATTGAGAAGTTAGTAAGGGTAATTAAAGAACTTCGAGGTAAGCAACAAAAGCCTTTGAATGATGAAGTAATTTATATGATGATTCTTGGTAGTAAATACCCCAATAACTGGGAAAAAATTAAAGCGTTTGCTAGAGCAATAGAAAAAGCACACGGCATTGGAGGTGGGGAATGAATAAAGAAAGAGAGTTGTTAGTAGAAGCCGTAGAGTGGATGCAAGAATTAAAATATGTGTATGCAGATGCAAGAGACTCGGGAGACAGGGTTTTATTAGAGTTAATAGCAGATATTAATAAGATTGAAAACCTACTCACCCAACCTGAGCAAGAACCTAGTGATACAGAAATAATCACAGCATACCAAATGCTTGTGAGAAGGAAATTAGGTTTGCAGGAAAAGAATGAAGTCTTACAATTAGGAGAACCCGAATTCAATGCACAAATTACAGTAAAGAAAGATTGTAAACATAAAAATAATGGAAGGTGCTATTTGCATAATTTGCAATGTCAGTATCCAGAGTGTGAGGAATAATATGAGTGGTTTTGGAAGTGTTGATAGATTTACCGATGGAGAACGTACTTGGCTATGCAAGGTTTGTTAGCTAGTCCTGTGATGGGAGACTGCGCATTACACAACTCATCTGCTGACTGGCTTGAAGATATAACTAAGTGTTCTTATGGTTTTGCAGACTTTATGCTGGCGGAGAGGGAGAAAAGAAATGACTGAAGCAGAAAAGTTAACCTATGAGTATCTACTAAAAGAACTAAGAGAAGGTAAACAGAATGAAAAGGACTTCTGCCTAAATAAGTTAGAAAGGCTTATAGGAGTAATTAATGTACGAATCCATAAAGCAATACCATCAGAGGTCTGGGAACTACCATGAAACTATATGAACTAGAAAGAGAAACCTACTTTACAGTAGATAAAGATGAATCACAAACAGTATTCAGACTACAAAGGATAGATGGTATGTTCTCTATATGTTACTATAAGATGGAGGGTAAAGATGTACTAGTACATATAATAGTTAATGCCGATGTAACTATAGTAACCTACCATTAGGAAACATATGAAACTACTAACAGATAAGAACTGGGTTGCTCTAGTAATACTACTAGGTTTGATAATATTAGATACTACAGTAGACTTTATAGCTATGCAAACTCTCAAAGACAGAATAGAAGTACTAGAAGAACTACATAAAGTGCCTACATCCTTGTAAGCATAACTTATAACTAGTACATAGCTGGTGCTTCTGCTTCATACATTGCAGCATCTGTAGTATCAGCTCTACCTTTTCCAATCTTAACACCTACTTTAAATGCTTTCTGTACTAGAGTATCAAGATGTTCCTTGAATACTAGTTTAGCAGCAGCAATAGAAGCAAGTTGTTCTTCTACAGTTCCATAACTAGCTAAACATATAGAAGTAACCATGTCATACAGCATAGTTACTTCTACATCTTCAGTTTCAACACTATGTTTTATTTTCATAATACTTCCTATAATCAGTAATAAATAACTTAGTAAGCTCTATACCATCAGCAGAAGCTATAAAATTAGCAATACCTCTAATAACATCTTCTTTAACTATCCAAAGTTGTTCTTCACTAGTAAGTCCTAAGTTTATAGCTTCCAATAAAGTATATTCCTTACTGGGTTTAGCAGTCAGCTCCACAGTTGTACCCCTTTCAACATCTACTAATTCTTTAACCATACTGCGTAAGTCATTAAGACTTACTGTTACAGGTGCTTCGACCACAGCAAGTTCCTTAGGTTGTGCTATAGGTACTACATTAGACTTAAGTGCTGCTAATTGTTGTTCCAGAGATGCAAGTAGTGGAGTTGTCATATTATTAAACCTTTATTTATCGTTACCATGTCCAGAGTTCCCAGTATCACCTTTGTCACCTTTAGCTCCGGTATCTCCTTTATCTCCCTTATCGCCTTTTGAGCCAGAAGAACCAGTATCACCTTTAACACCATTAGTTCCATTAGTACCATTAGTTCCTGCTATACCCTGAATACCTTGATCGCCTGTATCACCTTTTTCCCCTTTCGGACCGATGATAACTAGACCATCCCTTATCTGAGTACTTTCAGGTGTTCTAATTCAAGACTTTACGTTAGTTGCAGTTTGCCCAGAACCAATCATAGTTCCAAGATTAACTGTACTTTGTGTATTGTGTTGAATAGCAGCAGCAAGTGAAGTCAACAAACCATTAGTAATAATTGCTTGTTGCTGTGCTTGAGTCTGCGCTTGGCTTTGAGCAACATTAGTAACTACACTTACATTACCAGATTCAACAGCAGCTCTAGTGTTAGAGTGTCTGTGATCGTCTAATGCAACAGTTAATTGACGTTGTAAGTCAAGTTCACGAGCATTGGGAATAGATGCAGCAAGTAAAGCAATCGCAGAACGAGTTTTCTCACCATCACTAACAACTACTTGAGCAGTAGCATAAGCGTTTTGAGCGATGTTAGTATTAACAACACCAAAACCAGCAGCAGTAGCAGCAGACAATGTTTGTACAGAACTATTAACTACATCACCTGTTTCGTGTACTTCATTAATGACATCTTTACCGCTATTAGCTACAGCAGCAAGAATACCTGATTGACCTTGCAAAGTGGCAATTTCAGCATTTAATGTAGTGATTTGTTGTGTATTACTTTGAGCAAGTAATTGACCCTGCAACTGACCTTCAGCTTTCCAAATTTCACCTTCAAGATTACCTAAGGTTTGTGAGTTAGTGTTTGCTGATATGATGTTTTGAACATCAGCCGCAGTTAAAGTATGAGCAGCAGCAACAGCAGCACCATCAGCTCCACCACCTAGCAAGTTAGTTCTACCTAACAACAAACCAAGTAGTAAACCACCACCTAAACCTTCCCCATTACCACCAGCACCACTTAATAAATTACCCATATCCGTTCCTTTTAATAAAGAAGTTAAATCAACATTACCTGTGCCTGTACCTATTTCTACAGCCATAGTTTTCTCCTACATTTAACTAGAAATGCTAGTACATTTGAGGACACTCCTCGATACCTTTTTAAGGGTATCAAAGGAAGTTTAGTTGATATTTTGGGTAATACAAGATAAGTATAGAAATTAAATCTTAATATGAATTACTACTACTTCTTAAGCTATTGATCTTACTTTATCTACATAATTCCAAAGGTCTGTAATATAAAAGTTAATTCCATAAGTCGCAATAAATTCTGAATAGTCGTTACAAGGTGTTAAGTCGCTTTTATCCTCTTTTATTCGGTATACTTGAAATTGTTGAGGTACATCAAAGATAAACTCACCATTTACATCTTTTCCAGTACCTACATAAAACTCAATACCGTTATTAGGATAATGTGTTACTGACGTTATAGATTCACTTATTTGTATAGCTGGTACTGTAGTTGTTCTAATCATTTTTGCAGCTCTTTTTCAATATTATTAAGTTTTATTGTTAGTTCTTGAATAGCTTTAACTAGAGGAGCTATTAAAGCTATATAACTAATACCTTTTATTCCGTCATTAGCCTCTGTATATAATACATCTAAATTAACATCATCAAAAAACTCTGTCATTCTTTGTGCAATAAAACCGTGATGAATTAAATTATCATCAGCTTTCATTCTAAATGTCACAGGCTCAATACGATTTATAAAATCAAGTCCTAGTACCTCTGGAACAACATCTTTTTTAATAGTTTCATCTGAAACTGTTCCAATATAGACAGTGTTATTACCAGATGAGTAGGTTCGATAACCACCACTCATCGATCCATCAAAAAATAAGTTAAGTCCTCCACCTCCGCTTAGTGCAATCCCACTATGAGTACCGCATCCTCTAACAAAGCTTTCAATAGCATAGCCACTTAAATAATGAGCATTAAGGTTATTAACCATTGTTGAGTTAGTCACCTGCATTAATCCATTAACCCAAAGAGCAGCCCCACTTCCATTTACTGCATGTTCAATCATAGCTCCGTAACCATAACCAGCGGCAGCTCCATGTAGCCCACTTCCACTTCCACCAGCAACCATAGCTTTCCCAACTATAGCATTACCACTACCTAATGTTACATTTGAAAATAATCCAGTACCACCAGATGTGCCTTGAGAGATTTCAAGTGCTGGATAATAACTTGATGTACTATCTAGGTTAGCACCTTTAAATCTTGACACTCCTGTTATATCAATACCTGCTGACGCTGTTAGTGATCCTGCAGTTATAGTTCCTAAACTAGCTGTTATAGCTGATAAACTACCTATATTCATATAAGTAGAAACATTAGCTGCTGTTATTTGACCAGTTATATTAGTTCCAAAAGTAGCACCTACTGTGGCATTATCAGCAGCTTTACCAGCACCAGTAATACCAGTCCAAGTAGCAGTGCCAGCAGCAGACGTTATATTAGTTAAAACAGTAGCAGCAGCAGTTCCAGCTATATTACCAGTTATATTAGCAGTAGTTCCTGTAACCCTCCAATCTGGAGCTGATATTGGTTGAACTATAGTACCTATATGAGCACCACTATCATTAGTTCTATATGCTGCAATGCCAGCTCTATAACTAACATCTTGTGGAACACCTTGAAATCTATAACTTGTAGTATTAACTGATACTAGTATATGGGGGTCAGCTGCAGAAACAATACCAGTTCCTACTACATAAGCAATACCTAAACCATCCGCAGGTATAGCTCCTTGTGTGTATGTCCATGTAAGTATAATATCTCTACTACCGTCAGCATTATTTACTATAGATATCGCAGTAGGTACTGGAGAATTAGTGGGCACACTATTACTTATATATACGGCTGTACCACCTACAGTAGCAGTAACATTTGTCGCAGGAGTTCCATCTATAGTTGCGGTAATATTAGCTGTACCACCTGTTCTTACCCAAGAAGCTACTATAGGAGTTTCAAACACTCCAGCAGCAGTTTTTCTTCTTGCAGTAATACCGACCTTATAACTTTTTTCTGTTGAAACGCCAAAGAAAGTAGCTGACCTAGAAGAACCATTTATTATAGCTAGTACAGGAGAACTTGTAGTCGGTACTGCAGCTCCTTCAACACAGTAAAGCATAAATTCATCTGCTGTTAAAGTTCCCTGTGTATAAGTCCAATTTAAAGTTATATCTACTGTACCTACTGTACTAGCAGAAGTGGTAATACTTGATATAACAGGAGAGTTAGTTGGTGCAGACGCATTTCTAAAATTAGCAGTTCCAGTAACAGTAGCATCAATATTTATAGAAGAACTACCTCCTACAGTGCCAGTAAAGTTAGCTGTACCACCAATTACCCGCCAATCTGGGGTTGCTATTGGTTGTATAACTGGTCCAACATGTAGTCCTGTATCGTTAGTTCTATAAGCAGCTATTCCTGCGCGATAAGTAGCATCTTGGGGTAAACCACGAAATAGATGACTTGTAGAAGCAGTAGAAACTAGTTGATGGCTATCAGTTGCAGCAACAGTACCAGTACCAGTAACATATACAATTCCAAGTCCGTCTGCTGGTATAGTTCCTTGAGTATATGTCCAACTTAGTAAAACATCTTTACTACCGTCAGCATTTACAGTAGTAGCTATTGCAGTAGGGATAGGGTCATTAGTAGGCGCACCTGCATTTCTATATATAGCTGTGCCAGCAACAGTAGCAGATACAGAAGCAACAGGTACGTTATCTATTGTACCTGTAATATTACCAGCAAAAGCTACGGTTGTACTTGGTTGGTATGGGTTTTCCCCAACTACAGTAGATGCACTAATAGCTGAGATAACTAAACCAGAAGAAGCAAGTGCTGCGTCTACTTTCCGAAAAGCATAGACACCAAAAGTATAGTATTTATCAGCAGGTGCACCATACATAAAGAAAGCTCTTCTATTGGCTGGAACACTAAAACTAGATTCTAAAGGGGGAGCAGTTCCTAATGTATAAGCAGTATTAGATGCAGAGTTATAAGTAATAATAATGAATCCATCTATATCAGCTTCAACACCGCTATTAAGAGTATGCACCCCACTTCCAATAGCTGTTATAGTAACTGCCGTACCAGCTATAGCATTAGCATAAGTAGATGCAAGTTTATAAACCACAGTAGTAGATACTACAGATATTTGTATAATGTAGTAGATAGTCTTAGAAGTAAGCCCACCAAGAGCAGAACTAGTATTAGCTATGTATTTAACTGCTGTACCCGTAGGAAGCGCAGGTGTAGTAGAAGTAATAGTATTATTTACTAAGCTAACTCCAGCACTAGAGTCAAAACTTACATTAGTTCCCCAAGACCATTCAAAACTAATGTCACAAGAACCGTCTGTATGTATTATATGATCTATAGCAGTACCATCTGTGTAGATATAAGGTTGGCATATAGGAGCTACGTTTAAGGTCATAGGTACGGGAACTAAAATCTCAGGCGCACCCGCAAAGTATTTAGCAGGATGCCAAATACTAGGAGTATTTGTATCTAAAGCTCGTACCCAAGGAGCAGTATCTACTAAGTTAGTAGTTGCTGCATCAGTAACAATAGTACTTCCAGAAGGAGGACTAGCACTATCAACTACTACAAGTTTATTTGTCGCTGTAATTCTGTAAAGAGTAAGTGCCATTAATTATCCCCAAAGAGTAAGGTTAGCTGTGTAATTTAAATAGTCTATTTCCATACTTGTAAGTACATAAGAAGTCCCAGCAATACCATATCTAGGTAATATTACATTAATAATACTACATATATAAAGAGAAGCTAATTCAGCTAAACTTAATCGTACAGATAAGTTAACTAGGTTTCTTTTAACAGAGGTTAAGTTAAGTACTCTAGTAGCCTCAGATAACGCAGCTATTTCACTATCAAATACTGTAGAAAGTTCAAATACTTGACTGGTAGGGAATAAAGTTAAAGTAGTTGGAGATTCTACAACTGCACTTCTATATTCTGTACTTAACCAATTGGCTCTTTCAAGGTTTTCAGTTACTACTATACCAGCAAGACTCTCTTTATTTTGTACAGACCAATTTTTATCATACTGTAAGGAAACCTTCCTTACTGGTACTACTTGTCCATTATAACTAGCACCCGTAAAATCAAAGGAAGTAATACCAAAGGCATCTGGAGAAGTTTGTGTATGGATACTTACAATAGGAGTAGCAGTTAAATCACCAAAATAATATATACGGAATAAGTTATTCTGATCTACACCCCACCATGCCCCTATAGAAGTACATATAGAAGTAAGAATACTAGCTATTGTTTCATTGTCTTGTACAACAATTCCAACATTATCAGCTATTTTAGAATCAAGAAGAGTAAAGTCTGCACTAACATAATCAGCAGAAGTATAACCAAAGGAAGTAAGTATTCTAAGTATTACTTGGGCAGGTGAATTAGCTAATACAGACTTCTTTTCCCAAACTGTACAAGTAAGTTGTCCTGTAGACATACCAATGCGAATAAAACTTCCTTCAGAGTTAGTGTAGGAAGTATAGTAACCGCCAGCAGGAGCTTTAGTACTTAAATCACTGACAAAATCAGCATAACTAGCTATAACATTAGCACTACGAGATAGATAAGCCCCATTAGTAAGTACATTAACTACTTGTTCAACCGTACCAGAAGATATTTGGTATATTAATCTACTTGTATTAACAAGTACAGGAGTCATATTAGAAACTCTACCAAAAATTAAAGGTTTAAGTTTGTCTTTAAGATCAGTAACTCCTTCAAGTGTATTTGCTGCAGTTGTTCCGGGAAGTACGTTAAGTCCTGTGTACTTTAAAGTCTGTAAAGGTTTGTCTAAAGTAGCTGATCTATTCTGTAAACGTATAGATACTTGATTCCATTCAAAAGCTGCTTGTTCTATTACTTGTACTAGTAACTTAGTTCTTATAGCAGTAACAGTATCATAACTATATAAGGTTAAAGTTTTGCCTTCAAATATATGATCTTTATATACGTCTAAATCTCTCTTAGTATTTGTAAGTATAAGTTCACCTATAGAAGAGCTTATAGCTCCTCCAAGACCGGAGTCAATGGCAATACTTTGGCTAAGAAAAGCAGGTTGTGCTATTTTACCTGTATAGGTACTTCCTCCAGCAGTAATAGTAGTACCTGTAGAATATCTTAAATTTACAGCAACTCCAGTACTACTAGCTATATCTAAGTCAACTAAATATCTTATAGTCATTATGCCGCACTCAACATTGGTTTAGAAAGTCTGGTTTTACGTTCTATAGTACCCATTCTATCATTAAGTACTACAAGTTCGTTCTTCATATCGGATAAAATCTTTATAGTTTCTTTATTAGAATCCTGTAAGATTCTATTAGTAGTATTATTATTAGATACTCTAGTATTTGTAGGCAATCTAACTAATTCAGGTCCACGTTCTCCAACTAGAGATAAACCAGAAGCAAGCCCACCATCAGCATACCCAGATATTTGTCTAGTATTCTTTAATAACGCTTGTAGAGCATCACTACTAGATTCTGTACCAGAACCAGTAGCAGTTATAGTACCCATAATAGTCTCTGAAAATGCCCCAGCAATAGCAACTGCTAAGTTACCTAAGTCAAACATAGCAGATTTACCAAGAGCTTCAATAGCATTAATAGCTGTATTAGTTATAGAAGTCCCAGTAAGACTAACATTTGATAAAGTATCTGTTACTTGTTTAAAGATAGTAGCATACTCACCTGAAGCCCCATAGAAGGACATTGCTTCCGTTAGGTATGTTTGACTTGCCGCACCTAATTTTCCTATTGCATCACTAGCTACTGTAACATCACTACTTCTACTTTTAGTTAATAAATCTTGGTAATTAGCTTGTGCTTGTGTCAACTTCTCCATAGGATTAAGTATGCTTAAAGTACCAAGTAACATATTTTTAACTGTCTCACCTAAACTAATAAAAGCAGTTTTCATATTATTAATTGCAGTTTTTTCTGTATTGTATTTATCTACTATAAGTTTAGTGATTTTAACACTTAAAGACTTTTGTTCTGTGTAATCCCTAGAAGTAGATAATGCAGCTAGTAACTGTTCTTTAGTTCTGCTATCTATGGCATCGCCAATAGAAGTTATCTGATCTTTAACGGGTTTTAAAACATCATTAGCTAAAGAAGTAAATGCAGTGCCTATTTGATTAAGACTAGCATATGCTTTTTTACCAGCATCAGTACTTAAATCTAAGTTACGTTTTACTTCTACTAAAGCAGTACCAAAATCCTGAGTACTTAAGAAAGTATTGATAAAAATATCTTGTAAACTTAAAATTAATGGGACACCATTAGCTAAGTAGTAGTTATATTCTTTTTGTGCTTGCTTCAAGTTGACTAGGTTACTTATAGTAGCATCCACAGCATAAGCAGCTTTAGCCTTTTCTACTACACTAACAATATCTTCGCCATATTTCTTTGCTAGTTGTTTTCGTTCTTCTGCCTGTTTTGCTTCTGCCGCAGCTTTAGCAATAGCATCATTAGAAACAGCAACAGCTACTTTAGCATTAAGATTGGTAAGAACAGCATGATTTGCCCAAACACCGCGAACCATTGCCAGAGTTTTCTTTTTAGTTCTTAGATAAGAAGCTAAACTAGCATCAAAAGTAGCCTGAGCAATAGCTGCTTGTTCTTTAAGTGGGTCAGCAGTATTCTTAATAGTAACAGGAAGTGCAGCAGTAGCCGCTTTAACTTGTAATTTACTGAAAGCACTAGTAAATATATCAGATAAAGCTTCTCCAAATGCTACAGCAGTATCATTAACTTGTTGTATAAGAGGTATAAAGTTCTTATAAAAGTCTGCTTCTTGCTGTGCAAATTCTTTTAATCTCTCAGCGGCTTTTTCTGCATTAGAACTAACATTTACTAGAGCATCTGCTAGTTTAATACTTGCTTCTCCAGTAAACGGAATTACTACACCAATTAGCTTAAAAGAAGCAAGCATAACCTGCTGTTCAGTAAACAGTCTAGTCATTGTAGCTGACATTCCCTCGCCTACTTGTTGCAGACTTCCAAAGATAGCTCCAAATACCCCTTCTGCTATCAAATCCATTTGAGCAGACATAACTCCTCTAACCATTTCAGTTATATCTTTGCTATTTTTATTTAGAAAAGAAAGTTTTATAACTGGAAACTTATATTTATTAAAAGCATCTATAGCATTTTGACCTACATTCTGTGCCATAGTAAAGATAGTTTCAGAGATACTCCTATATAAAGAAGTAAATAAAGTCGTAGTACTTTTAGCAGCTACTTGAAATTCATCATATATCTTTCGCTTTTTAGAGAACCAAGTCTTAGTAGTTTTCTCCATAGTAGTATATTGGGTGATTAGTAAATCTTGTCCATCTAGTAGGTCTTTAGCCATATTACCAGCAGCTAACATAATACCTTCATCTAGCTTCTTATATGTAACTTTACCGAAGAAACTCTCAACAAAGAAGTTAACCATTTTACCCACTATCTTACCGATAAAAGGTATTTTAGTAAGTGCCAATATAATTAAACCTACGGGATTAGTCATCAATACAGCATCCATAATTGCATTGGCTACTGCCGTAACTGTAAGAACAGTTTTAACTGTGCTACTAGCACCAGTTGACCCTGATTTTTCAACACTTGTAGAAGGGTTAAGTAAAGCATTTGAACCGCCAACATTACTAGCAGTAAAACTTTGTTTGATAATGTTATTTACTATCCTATCAGTAGCAAGTAGTTGAGCGCTTAAATGTACTATAGCTCTATTATTTTTAAATATTGCATCTGTTAAAAGAGTAATAGAATCTGTTAATGAAGTAGATATAGCTTCACCATCTCCAAGAACAGTACCAGCACCAGTACTAACTGGCATAGCAGTATTAGTTACTACAGTTTTACTATTTCCACCTACAGCAGCTATAATACTAGCTACTAAAGCTGCCATAGCTGCCATTCTAGCAAAAGCTGAGTATGGGTCGCCACTACCTTGAGTTAGAGTTGCACTAGCTCCTTTTACAGCTAATGTTTCAAGCACACCAAACTTCTCTGCTACATTATAAGCCATAGAAGCAACGTGCATAATTTTCTGTTCTTTACTACCTGCTTTCATTAAGTTTTCTACTGTTAAGAAAGCTTCTCTTCCAGTCTTAATTTTATTTTTTGCTGTTTCTGTATCCAGTAGTTGTGTTTGTTTAGCATTAATTTCTATTGCTTTCTTATTTGCAGCTAATGCTTCTGTATCTCCAGCAGGTATAACTGTACTGATCTGGGATAATCTATCTCCTTCCGCAATTAGTTCTTGCATCTTAACTAGCATTTCTGCTTGTTTAAGTTGGAAGTTATCAAAAAGATTGAACAAAGGAGCATAACCACCTAAAGAAGCAGTAAGTACATCTGAAGATGTAGCACCCATTTGAGTATAAGCAAGTTTTATCTCATTAATCTGCTCTCTATATCTTTTTGCAGCCTCAAAAGCGGCATTAATCTTAGTTATCTCTTCTCCAGCAGTTACTTGACCTAATACATTAGTAGCTTTAGCTTTTTCAGCAGGAGTACTGCCTACATCACCTATCTGGGTTTGCAACTGTTGTTTAAGTGGAGCGTTCTGTATTTCTAATCTAGCTTTAGCAGCAGCAAGAGTAGCACCAGTCATTTCCAGATAACTAGCAGTAGTATTAGCTAAAGTAGCGTTATAAGTTCTAAGGTCATTAATTCTTTCTTTATCTGCTATAGGTTGGAACTGTTTAGCTTTCTCATTAAGTAGTTCTATCTGATCTCTAGCTTTTTCTACGCTAGCAGCATCGCCAGCAGCAGAAGCGCGAGCTATCCACTTCTCTTGTATAGTTTTTTCAACTTCTACATTAGCAAGTTGTAATGCTACTCTTTTAGCGTAGTAATCTTTTATACTTACTAAATTACCCGCATATTTAGAAGCTAATTCGTCCAGTAAAGTTTCAGTTTCTTGTACCGCTAACTTAGTTTCTCTATTAAGGTCTTTATAAACTTCTTTTAATGCTTTATTGGCTGCTACGGCATCTCCTTTAGGTGGAGTTTCTTTAGGCGGTGTTATTACTTGCGCAGGAATATCCTCAGTTAAAGCTAATGCCCTAGTAATTTCCTCATTAGTAGTTAATCTTTTCTGTTTAATAGCGTCACTAACTAGTTTTGCACTGTTACCCTCGAAACTTGCTATTAAATTATCTATGTCTATTTTTTGAGCTGTAGCTAATACTTCTGCATTAAAAGTTCCTACCCTTTCTTGGTCTGCCTTCATTAATTCAGTTAATTTAGCAGTATAGGCTTCTCCAAAACTTGGAGTGTCTACAGAACCCATATGAAATAAAGCATCTTGAGCAGATATAAGTTGAAAAATACTTTGTTTTAGTGTATCTATAGGATGTCTTACAAGAGCAAAGTTTGTAGATAACCAAGTACTCCATTCTTCTCCAGTAGTTCTAGTTTTAAATAAACCATTAAAACTTTCTCTAAGATTATCTATTGTAACTATAGCTGTAGCTTTTAAATAAGAGGTTAAAGTAACTTGGGAATTTTTAAAATTAACCATGAATCCAGTAGCACTATCATAGCTAATAGATAATTTATTTAAATTTGCATAAGTAGCTACTATAGCTACTGTTACAGCCGCAAGAGCTAATGCTACTGGGTTAGATACTCCAGTGAGTATAGCCATTGTGGCACTTAATTTTTGAATACCTAAAGTTATGTTACTTAGAGCTGATACAAGAGCTACCCCTAAACGTAAAGTTATTAAACCAGCAAATATTTGAAAGGCTTGTCCAATACCTGTAAGATGCTCTCTTATAGCTGCTAGAGCTTCCGCTATAGTCCTAACAACATCATTCATAGTAGATTTTGTAATATCATAAATATCTCTATTTATCATAAGATATTCATTTTGTACTCGTTGTAAATTAGATAATAACTTGTTTCTTATAGATTCAAATACTGAATCATCTGCACCGCCAAAAGTTTGTCTATATATAGCAGCAAACTTGGGGACAAAATCTTTCGCAGTTACTAAGTTTTTAGACATAGCCTCCATAAAGTCAGCAGGACTTTTGCCCATTGCTTTAGCACCTATTTCTACAGCTCCGGGCAATACGTTACCTAACTGCTTCTTTATTTCTTCTGATTGGACTACACCTTTAGCAAACATCTGATCTAAAGCCAAGAAAAGAGAATTAAGTTTCTCTTCTGGAAGATGTAATATAGTTCCTACTTCTGCAAAGTCCTTAAAACTCTTATTTATTTCATCTTGACTTGCGCCAGCTAAGATAGCAGAAGGAGCATATCTTCTATAAGCTTGTTCCAAACCTAGTAAACTTTGTCCAGCATTGTTAGCAAGTTCACTTAAGAACTGCATATTCTTAGCACCTTGTTCAGAGCCAAAGATACCAAAGAGTGCTGCCTTAGTACTTTGTAGTTCTATACCAGCTTTAGGAATAGCCATTAAAGCTTCTTTAGAATACATAAGAGTTGTATTCCAAACTCTATAAGCACCTATAGCTTCGCCAACTCTAAGAAATAGATTAGTATGTGTTTTTGCAGCAGCATCAGCAGCTACTTTATTTTTAGTTAGTGCGTCTGTGTTAGTAACTATGCTAGGTTTAGTTAGTGCGTCTGTGTTAGTAACTATGCTAGGTTTAGCTATAGTAGCACCAGTAGCATAGTTAAAAGTACCGGAAGGTCTTAAAGCTTCAGCAGCTACTTTTGCTCTAGCATCTATCTTATCGTATAAAGAGTTATATAAAGCTATTTTTTCATTTATAACATTTGTAGTTGTTACTCTATCTAAGTTAGCATTAGCCTCTATATGAAACTTAGCTAAAGAAGCAGTTTCAGTAGTTTTTCTAGTTTCCATATCAGATAAAAAAGCTATTGTTTCTTTTTCTCTAGCTTTTCTTTCATCTAATAGTTTTGCTTGTCTTGCAGCAGTCCCAACATCATCTTTCAGTTTACCTTGTATATCCCCTACAAGAGAATTATATGATTTAGTAGCATTTATTAATTGTATAGTATCACTAACTTCTTTCTGGATAGAATCAGAAATCTGGTTATGCTTTCCTACCATTGTAGTTAAGTAAGTTTCTGCTAACTGATAGAAACTATTATTTTTTGATAGGGCTTCATTTTGTTTTGTGATAGAAGCTACTAATGTCTTTTGTGATAACGCTAAATCACCTAAAAGTGTGCCTCTTTTAGCTTCTAAATCAATTAAACTTTTAGTCTTAGCATTAGCACTATCTAAACCTTTCTCTACTCCTTCAGTCAGCTTATCTAACTTAGCCTTGCCAGCAGCATCAATGTTTATCTTAAAGCCCAGAGTCAATATCTTTGTTGGATTCGCCATTACTATCTGCCTTTGGTAGTACTACGTTTAAGTACCCACTATGAATATAGGGAATATCAGTTAGTGTTTTAATAACCGGAAGTTCCTTTTCCTTTATAATTGCTAATAGTACGGCTGAGTCAAGACCATAGTTTTCATTTAAGTAGCTACGAAGAATATTATAGATAGTAAAGAGTTCTTCATTATTATCCCATAAGAAGAAGGAATTATCTGAGTCCCCATAATCAGATAGTTCATCCTCCTCTTCTTCTTCAATAGTACCGCCAAAAGCAAGAATAGAAGCTTTCTGTTCCTTTAGAGTTTCTTCTCTTTTATTCTTCTCTTGTCCTATAGTTACTAGTTGACCTAGTAGTTCCCCAACCTCTATTAGTTTTTTGATTTATCGCTATTAAAGTCCATGTTAGTTAAAGACTTTAAAACACCTTCAATTAGGGAAACTCTCCAAGGATTAGATTCCATGAAATGTTCTAGGAGGACGACTAGACAATCAGCAGGACTATCCCAGAGAGTTTCATTCGGTTTAACTGCGTCACGAGTATCTTTAACTAGTATCTCTTTAGATACACCTGTTTCAGAATCTTCTACAATTATAGGAACTTTCTTTAGATAAACAATTTCATTAGATAGGAAAGTATTAATACTATTCTTACCTACATCATCACCTCTATTAAGAAGTTCTTGGAATTCTTTTAACTTAGCTTCCCCTACTTCTGAAGGGTATCTTTTAAAGCCAGCTAATATACTTGCACTAGTACCACCACCATCTTTAGCATTAATGGTAAGTTCTAACGTAGGTGTTTGTAATTTAATGAATAATTTTTGAGCCATTAGATTGTCCTCTAAATGTGATAGGCAGCGAAATGCTACTTCTTGATTATGCAGATATAAAAGGAATATGTCAATAGATATAAAAAAAGGGAATATCTCTATTCCCTTTATTTACTAATGTAAAGTAATACTACAATAAAATCATTGCAGACTTACCAGTATTACGGAAAGTAATGTCACGACCAAAATAGGTAGCTACTTTACCTTCTTTAATATTACTCATTTGTAATTTATCCCATTGATAAACTACTTTCTTACCAGCTACAGTACCAAATTGAAGCTTAACAGCATAGAATCTACTAACTTCAGTTTGATCTGGTACAAAATAAGTAGAATCACCAACTGGAGCTTCAAGTACTGAAATAGCTATATCAGTAGGAGTTGCAGTTTTAGCAAAACCTTCTTCAGCACCAGTTAAGTAACGTGCAAAGTCAAAGCCAAAAAAGTTAGATGCAGTTAAAGTAGCAAATGCTAATGTTTCACTTGCTACAGAACCTCTAGTAGAAGTAATAGTTCCAGCAGGAGTACCAGTTGCTGGATAGTAAAACTTAAAAGAAGTATCACTAATTACTTCAGCAATAACTACAACATTATTAAGACCAGTTGCACCAGTAATACCAGCTAGTTTGATCGGACGTAAAGAACCAGCAGCACCATAACCAGCTAAAATACCTGTAGAAGTAGCAACCCAACTATTAGGTTCAGTAGTAGAAGCAGCAATACTAGTAATAGCAGGTCCGGCAACAAAAGAACTTGAATCTGGGATTTCTACAATCTTAGCACTTGAGATACTTGCTTGCTTAACTACAGGAGCAATGTTAGTAGTTTGATCTCCATAAGAAGGAAGTACAGCAGTAGCACTTGTAGCAGTACCAACATTACCTTTTAGAGAAAACTTAAGTTTAGGAATCTCACCTACAGAAGCAGAAAGATCAACAGTACCATTCACACCAAAGAAAGGATATAAGTTTTGGTTAGCTGCGTCAGTAGTACTTTTTCTATAGTCAATAGATACAGAAGCAGAAGTAGCTGTGTAGTTATCGTAAGAAATACCAGCAGTAACAGTTGCACCTACAGCAGTAAAGTTACCGCCACAAGCAATCATAAGATCAGCAGCAGTTACATTAGCAGTAGTCGCTGTATATACAGTAGTAGCAGGTACAGTACCTAAAGTTGGTTGCATAATTTCTGCATTAAGCTCACCATAAATATCTTTCTGGTAAGTAAATTCATCACGAGATAAAGCATCACCTAGAAACTGAAAAGCAGCAGTATCAAAGGTAAAGCCACCATCTAGTGAAGTAATTGGAGTAGCATCAGTAGTAGCTGAAGGTTGCGAATATGTACCAGCAGTAGCTTCTACCTTAGAGAACAATGCTATGTTCTTTTCGTTAAATTTAGTAATTGCCATGTTTGTTCCTTAATAAAAAAATAAAACTATTAAACGATTGTGAATACAGTTGGAAAACCTATAATCCATCTACTAACCCACCATATAGATGAATTAGAAAATCCCATTGGACCACTTTCAGCTAGAGTAAAACCTGATCTATCTGTTTCAGCTAGTACAGGATTCTTACCTATAATCGCAGCATAGATAGCTATCCATACAGTAGGTAAATCTTCTCTATTACATACTATCTGAATATCAAAGTACTGAACTAAGTTCTCACCGTGCATATCATATATATCATATTCTATGGGCGCAGTAGGATTCTTAGATACAATATTACCATAACCTACAAATATTCTAGGTGGTGCGGTTTCTTCAGTAAGTTCAATTTCCCTACCTTTAGTCAGACTAACTGAGTAAGGTAAAGAAGATAGAATGGACATAACTTCAGCTTCACTAAACATTACTTATCTTTCCTTTCCAAACAACTGAACATCTGCTCCAACCTTGTAAGTTAGGAACAGGTGTATTAACTATTCTAAAAGTATGTATATACACAGTATCTTCTATAGAAAACACATCATCTTCTTTTATCTGATTCTCTTCTACATCTAGTGTATTAAGCATAATAGAAAACTGTTGTGTTTCTACATCATATAAGGTAGATTCACCTTGTAATATTGTAGTAGAAAAACCAAGCACACCTTTAACTTCCCAAGAAGAACCATATAAAGTTTCTCCTGTAAGTTCAAGTATTTCAGCTACTGGTTCAGTTATATTCATTACCATCCTTTAGAAAAAGCAGTTATAACTTCATTAGCTAGAACATCTCTAGCAGTTTCCATTTGACTATCTTTATCATACGTTATATTAGCTAGTTTAGCTAGACTAGGACCGAAAAGTTCTTTATAAGGTGCGCGAGTACCATCTGGGTTAAATACATTTGGTATCTGCAACCATGTAGCTTTTTGTAACCTAACTAATATTCTTTCTTTCCCCTTTACGTTTCCTAAGAACTTCTTATACTCAGTTCTTACTCTAGGTGTAGATGGACTTCCAGAATTTCTAATATTAACTCTTACTGATCTAGCTTTATTAACCTTTTTATACCTAACAAAGCCGTTAGCTAAACCGAATGGAATACTGTTCTTTACTTTGAAAAATGCAGACTGCTTATAATCATAGTTAGTCATAGGTAAAGCACTATCTTTATAGGCTATTGAATAGTCTAAACTAAGAGTACCTTTACTAGTCAAACCACTTGAAAGTCTAACAGAACCTAAACTCTGTTTACTCTTGTATAAAGCACCTACTCTACTTTCTAAAGTGTTATGGAATTTAGCAATAGAGGAGTTAATGTCAGGAACAATTCTATTTAAGGAATCAGAAGGTATAAGGTTATCGCTTAACTTCTTTAATTCATCAAATGTTATAGTAAATGACATTAACTCTTTCTATACTAGATTACAGAACTTTCCAAGATACTACTGAATCAATATCAGTATGACCCATTAAGAAGTTAGTATGAACTTCCCATTCACGTTTGCCAGTTTTAGGTTCTTCCCAATAGTTAATCCAACGTGGCATTGCTGCATAGTTAGCTCTAGGATGTTTAATACGACCATAAACTTTAACACCGTTTTCAGCAGGTGGAATCAATACTACGAAACCATCTGGAACATACTTAGTAGAAGTACCAGCACTACGAGTATGATAGAAAGCATCATAAATATAGATGTCAATCAACTCGCCATTACCAAGTGGGAAAGAGCGTTTGTAAGTTAAACCTTGAACGTCTTTTACTCTTGGAAGAATGTCTTGTTGTGAACGTAAGATAACATCAATAGTAGTAACTGAAGAATCTTTGTAGTTAGTAATCAAGTCTAAGTTGAAAGCTTCATAAGCATCGCTAGACATTAAGCAAACAGCAGTTCCAGCTCTGAATTTAGCAGTTTCATACATCTTAACTAAATCTTTAACAGGAGTACCAGTTTTAGCAGTAATGTTTGCACCAGACCAAGCTTTACTACCAGCAGTATAAGCACCAGCAGTAGCAAGAACTGGCATAATACTTTGAGTAGAATCCCAAGGAGCTACAACAGCAGTAGTAGTTAAGTTTACTGAAGGAACTAAATCACCAGAAGTTAAGGCAGCACCAGTAGTAATAACAGAACGACCAAAAGAATATCTAATCTTAGGGTGTTTCTCAGAAGCAGCTTCATAACCACCATAGATAAGAATCTGTGAAGATACTAATTCAAACAAGTTCTCAAATCTTTGTTCAGATAGAGCAAGTTTATTACGGATATTCGCAACTTCATTACCCATAACATCTAAAGTACCGAACTGCTGACCTAACTGACGGACATTAATTTCTTCATAGTCAGGAGAGTTCAAGCCTTCTTTAGCATAAGAGAAACGTAGTTCTTTTGTACCAAACTCATTCAAAGTAATAGGAGTAGCATCTACTTCAGGAAGTACAAACATACCCATAGTATTCTTTGCTGTAAATTCAACATCAAAGTTTACTGTATCTTTTTCAGTAGTAGAAACATTAGTAAAATAAGATTGCAGCCAATTAGGACGTTTAACCTTATTAGCAGGAATTACACCAGAAAGAATCTTACTGGCTTGGTATGGGTCAAGAAAAGTTAAAGCCATTATAATTGCTCCCCAGCAGACAAGAAGCCAAGTTCAGTAAACTCAGTACCTTCTACTAATTTTTGTTTAAGTAAATCAGTTGTACATACAGTATTGTAAGCAGTACAAGCAACAGTAGTACCATCAACTTTAGTTACTACATCAGTAGCAACATTAACTGACCATACAAGTGCATCAGCCCAGAAAGAAGCGTCAGTATAAGCCGTAGCTTGGACATCAGCACCAGTAGCATCTACATCAAATGCAAGGATACCAGTTACTTTAGTATTAGCAGCAAGAGCAGCAGTAATAGAAGGATGTGCAATTACTTTTCCATCAACATCAGAAACTACAAAGCTTAATGCCTTTAATACTTGACCAGATTTAACTGTAACTGTTTTAGTGTTTCGATCTTCTGAGCGAAAGAAAATCTTTTTAGTTACTCGATCTGGGTATGAAGCAAACCCACCATTATAATCAGCCATTATCTAACTCCAGTATAAGATTCTTGTGCAGAAAATTTATCTACCGCACCCATGAAAGATGAAAGGAAATCTTCTGGTTTTACTTCTTCAGCTACTACTTCTTTATTTAAAGAAGCTTGTAAAGCTACAGAAGTATCTAAAGCACCTGACATTTGTAAAGCTTCTTTGATACCCTCAAACATTTCAACTGTATCTTCAATAGAAGCACCAGCTTTAATACGTTTAGTTGCCAAATCAGCAGATAGTTTAAAAGTAGAAGCAGCTTCTAGAATACCAAGTACCCTAGCCTGTTCCATTTGTTTTGCTTTAGCTACTTCAAGAGTAGTTGAGGCTTGTAGTGATTGTAGCTCAGAACTTAATTCAATGTTCTTTGCTAACGCTTCTTCTAAGGTCATATTGATACCCTTGTTAGTAGTTATAGAAAGTTGTTTTTGTGGAACTTCAGTAGTCATAACTTCTTGGAAAGAAGTCACAATACCATCTATTAGCCCAAGTGACAAGGCTTCCTCGGCTAATACAGTGTTACCTGATAACTTCATAATAGTATCTAAGCTAAGTTTAGGTCTATAAGAAGTTACTGCGTTATTCATTATATTATCAAGAACATTAAGCATACTAACTGCATCTTCTATTGCTCTAGTAGCAAAGGGTTCATGCGGATTAATAAGTGCTTTATCTTCTTTACTGCGGAGTATTGTATATTCTACTCCAGCTTTCTTATCTGCTTCAGATACATTTATAAGAGTCATAATAACTCCTATAGAACCTATAATAGATGAAGAAGTTGCTAGAATAGATTGACATGATGCAGCTAGTACATAAGCTGCACTAGTTGCCATACCATCTGTTACTGCTACTGTATTAATACCATACTTAGTAGGTAAAGAATTAATGAAGGCAGCTAAACCAAATAAACCAGATACTTCACCGCCCGGACTATCTATATAGAAAGTAAGTGTAGTGTTTCCTGCTGAAATAGCTTGGTTTACTTGGCTAGTTACATATTCATAACTAGTACTGCCACTGTCACCACCACCATTCTTAGATACAAGAGAATCAAATACCTTAATAACAGCATTTGAAGATACTACATCTTGTTTACCTAAGGTAGATATAGAAGGTAAAGATTCTCCAGCAAGTAACTTAAGAGTAACTTCAGATGTAAGTACATCTAGCTTACTTTGTGCTATTGCTAGTGGTGTGTTATATAATCTTGTAAGTATTCTACCGTATTTCATAGGAATCCTTTTATAGTTCTCGTGATTATCATATAAATAAAGTAGCAAGTCAATAAATATTATCTACTTTAGTTACCAGTAGTATTAGGATTAGCTTCTATATTAGTTATCTGATTAGCCATGTTACCTTGTGAACTAAGTAAGTGATCTAATCCAACTTCCTTTATTCTAGCTCTATCAGCAATAATATCTTCAAAGGTAGTATGTCTTTCATCTAACTTACTTTGTAGAGTACTCATACCATTCTGAACTTCAAGAAGGTCAGCTTGAGTATCTTTAAGTTCATCAACACCATACCATCTTGGTAGTTGGTAAGTAGGAATCGCAGTATTAACCTTATTACTATATAACCTAGATAACTCTTTAAAGTAAGAAGTTAAAGGGTCTAGTCCTAATGGGATAGTATAGAAGTGATGTATATACTCTAATCTACTACGAAGTTCTATGCCTATAGCTCTTATAGAACTAAAGTCTAATCCAGA
>Ga0315289_10003699_pt1 | contig 23059 bp, 19 predicted proteins | sample YL17G11_40_MG_FD_203452 | JGI IMG/M metagenome (GOLD analysis project Ga0315289, IMG submission 203452) | Sediment microbial communities from Yellowstone Lake, YNP, Wyoming, USA - YL17G11_40 | ecosystem: Environmental > Aquatic > Freshwater > Lake > Sediment | place: USA: Wyoming | collected... | reverse complement strand
GATGTAGTTTAATTAACTTCTCCCATTCCTCTTTTTTGCCGGCAATGCGAACACTGCCCGTACCGCGTACACCGATAGCTTTTAGGTTTTTGGAACCCATGACTGCCCCTACACCACCTGCAGAATGTGAATAAGAGTTCATCACCACTGACATAGGGACTAAATTTTCGCCTGCCTGGCCAATCGCGGCCACTGCAGCCCCAGGCCCTATCTCATGGGAGATCTCAATCGTTGCGCGGCGAATCCCCTGTCCCCACAGGCGACGAGCATCTTTAATCTCCACTTTTTTATCAACGACCGATAGCCATACCGGATGATCCGCCTTTCCCTCGATGACGATGGAGTCGTATCCGGCATACTTGAGCTCTGCAGCAAACTGTCCACCCATATGTCCGGTAGCCACCAGCGCTTTCGGCCAACAAGTGGGCCAAAGGGTCGTAATGGCCGTTCGGCCATTGCACGGAGCACCTGTCCCGGCCAGAGGGCCTACACCAAAGATGATCTTGTTGACCGGATCAAAGGGTTTGGTACCTGCGGGAACCTCATCCCAGATGACCTTATAGCCGATCCCAGTTCCACCTAAAAAGTCTTTGTACTTCTCAATGGTATCTTCTGTCCAGATTCGACCAGTGGATAAATTGACTCGCAGAATTTTACCAACCCATCCTCCGTATTTAGCCATGTCCTTTATCCTCCTTCCTACTTCTTATGACAATCGTTACAAGCCGCAGCCTTTTCCGGTGGAATCACTGCTGTGGGTACGACCCGAGGTGGTACCTTATCGGTCAAATCACGCCAAGCCATGTAGCTCAGTGCCTCGGCAGGACAGGCCTCCACACACTTGGGTTTCCCATAGCAGAGGAAACACTTGGTTGCCTTGCCTGTATCTGAATCGAAAGATATCATCTCCCATGGACATGCCCGCAGGCACATCTTACAGCCGATACATTTCTTGGCATCCACAACCCGGGCATTGGTGGGAGGTTTCACCACAATCGCATCATTCGGGCACGCATTGGCACAAGGCACCGGATGAGGACACTGTTTGCAGAGATCCTGGACGATCAGCCCATTACCCCAGTTACCTTGCCCGTGTTTTTCAGGAAAAACGCCTTTGGGTCCAAAGTTAAGGTTCCGGGCAACCTTCACCCTCGACATAGACGGTTTTGCCTTGCCATCATTGAACTCCGTACAGGCCAGTTCGCACCGCCGGCAGCCAACACATTTTGTCGGATCAGCGATGACGATCCCCTTGGCCTGCTTCATGATAATCAAAGGTGCTTTTGTTTCACCCCTGGCGAAGAGGGGTTCCAGAACAGAGATTCCAATGATGGAGACTCCACTCAGTTTTAGAAATTGACGCCGTGAAAAAGGGTGGTTTAGACCTTCAGAGCTCAGAACTTCTTCCAAAATCTCAGGCTTCTTGTTTTGATGACTCATCCTTCTACTCCTCTCTTTATAAAGAATAAGAATTAGGAATACTGATTATGTTATTAGTAATTGGGACCAAACCTTTAGTCAAGAAAAAATTCTTTTGATTTATAATTCCAACTGTTCGCCAATACATTTTAACCATGACCTTCGCTATTCCTTCGCCATAATACTGGATTAGGGAGGAGTAAATCTCATGAGTCAGACATCTGATCGAGATTTATGCGGAGTTCGTTCTCAAAACTTCTTGTTGACAACCATGGCCAAGTTTACTATAAAGTGAATAATTACAATCCTTGAAAGGAGGTTTTTTATGAGACGGTTATTCATATTAGGAGTCATTGTTGTTTTAGTTTTCGGTGTCTCCCAAGCATGGGCTCAGAAGAAGGAAGTTCGATTGTCCATCGCCACAGGCGGTACGGGTGGCGTCTATTATCCATTGGGTGGAGGTATGGCCAACGTCATATCCAAATATATTCCTTATGCAGAGGCTACTGCAGAAGTGACCACTGCTTCTGTGGATAACTGTCTTCTGGTGGGAATGGGAAAGGCAGACTTAGCCCTGATCATGGCAGATGTGGGATTGGATGCCTATCAGGGAAAGGGGAAATTTAAGGAGAAGGTTCCTCTGAGGACAGTAGCGGTTCTTTATCCGAATAATATGCATGTCGTGACCATTGAGGGCAAAGGCATTGAGAAAATGACCGATCTGAAAGGGAAAAGGGTTTCGACTGGTGCTCCTGGGAGTGGAACAGAGGTAAAGGCTCTAAGGGTCATCGAGGCTTATGGATTGGATCCAGATAAGGACATGAAAAGGGATAAATTGGGCGTTTCTGAATCAGCAGGAGCACTCAAGGACAGGAAGATTGATGCCTTCTTCTGGGATGGGGGTCTTCCTACGGCTGCGGTGACAGATTTAGGAGCAACCCCTGGGATTAAGATCAAAATCATCCCTCATGGAGACGCGATTTCCAAGATGAGGGAGAAGTACGGACCCCTCTATGTGAAAGGTATCATTCCTGCCAAGACCTACCCAGGACAGGATGTGGATGTTGAGATGGCTGTGGTGTGGAATCTCTTAGTTTGCAATGAAAAGATGAAGGGCGACGTTGCCTATGATATCGTCAAGACTTTATTTGACCATAAACCAGAGTTGGTTTTATCCCATAGAGATGCGAGATACTTGGCATTGGAACCCCAAGTTGGAGGGTCACCTTTCCCATTGCATCCTGGCGCAATTCGATATTTCACTGAGAAAGGGCTTAAGATTAAATAATTGAAACGGAAGACTTGGCCCCTCCTGACATTGATTGGTATACTGATCGTGTTAGGAGGGGTTTTTCTTTTGAAGAAGGTGACAATCCTTCATATAGAGAACATGGATCATCCACAGATGATCCGTATCAGGATTAGTCCATCTGAAACGTTTTCTATATTCTATATTCATTCGATTTATAAGGAACCTGTCATTGAAGAGTTCCAGGCAGAAAAGGAGGCGATCGTTCTTAAGGGGATCAGGACGAAAAGTCCTGCTGTCATGGAATATTATGGATTTGAGGATACGAAAGAATTTCATACGATGAATCAGAGGTTGGGTGCTGTCTTTATTATTCGAAGAGGAATGGGAGAGGGGCAGGGATTGATTGTCAGAGACAGGAAGATCTACTTGAGTGAGATTGGGGAAAGAGGGGATCGCATTCAATTGAGAGTGGAATCGATATCTTTGGGAAAATATCTTCTTGGAATATTGGAATGATGGAATGATGGAATGATGGCTGATTAAAATCAGAAAACCCGATATTCCATCATACCACTAATCCATAGGGAGATCTGTGGAAGAGGAAAAGAGAAGAGAAGATCAGGAAGTTTTAATTACAGAAGAGGCCCTGAGAGAAGCAGAAAAGTACATCGAAGAGGAGGAGGGACCTTCTCGTCGTCTGACAGGGAAAATGGATGTGTTCATCACCGTAGTGGCTGTGGTGATGTCGCTCATTCACCTCTATGCCGCCATCGGGATAATCATGACCCAGGTTTTAAGAGGAATCCATGTCATGTTCGTTCTCTTCCTATCCTTTCTCGTCTTTCCGTCCTTCAAGCGGTTTAAAAATCGGATTATCTGGTATGACTTAGTTCTCGCTCTTCTCGGCATCGCTGTCATCGTCTATATGCTAATCGATTTTGACGCATTTATTTATCGCTCCGTGGTACCAAATTTCTGGGATAAACTCTTTGGAATTATATTGATTCTGCTGATCTTAGAAGCCTCCCGAAGAACAACCGGGCTAATCATGGTTGGAATAGTTCTCGCATTTCTCGTCTATGCATTTTATGGACACCTGCTTCCAAATCCCTGGACACACCGGGGATATGACATTGATCGCATTGTAGGTCATATGTATATGACCCTTGAAGGAATCTTTGGAGTTCCGATCGATGTCTCCTCGACCTTCATCATTCTCTTTACCATTTGGGGTGCCTTTTTAGAATTCTCGGGCGCAGGAAAGTTCTTTATTGATTTTTCTTTTGCCGCAATGGGTGGAAAGTCTACAAGTGCGGGCCGGACTGTAACACTGGCCTCTTTCCTCCTTGGTGGACCCTCTGGAAGTGGCGTGGCAACCACAGTCACATTGGGAGCTGTGGCCTATCCCATGCTGGCTAAGGCTGGCTATAGTAAGGATGCGGCGGGTGGACTTCTTTCAGCGGGAGGAATCGGGGCCATCCTCTCCCCTCCTGTCCTTGGGGCAGCCGCGTTTCTCATCGCCGAATTTTTGAAGATCTCCTATTTGGATGTTATCGTCATGGCCTGTATTCCTACTTGCCTTTATTATTGGTCTATCTTTTTAATGGTAGAATTGGATGCCAAAAAGTTCGGGGCGGAGGAGATCGCCTATGATAAAACCTATAGTCTGTGGCAGCTCACTTATCTCTATGGGTTTCATTTCATCTCACTCGTCGCCATTGTGGGGATCATGGTCATAGGTTTTACGCCTATCATGGCAGTCTTCTGGTCAACCGTGATCACCTTTGCAGTGAGTTTCATCAGGAAAGATACAGCCCTTACTCCTAAAAAGTTGGTTCGGGCATTGAGAGGAGGCTCGATCGGGGTATTGAGCGTTGCCTCGACCTGTGCAGCCGCTGGAATCATTGTAGGTGTGGTCACTCTGACAGGTCTGGGGTTAAAGTTCAGTTCGATTATTATCGCCTATGCTGGAGGGAATCTTTTCTTAACGGCGATCTATACAGCGATCATCGTCTGGGTGATTGGTTTAGCCGTTCCGGTCACAGCTTCTTACATTATTTCTGCGGTGATCGCAGCACCGGCTTTGATGATGCTTGGAGTTCCTGACTTTGCCGCTCATATGTTCGTCTTCTATTATGCTATTCTTTCGGAGGTTTCTCCGCCAACGGCCCTCTCATGCTTTGCCGCTGCTGCACTGACCAAAGGGAACCCTTATAAGACGACCCTGTACGCCTGGAAATATACCCTGCCTGCCTTCATCGTGCCTTTCATGTTTACCTTAGATCCGAAAGGAGTTGGAATCTTGCTGAAGGGACCAGTGACAGATGTCATCTGGACGACCCTCACAGCATTTTTCGGAATCGCCGCCTTGGCGGGTGGGGTGGAGAATTGGTTTTTGAAGAAGACCAAACTCTACGAACGAATCATGCTCATCGTAGCAGGGTTGTCGTTGGTCTACCCGATTGCCATATACGATATTATCGGGTTTGGTTTGCTGGTGGTCGTGATCGTATTACAAAAATTGAGAAAAGGCGAATCTTGAAGGATCAGGTTAAGGTTGAGGTTGAGAAGATATACACCTAAACCTTAACCTTTCACAGGTGCACACTAAAATTATCTCTTTCGAGGATAATCCATCGAGCATCATTCCCATCATTAATCCTTAAGTGAAGATCTTATTTCATTATCTTTTTTTTACCCTCATCTTCATCTCTTCGAGCGGCTGTGGAAATGTTCTGTACCTCTCCAAACTGGGATGGCATCAATCCTTTATCACGTTTCACAGTGTCCCTGTTGAAGAGGTTTTAAAAGATGAGAGCACGAGTGCTCAGTGGAAGGAGAAGATTGGCTTTATCCAAGAGGTGAAGGGCTACGGCCAAAAGAATGTGCAATATTAATCTCTACCATATCCTCGGGATCAATCGATATCTTACCCTTGCAGCATAGGCTACATAACCTGGCAACTCCTTCTGGAGGGTAATATCCTCCAGATATGTTCGAATTATAACCGCAATCGAAAAAATTCCTGCAGGAATCAACGCCCAAAGAGAGTTCAAAGCAAACGGTATACAAAGATAGGAAAGAGTAAGACCAGCATAACCCGGGTGTCGAATAAATGCGTATGGTCCTTTATCGATGACATAGTGACCTTTTTCTTTCTGAATGCGAACAACGCTTGAGAAGAATTGATTGGTCCACAAACTCACGATCTCCAAGGAATATCCGAGAAAAATAATAATAAATGCCAAAACATTTACGAATAGAGGAAAATCTCCTTTCCAATGATACTGTCCTCCATCTAAAGCAGCGACGAGTGGAATAATGTAGCTTAAAGGGATAAAAAATACGCAAAAAAATATATAATCCCACTTTTTTGTCCCAGGACCAGGTTGGATTCTTTCTTGGACAAGTTCTGATGGAATTATAAGCCAATTAAATAATACCAAATAAGTCCACAACAGAAAATATGCCCATCCATACCAATAATCCCATCGACCAGCAGATTTGAAAAGTATAGCGAACATCAATCCAAGAGAAAAAAGCACTCTAATGATAGCGCGGATTTTTATGACCATGCTCATATTTTAATCAAATCCGATTTTCATAGGAAACTCTCAAATATGATTATTTATAAACATATCCGTCAGGCTAACGAAAAGCTGAGGGGTGGGGAAACTGCGGAGCGAGGAACGAGCGCAGCAGTTTCCCACTTCCCCTCCAGCGACTGGTTAAATGCAAATTTTAATCCACCCCTGTTAATTGCAACCACTTTCCCTTATAATAATAATGAACTATTGAGCCTTTTCCTACAAATGCATCATCTATACCCTCATGTTCGATATTTGGGGGAATTAAACCACCATACGCCTTATAATGATCTAATATAAATTTTTTCTCTGCTACACTAATTATCCTTGAATAACCAATTTTTCCATTACCAATGTTCTGTAAATATTCTTTATCAGGTCTTTCTGAAATTTTGGAGTAATTTTTTTCTGAACCTCCCCAGAAAATAATAATAGATGATATACGGTTTCTAGAGCATAAAACAGCCCAATCAATTTGTCCTTTCTTTAAAAATTCTCCGTGGATAACATTGTGTGGTGTTAAATTGGTATAGGTTTGAGGAATAGTATAATTTTCTGCTCGAAGTTTTATTACTATATTAGAGGGAAGTTTAGAAAATATTTCAGGAGGAAGCCGTTTAGTTTCTATGTCAGCAATTTCCCAAATATCTTTTAATTGCTGACTACCGAAAGCTATCGATAATCCAAATAATACCAATAATATTTTGAGTATAATAATTTTTCTTATTTTTTGCATTTAACGTGGCGGCTCACCGGGAGCCGGATTTATCGGCGATCCGGTGGAGCCGCTGGTTAAGTGCAACTTTCTATTTTCAACCTTTCTTCGCAGATTCTAATTAGGTAGCTATCAATGGCATCTATAGATTTACGACTTTCCGTACCTATTCATTCTTATAGGGTTATGGACGCCCCATCATCTTTCCATTACCAGCTTCCATATGTTGCGACAATACCGCGCCATAATGCATCACGCTCTCCATGCTCTCGCGCGTTCTCTGGATGTCGATAACCCTTCCACACAGCGGTTTGAACCATCACGAGCTTGAGTTCGGGGTCAACGAAAATCGCCTGTCCGCGCATTCCCTGCAAGGCAAACCGGCGGTTGCTCCCGGGGAACACCCAAAATTGGTAGCCGTAGCCCATATAAGGAGTTGCAACACCGGGCTTAAGGTGTGGATAGCCTGGGGTCGGTTGGGTGGCTTCGCGGCCCCATTCTTTAGGGACAATTTGTTTACCGTTGGCAACGCCGTCATTTGCAAGCAGCATTCCCAAGCGTCCGAAATCGCGCAAAGTCGCACCTAAACAGATGTAAGCAGCTTCTTGACCGCTTTTGTCGACGCTCCACGAGGCGTCCGATTCGGCTCCCATTGGTTGCCATATTTTTTCGCTTAAATAGTCGGCAAGCGATTTTCCAATAGCTTGTCGCAACACTAGCCCAAGCACTTGGGTTTCGGACGAGGCATATTGAAATTTCTTCCCTGGTTCATAGATGCGTTCATTATTCCTAAACGGCATGACAGTGCTCACGCCTCCAGGACCGAGATTTCCGGCAGAACCACGATACAGAATGGCGCTATCATCGCTTCCGGTATAGTCCTCGGAAAACTTCACACCAGAAGACATTTGTAGCAAATGACGGATGGAAGTCTCGCCATAAGGGTGACCGACAAGCTCCGGCACATATTCCTTGGCCAGGTCATCCACAGATTTGATATGCCCTTCAGCAATAGCTATGCCCATAAGAAGTGCTGTTACCGATTTCGCCATTGATTGGGACTGGAAGCGGTTCGATTCGTTTCGATTATACTGGTAGCGTTCCAGCACAATCCGGCCATCTTTTATTACCAACAAACCCGTCACGCGTTGACGGTTAAGATACTCATCGCTATTGTAGCGACGTCCGTCTAGGGTGTACCAAAAACGTGTCGGGCCTTTGGCTTTCGCCAGCGGGGTCGGAGCAGCCCCTTTCTGAACAATGCGATGCGGGTAAAGTTGCTCTCTGCCCCCACTGTAGGTAGACACCAAATGCACTTCTTGTTCTGCCGTCGCGCGTGAACCGACTGGATATCCCATTGACTTGCCGAGGAATTCCTCATCCGGCCCCCCCGCAAATACCGTCGCGAGGGGGGGCGTCTCCGGCTTAGCATAGGGTTCGATGGTACTACATGCTGTTCCTAATAATCCAAGTACGCTAACCACTATCAATAGCTTTCTCATATATTAAATACCACTTAACAGATATTAGACGGAAAAATTATATTATGATATGATAATTCCGCCTATTATTATATGCTTGATTCTTATCTAACCTATTAAAATAAAAAAGGGTTCTCTGGTGAAAATCATGGATGTCCCCAATTCCTCCAAAGAGCCCGGTGGTTTTTGGGAAGCCTACCCCGGCAGCAGAAGGCCACGGCCTTGGCCGTGGATGAATGCCCAGCTTTTGGCCGGGATGTCGCCCCACGGGGCGCACTCGTTGAGGTGCCACGAGCTTGACCGCGGGGCTCCACCGGATGTGCACGGAGGAGAACAGGGTACGGCCGGATTGTTCGCCATTTTATGTGAACTGGGCCAGAGACTTTGCCAATTTCCTGCCGGAAAGACCTTTCCCCGAACAGTGATATGGTGCAAGCTCTCCGGGGGATCCAGCCTCGGTCTTCTTGGGATGATAGAACGTTATCAAAAAAGGATAGAGGCGTCAATATATTTGAATATTTAAATATCTTAACTACGTTGATTTTAAGTATCGTTCAGGACAAATCAAATAATCCGCCTTCATCTATTTCTCTACCGGGACAGGCGAATCTCAATCCCCCTGTCCCCATCCTGCTCGGATAAAGTCGATGAATCCTCGTTCACCATCAGTCCCTATAAGCTCAACGCGAACTCGATCTCCGGCATCAAGACCTTCAAACCCTCGTATCAGCTTTCCTTCCACCGGCGGATGCAGAAGCTTGGGGTCAATAGTATGGGGAGAGGTCAGAGGGGTTTGATTCCCATCAAAGAATGTTGTAAGAAAGATTCATCATGAAAACGTTAAAACCCTTTTTGTTGATTCCTTGGATGCTCCTGTTTCTAACAGCCTGTGGAAATGTTCTGTACCTCTCCAAACTGGGATGGCATCAATCCTTTATCACGTTTCACAGTGTCCCTGTTGAAGAAGTTTTAAAAGATGAGAGCACGAGTGCTCAGTGGAAGGAGAAGATTGGTTTTATCCAAGAGGTGATGGGCTACGGCCAAAAGAAGTTGGGTCTGAAGAAAACGAAGAGTTATTCAAATTTTTTTGAAGTGAAGGGCCCCATTCTCTATGTGGTCACCGCTTCTGAAAAAGACCGGCTCCAACTTTACACATGGAACTTTCCAGTCACTGGCAGGGTGACCTATAAAAGTTTTTTCACTAAGGAGGGAGTTCTCAAAGAGAAGCAATTCCTTGAGAAAAAAGGGTTAGATACATTTGTCCAACAGGCCGGTGCTTACAGTACCCTCGGATGGCTGAGAGACCCCATCTTTTCCTCAATGATGGAATGGAATCACGTAGCCCTGGTTAATCTCATTCTCCATGAAATGACCCATGCCACGGTCTATTTTAAAGGCCAGACCGATTTCAATGAGCAGTTGGCAACCTTCATCGGAAATCGAGGGTCCATCGATTTCTTAATTGAAAAGTATGGGAAGGGATCGAAGGAGGTGGCCGAGTCCATTCATATCCAGGAGGACGACCTCCTTTTTTCCAGATGGGTGGATCAGGTCTGTCAATGGTTATCCACTTATTATGCGAAAGAGATTTCAAGAGATGAGAAATTGAGAGGGAGAGAAGAGATATTCCAATCCATCAAAGAAGAATTTAGAGGGATAAAGGTTCAACTTAAAACAGACTATTATAAAGATTTTGGAAAAAAGGATCTCAATAATGCAGTCCTATTAGCCTACCGTCGATATATTCATCGACTTGAAAAGTTTGAGGCCCTCTATGAATACTCAGAACGGGATCTGAAAAAAGTCATCGAATTTTTTAAAGAGCTCCAGGGACGGCACACCAGGAGTAAAAATAGCCATTATCCCTATCCCTTGCCCTCTTCTTGCCGTTGAAGCAACATTTTTGCGATCAGGTTGGGCAGGTCACGAGCGCTGATAGGCTTCGACAAGTACGCATTGCAGCCGGCATCAAGAGCTTTCTCTTTGTCTCCCTTCATAGCATAGGCAGTGATAGCAATGATGGGCGTTCGACTGAACTCCGGGATTTCCCTGAGTTTCCTGGTTACCTCAAGACCGCTCATTTTGGGAAGCTGGACATCCATTATGATAAGGTCAGGACGTTCTTTCTTGACTATTTCCAATGCTTCTTCCCCATTAGTCGCTTCGAGCAGGGTGTAACTCTCGGCACTGAGGGCCATTTCAATCAGTCTCATATTCTGAGGATTGTCTTCCACTATCAGTATCTTCTTGCTCATTGGTGGTGTACCCCATAAATAGAACTACGTGTGTAAGCGGAAAATGGGGCCAATGGTCTATTTGAGCTCTCTTTGAAACATAGCGATATTTATGTGGTGCACCATTGGCTATTCCTTATACACCGCTTCCTTTTCTGCAAGCGGTATTGTAAAGCTAAACCGGCTTCCCTTACCATATTCACTCTCTACCCATATCTTGCCTCCGAGCAGTTCAATAAGTTGCTTGCTAAGTGCCAGCCCCAGTCCTGTGCCTTGCTTCCTCTCTCCAGGCTGAGTATCCAGTTGTGTGAAAGGTTCAAATATGCAAGTCTGATATTCCTTCCTGATACCGATGCCATTATCAACCATGCTGATCTGACAAAAATAACCCTTCCTGCTGGTCTCAAGGTATAGCTTTCCACCGTCAGGAGTAAACTTTATGGCGTTACTTAATAGATTGAGAAGTATTTGCTTTAGTCGATTCCTATCACCGTAAACTGGAGGTAAATCTTCGGCAATGCTGATAGCCAACTCGTGTCTGCTTTCATCGATCATAGTTTTCACCGTCGTTACCGCATCATCGACAACATCAGCCAATCTCAGACTTTCTGGCCTGATATCAATCTTTCCCGCTTCCACCTTGGACAGGTCAAGGATATCATTGATGAGGCTTAGCAGATGCTTACCGCTGCTCAAAATGTCTTCAAGACACTGCCTTTGTTTGTTATTGATTTCGCCGCCGATACCACCTATCAACAAGTCAGAGAAGCCGATGATGGCATTGAGCGGCGTGCGCAGCTCATGAGACATATGAGCCAGAAAAATAGATTTTGCCTCAGTGGCTGCTCTCAATTGTCTATTGGCTTCAAACAGCAACTTGTTGGATCGTTGCAGGTCATCCACAAGCCTTTTGTTCTCGCGAGAAAGCCTCTGCTGCCTGAGAGCATTGACAATGGCGGTCTTCATTTCATCCATGTTAACGGGTTTAACAAAATAGGCATAGGCTCCCTCATTCACCGCATTGACCGCAGTTTCGACACTGGCATAGCCGGTCATTATTATCACTGCTACGTCAGGGTTTATCTCTTTTGCTAACTCCAGAACCGACATTCCTCCGACATCGGGCAATTTTATATCAGTAATGATGACATTAAAGTTACCATCCTTTATCACTTCCAGAGCTTCGGTTCCCTTTTCCACTCCGGTGACTTCATATCCGGCATCTTCAAGTATTCCGCACAGGGTTAAGCGTGAGCCGACTTCATCTTCGACCACCAGAATCTTAGCAGTCTCTTGCATCATTTTTTCTTCTCCCTGGATATACCCTCCACAAGCTCTATCAACTTCTCCATATTAAAAGGCTTATAGATGCAGGTATAAGCGCCCTCGCTTACTGCTTTCCTTACCAAATCCTCTACAGTATAGCCAGTCATCAAAATCACTGTTGCTTCGGGGTCTATCTCTTTAACATGCTCAAAGGTCTCAACGCCATCTATGCCAGGAAGTATCACATCCAAAAAGATGATATCGTAGTGCTTGCTCTTGACCATCTCAATGGCCTCAGTGCCATCCTTTGCGGCGGCCACCCTGTATCCCTTGTCCTCGAGTATTGTTTTCAGCGTTTCCCTGTCGCTAAATTTATCATCCACCACCAGGATGAGAGTTTTCTCATGAAGAACTTCTTCAATGATGGCTATGATTTTATCAACATCAAAAGGTTTATAGACCGTCGCATAGGCTCCTTCCTCCAACGCTTCTTTCAACAAATCCTCCACTGAATAGGCAGTCATCATAATCACGACTGCTTTGCGATCTATTTTCTTTATTTCTCTGAAGGTTTGAACCCCGTTTATCCCGGGCATCTTTATATCAATAAAAATGACATCAAAGAGGGTTTTCTTCACTGCCTCGATAGCTTGATAACCGTTCTCCACCATGACCACATTATGCCCTTTGTCTTCCAGGATACCTCCCAAAGTCACGCGCATACTCCGAATGTCATCGACCACTAAGATGTTTGTCTTATCCATGAGTTACCTCCATATCACTGTTTAATTTGCTTTCAAGGGTAGCTTTACGGTAAATGTGGCTCCTTCTCCCACCTTGCTCTCAACTCCAATGGCTCCCCCATGTCTCTCGATGATCGACTTGCATACCGCCAGTCCTAAGCCAATCCCCTTAGCTCGGGTGGTAAAGAGCGGGTCAAAGATTTTTCCTATCACATCCTCGGAAATTCCGTCACCGGTATCAGAGATTGCTACTTCCAGGAATTTGTCTCCCTTTCTGGCGTCTATCGTTAGCTTACCCCCTTCAGGCATACCCTGTATAGCATTTGTAGCTATATTGACAAATACTTGGCGGATTTGGTCAGCGTCAATCTCAACCTCAGGCAGATTGGCATCCACCTTATTGATGACCTCTATGTTCTCGGGGACAGTTAAGCGAGAGAGGACATCCTCCATGACCTTCCGTATCTTAGCGGGTGAGACAGTAGGCTTGGCAACACGCGAAAAATTTAAAAGGTCACTGATGATTTTGTTAGAAGAATTTATCTCATCGTCCATGATACCGAGAAATTCTATAATCCTCGGCTCTCTCTTGGCCAATTCACTATTTGTCACCTTCCCTTTTATATAATAGGCTGCGTTTTTAATGGCTCCGAGGGGGTTTCTGAGCTCATGTCCGACTCCTCCAGCCAACTTGCCTATGGCTGCCAGCTTTTCGGAGCGAATGAGCTGCTCTTGTGTTTCTTTGAGCTTTTCATTGGCTGCCTGGAGCTCTTCATTGGCTGTCTGCAGCTCCTCGTTAGTTGCCCTTAACTCTTCGTCAGTTGCCCGAAGCTCCTCGTTGGACGCCCTGAGCTCTTCTTCACTCTTTTCCAGTGCTTCCTCTGCCCGCATGCGCTCAATAAAAAGCTGTGCATTGGCGATGGCACCGGCAATCTGAGTACTCACTCTTTCAGCCAGACTCACATCCTTATCCGTATAGACATAGGGTTTAAAAGATCTCAAAAGTAGCCCCCCCATGAGCTGCCCTTTTGAGAATAAAGGGACATTCATGATCGATCGAAACCCAGCTTGAAAGGTGGACAAAAGCATGGGGAAATGGTCTTTATACTCATTGAAGTCTTCTGTTTGTATGAGAATAGTTGATTTTGTACGCACCATCTCGGCATTGCCTGAACCTTCGAGGGGGTAGATCTCCCCAATTTTCCGACCCACAATCCCTTTTCCTGCCATGTAGACATTCATAACGGTGGCCTTTTCCATGTTAATGGTGTTAATCACAATCCGGTCAAAGGGGATAAGCTTCTGCACCACTTCGGCAAAGCGTTCATAGACCTCTTCGATGTTCAGGGTTGAGCTGATAATTTGGCCAATCTCGGCCATGGTTGCATTCTCTTGAGAGAGTCGCCTGGCCGTTTCCTCACTCTCCCTCGGTGCCTCCTCCCTCTCCTCAGCCTCTTTTAAGATTCCTTTCCTTGTTTTCGTTTTCATGACTCGATCCCCCCTATTCCCATCGCAATGAGCAAGCCCAGGGAAATAAGTTTAGTTGCGTTTCCCCTTCGCGCTAAATCATCCTCAAGCATAACTGATTGCTGTGCCATCGTATTTAGCCCTCCTTAGTTTATAAGTTTATTCCAACCTTTTTATATATTCTTGCCTTTCTATCTAAACACCCCAGTTTCTTATGGAGACTGTTAGGCAGTGTCTCTACCTCTCCCAGAATCAAGTAGCCAGGGGTGGCAAGAGAGTTATATAACATGCCCAGCACCCTTTCCTGGAGCTGCTTCTGCAGATATATCAGGAGATTGCAACAGAAAATTAAATCAAGGTTCATAAAAGGCGACCGAGCAATTGAGGTCAGGTCAAAATAAGAGAAGTGGAGCATTTGTTTAATATCAGCCCTCACCTCATAGTGCTCATCGGTTTGGTTAAAATAATTTTCGAGGATCGCGCCAGAAAGACCCTCAACATCTTTCGAAGAATATATCCCTGCCTTGGCTTCTTTTAAAGCCTGGCGACTGATATCAGTCGCATAGATTGAGATATTAAAGCCCTGCCGGTGATGTCCCAAAAATTCGGCAACCAGGATAGCAATAGAGTATGGTTCCTCGCCTCGGGCGCAGGCAGTGCTCCATACCCTCAGGCTCTGGTCTCTCCGCTTTCTCTTCTCTGATACCAGATCAGGAAGCACCATTCGAGCAACCTGCTGAGAAGCATATGAGTTTCTGAAGAAGCCACTCACTTTTATGGTGATACACTCAGCAAATTTTTCATACTCTTCACGATGGGTGTCCAGAAAATGGATATAATCTCGGTATGTTCTTGTCTCAGTGGCGTGCAGTCGCTTCTCCAGGCGTCGAATGACAGTTCCATGCCTGTAATCCCGAAAATCGTATCCTCCCTCTCGATATACCTTCTCTAGGAGTAAATCAAGCTCTTTAATGTCAACTCCAGTACTCATTCTTCTTTTCCAAAACCTCGGTTTCAAAATTTTCGTCTATTATATCAAATAAGTCAAGAAAATTATAGCCCTATGCCTCCCCCAGCTTAAGCTCATTTTTTTACTGTGATATAAATAAACCCCGTTAGAAATGGTGGGGTTTTGACCCCGCCTTCAATAAGGAGCTAACACTTTCTATTTATACTATCCCCGGCATAAATGCCGGGGCTTCTCTCTCTCTAACGGGGTAAATCTTAAAAAGCTGATCTAAATCTAATATTGGATAACGCATTTAAAATATCTTAAAGACCTGACCCTCATCTCTGTTATTATAACTAACACTATCCTTTAAAATGCTGCAAAAATTATACCTAATAAAATAGCCTGTCAATTATTATTTATTATTTTAGACTTTTTAGGCGAAGAGCAGTGGGGTCTTGTTTTTTGATGCTTCCCATTTGTTCTCAGGAGAATCAGGATTTAAGGTCCTTACTCTCTCAAGAGACTTCTTAGCCAATCAAACCCTCTCCTCAAAGTCCCTTAAGCAAAATATCCCTCCCCCTACCCTCCGTTCCTACTCCTGGTTAGAGGTTAATTTAAAATAGGGGACTCAAAATTGATAAACAGTCAGGTTGAATGTGCAAAATTTGTCAATATTTTTGAACTTTTTTGTCAATTTATGTTCGATCTAATATTTTAAAAATCGAGAAAGACTTTAAAATCCATTAGTTGTATATATATTGACGAGTGGTATGGAAAATGCTAACTTTGAATTAAATAGGAAATGCTATCACGTTATATGGTTGATAAACTCTACAAGATATCACTAATTAAAATGCAACAATTGCTTTAAGCCAAAAAAATAGTTTCCTCAACCCTTCATAACCTTTAGCTAAGTTCTCTGAGGAGAAGGAATATATGGATACTAAAGCTAAAATCTTAGTTGTAGACGATGAGGATCGGAATCTGCGTTTGATGAAGCTCCTTTTGACCTCCTTCGGCTACGATGTACTCACGGCCAGTAACGGGGAAGAAGCTCTTGAAAAGGTGCATGATATTCCCCCAGACGTGATCTTACTTGACATCATGATGCCTAAAATAGACGGTATTGAAGTAGCTAAACAATTGAAAAAAGAGGAAGAAACCAAAATCATTCCCATTGTGATGGTGACAGCCCTTAATGAAGTGGAGGATAGAGTAAAGGCCTTGGAAGCGGGGGCCGATGATTTCCTGAACAAGCCTGTTGATAAGACTGAACTTAGAGCAAGAGTACAATCCCTGGTCAAGGTCAAAGACTGCAACGATCACATGCGGAATTACCAGAAGGAGCTGGAGGCGGAGGTTGCCAAAAGAACAATACAACTGAGGCAGGCCTTAAAGAAACTCAAGGAGGTCTCTCTCGAAAGCATCTGCCACCTCTGTCGGGCGGCTGAGTATAGGGATGAGAATACAGGTGACCATATTAAAAGGATGAGCCAATACACATCTGCCGTTGCCCGCAAGATGGGCTTGAATAAACAGACTGTGGAGGATCTTCTCTATACAGCCCCCATGCACGATGCGGGCAAGATTGGAATTCCAGATCACATCTTGCTGAAGCCCGGTAAGCTGAATGATAAAGAATGGGAAATTATGAAACAACATACCATCATCGGGGCACAAATCTTGGCGGGTTCTGGAGCCAAATTCATTAAATTAGCCCAGATTATTGCTCTCACCCATCATGAAAAGTGGGATGGCAACGGCTATCCTAAAGGACTTAAAGGCTCAAAAATACCCTTGGTCGGACGTATCGCAGCCATCGCTGACGTTTTCGATGCTCTGACTTCCAGACGTCCTTATAGGATGAAGCCATTTTCTCTGGAAGAAGCTTTCGATTATATAAAAGAGGAAAGAGGACGACAGTTTGACCCAAAGGTAGTGGATGCCTTCTTCGCTGCAAAGGATGAAATACTGTCGGTCAAAGAAAATGTAGAAACGAATGTCAAGGAATTTCCATTTTGAGTTAACGACAATTTCTTCCATATTCTAAACTCTTTATTACCGTTCCCTCTTCCCTGCAATGAACTCCTCCACCATGAGTTTGGCCTGGGCATCGGGAAATTGAACGATGGGGTGTTTCATCGCATAGGCAGAGATGGATATGAGAGGGCCGGCAATCTTTCGCTCACGAGCAATTTGGCAGCATCGGATGGCGTCTATGGTCATCCCGCCGCTGTTGGGTGAATCCTCCACAGAGAGTCTCAATTCGAGGTTCAATGGAACTTCTCCAAACCCCCTCCCTTCCATGCGGAGGAAACAGACCTTATTGTCGTTCTGCCAGGGGACATAATCGGAAGGACCGATGTGAATATTCTCTGGCTCCAAAGGGACAACCAGTTGGGATTGAATCGCTTCTGTTTTGGAGATCCGTTTGTTCCTCAAACGATCTCGGTTGAGCATATTGAGGAAGTCGGTATTTCCTCCTGTGTTAATTTGGTAGGTTCGGTCCAATCGCACTCCCCGATCCTCGAAGAGTTTCACCAAGGCTCGATGGATGATGGTCGCACCCATCTGTGATTTGACATCGTCTCCAACAACCGGAATGGACTTTTCTTCAAACCGTCTCGCCCAGTGATGGTCGGAGACGATAAAGCTGGGCATACAATTGATCAGGCTCACCCCTGTATTCAAACAGGCCTCCGCATAGAATGCAGTCGCCTGATCCGAACCAACCGGGAGGTAGTTGAGGAGGATATCCACTCCAGAATCCTTGAGGGCCTTTTCTACATTGCAAGGTTTTTGATTTGCCACGACGAAGGTGCGTTCCTCAGGGTAATCCTTCATGTGTTCTGAGACCCCATCCAGGACTTCCCCCATGGAGACAATCACCCCTGAATCATTAAGATTTGGATAGAGAATTTTGGTGCAATTGGGCTTAGCGAAGAGGGCTTTTTTGAGGGGTTTTCCTACTTTTCTTTGATCGATATCAAAAGCCGCCCCCACCTCAATATCCCATGGTTTGTAACCTCCGATATCGAGGTGCATCAGCCCTAAGGCTTCAAATTTTGGGTTCTTCAAGCTGCTCTCTCTGTAGAATTCAATTCCTTGAATGAGAGCGCTGGCACAATTTCCAACACCTACAATGGCAATTCGGATCGGATTCTTATTCATAAGAGTTCAACCTTTCCAATAAAATATTTCTCATCATTTCTAAGCCAATCTAATTATCGTATTTCATTTCAATTGTCAAGAAATTTGGGCCAATTTGGGCCAATGGATCCTCCCAAAGGAACCATTTTTCTTGACTTCTCTGTTTTTATTTGATAATTTCCGCAAGAATTAAGTTCTTTTAGCGGTAGGCTAATGGTAAAAAAAGGGAAGTCAAATTTTCTCCGACAACCCATTCAGCATCTGGATCTCAAAGAGACTCAGAGCCTATTCGATCTGGTCCAAACTTTTCAATACACCTCTTTTCAAAGTCGGAATGTCTTTAAGTGCTTTGATGTCTATCGGAAGATGCTTGGTGATCCTACCTGCGTTATCTTTTTGGGACTGTCCGGAGCGATGATTCCGGGCGGGATGCGCAAGGTGATCCGGGATATGATTGAGATGAAACTGGCCGATGTGATCGTCTCCACCGGTGCCAACATCTTCCATGACCTCTTTGAGAGTTTTGGATATCGTCATTATATCGGTTCCGGGGGAGGAGATGATGATCTCCTGCGAAGACATCGCATCGTGCGAGTTTATGATGCCCTGATGGATGACCATGAAATCAATCAAGTGATTCATCTTCTCTCAAAGGTTCCAGAAGAGTTAGGGGAGAGGGTCGTTTCCTCAAGACGATATCTGGAAGTCTTAGGGAAACGTATCGAGGACGAAGGATCTATCCTTAAGGCCGCCTCTCAATTCGGGGTCCCCATTTTCGTTCCCGCCCTGAGCGATAGTTCCATCGGCATTGGCTTGACCTTTCTCCACGCTCAAAAGAGGAATTCCTCAGAAGGGCTCATCATCGATCAGATTCGGGATAGTTATGAGATCGCCCAATTGAAGAGGATGGCCGCTGTGACCGGAGCGATCTATATCGGTGGAGGAGTTCCGAAGAACTATATTCAACAATTGGGACCGGTAAGTGAGCTTCTGTTCAAAGAAGAGAGCGGTCATCGGTATGCCTTCCAAATCACGACCGATGATCCCAAATGGGGGGGACTCTCTGGTTGCACCTTTGAGGAAGCAAAGTCTTGGGGAAAGATTGAGAAGGGATCAACCTATGCCGCTGTCTATATCGATGCAACCATCGCCCTTCCATTATTGGTCGGTGCTATCCTTCAGGAAGGAAAGGTCTATCGGAAGAGGAAGAGACGCCGTTTTATCTGGAATGAAGACAGACTGAAATCCATTCAGTTCACTTAACCAATCGTCATTTCTCCATTTTATCCTTCTGGCAAGTTATATTGAGCGTCATAAATATTTGCGCATCTAAAAAATTTTTCCTCTTTAATTGTCATTCCGGGCTTGACCCGGAATCCAGTCTTTGAATTTCGGTCTTAGAATTTCTGGATTCCCGCTGGAGTTTATCCCGTACTTGATACGGGGCGGGAATGACACCACATGCGCAATTTATTATGTCGTTATGTATAGATAGGGCAAATTTAGTTAGAAAATAACCCGATTATCCCCCTCTCCCCTGGCGGGAGAGGGTGGGGTATGGTTTCCGACTGGTAAACCTACTGTGGGGATTGCCCAGAGGGAATTTTATGGAGGGAAAAAAGAGTTGAAAAAAACGGCGGCAATGGTTATATTAGATTGAGAAATTATTGAAAAAGGAGTTCGACATCGATGAAAGATTCTGATTCCAAAGTACCAGACCAGAAAGAATTGGAGAAGGAACTGAACGAATACTTAGGTAAAAAGTATGGGGATCGGATCCGGTTGGTCGTGCCCATGCTCTTCCCTAAACCCCAAACGGAAGAGGTCTTGAAGGAGGAGAAGGAGCTCGGCGAGGGAAAGAAGAGGAAGTTTGATTTCGATTTAAAGCCAGAGGAATTGGAGGCTTTTCTTAATGACTACATCATACAACAGGAAGAAGCGAAAGGGATCCTGGCTACAAAAATCTGTACCCACTTCAATCGGATCAAGTTCACGGAACTGACCAAGGGTCGAAATCGATATGAAGGGATGGGCCATATTAAGAATAATATTCTGATGATTGGTCCCACCGGAGTGGGAAAGACCTACTTGATCAAATTGATTGCAAAAAAGATTGGCATCCCCTTTGTGAAAGGAGATGCGACGAAGTTCAGTGAAACCGGATATGTCGGAGGAGATGTGGAAGATCTCGTTCGAGATCTCGTGTACGAAGCCAATGGGGATATTGAACTGGCTCAGTACGGAATCATTTATGTCGATGAGATCGATAAGATTGCTTCATCCAATAACCTCATTGGTCCGGATGTCTCCCGAACAGGAGTCCAGCGGGCTCTACTCAAACCGATGGAAGAGACGGAGGTGGACCTCAAAGTTCCCCATGACCCTATCTCTCAACTGGAGGCCATCGAGCATTATCGGAGAACCGGAAAGAGGGAGAAACGAACGATCAATACAAAGTACATCCTCTTCATCATGAGCGGTGCATTCAATGGTCTGGAGGAGATCGCTAAAAAACGTCTGAATCAGGAGGGGATCGGGTTTGGAGCTGAGATCCGTTCAAAAGATGAAAGGGCCGAGTATCTCAAACAGGTGAAGGCGGAAGATCTCATGACCTTTGGATTCGAATCGGAGTTCATCGGAAGGCTTCCGGTCACGGCCGTTTTTGAACAACTGGAGATCGACGATCTCTATGCCATATTAAAAAATCCGAACAACCCTGTCATCCTTGGGAAGAAAAAAGATTTCAAATCCTATGGGATCGACATTCAGTTCGAAGAAGAAGCCCTCTATGAGTTGGCAGTGAAGGCCCATGAAGAAAAGATCGGAGCAAGGGGGTTGGTCAGTGCAGTGGAAAAGGTCCTTCTCAAATTTGAAAAGAGACTCCCCTCTACCGATATCCAGAAATTTGTTATCACCCGGGCCGTGGTGGAACATCCGGATCAAGAGTTGGAACGATTGCTCCGGGAACCCTCCGATCCCGAGATGCTCTCCAAATTTGAGATATTTCTTTCTAAGGAGAAGATGGTCTTGAAGGAGTCCATTCGGAATAAGGAGGAAGAGTTTAAAAAACGTTATGGGATGGTTTTCCCAGAAACCCAGATCGATCTGATTGCAAATCGGATGGTCGAGAAGGGGTATGATGTCAACACCGTCTGTGAAGAGGTGGTAGAGGTTCAACGGCAGATAGAGGAGTTTGAAAGGGATTTTCAACGGAGGCATGGAATTCACCTCCATTTTAAAGAGGAGGCCATCGATCGGATCACAGAGATTGCTCTGGATGAGGATGGGAAGGGAACAGCCATCTGTTCCCGGCTATTAAAGGATTACGAGCACGGGATGAAATTGGTCCGTGATAAGATAGGTCGAAGAGAGTTCATTATTACCAGAGAGGCGGTTGATGATCCAGAAGGGTATCTCAATCGGATAATCCGCGAGATCTATAGCAGGCAGTCAGACCAAGGGCTTGAGGGCAAGGAATAATGGGTACCCGGGATTATTATAATATTTTGGGCGTGAACAAGAATTCCAGCGACGGAGAGATAAAGCGGGCCTACCGAAAACTGGCAATGAAATATCATCCGGATAGAAATCCTAACAGAAAAGAGGCCGAGGAACGCTTTAAAGAAATCAACGAAGCCTATGCTGTCCTGAGCGATAAAGAGAAACGGAAGCAATACGATACATTTGGTGCGGAAGGGTTCCGTCAACGATTTACCCAGGAGGACATCTTCCGGGGGGTCGATTTTGAGGAGATTTTATCAAGCCTCTTCGGAGGAAGGGGCAAACGGGAGTTCAGATATGGAGGGAGAGGTGGGTTCGATTTCGGAGACCTTTTTGGACAAACCGCCTACCAAGATATGGGTCGGATGTCCCAAAAAGGAGAGGATATTCTCTACGAGTTAACCATTTCACTGGAAGAATCTGCTTTCGGTGGTGAGAAGAGAATCTCCTATCGGAAGAATGGGAAAATGGAGGAGGTTTCAGTAAAAATCCCACGCGGCATTCCGTCGGGGAAGAAATTGAGACTTGCTGGAAAGGGGATGGAAGGTAAAAACGGTGGTCCTCCAGGCGATCTCTACCTTCAAATTAACATAAAAGGGCATTCCTTTTTCATCCGAGAAGGAGATGACCTTATTGTAGATAAAGAGATTAATTTTTCAGAGGCCGTGGCGGGAGCGACCGTTGAAGTTCCCACCCTTGAGGGGAAGAAAATTGTAAGGGTCCCTCCAGGAACCCAGAGCCACACAAAGATGCGGTTAAAGGGCCTCGGCGTTCCCCATTTCCAAGGAGAGGGAAGGGGGGATGAATACGTAAAGGTGATCGTCAAAGTCCCCAAAAAATTGACAGAAAAAAGCAGAAAGCTGATTGAGGAACTTGCCAAAGAAGGCATCTAAGTCAAATTTCATAAATGAAATTTGAACTTTTAGCTCTTAACTCTCAACTCCTAACTTTTAACTCTTAATTCATAATTCATAATTCATAACTCATAACTCATAACTCTTAATTGTTAATTTTCTTCAGAGTTGACTTTTCCCTTATCCTGATAGAAAATGATTCCTTAGAAAAATTGCACCTTTAAATGAATAGGGGGAAATTATGGCAGATAAGATTTTTGAAGAAGTTCCATTGGAACAGTTGAGGTGGAGATGTGACCCCAATACTTTTTCCTTTGAGACCACAGAGGCCATCCAGCCCTGTCAGGAGATCATCGGCCAGGAAAGAGGCTTGGAAGCAATCCGAGTGGGGGTCGATATCAACAGTATCGGGTATAATATCTTTGTGACCGGCCTGGC
>Ga0315289_10003698_pt1 | contig 23063 bp, 23 predicted proteins | sample YL17G11_40_MG_FD_203452 | JGI IMG/M metagenome (GOLD analysis project Ga0315289, IMG submission 203452) | Sediment microbial communities from Yellowstone Lake, YNP, Wyoming, USA - YL17G11_40 | ecosystem: Environmental > Aquatic > Freshwater > Lake > Sediment | place: USA: Wyoming | collected... | reverse complement strand
AAATTGCATCGGTGATCTCCTTCACGGTGAGGCCGAATTTGGTCTCATATTCGTCCGCTTTCACCTTGGGCTGTCTGGCAACTTCTACTTCCATGTCCACAGCAATTCCATATCTTACCACCTTTATCTTGGCGGACTCTCCTGCCTTGCTTTGCGAGACTGAAAATTGAAACTTATTTAAATCTTCCTCTTTTTCCGCAGAGACTTCTTCGCCCCTATATTCGATGATTATATCTCCGGGCAGAAGCCCGGCTTTTTCAGCGGGCGAGTTGGGCATGACATCACTTATAAGGATTCCCTCCAGATTCGGTTTATTGTAATACTTAGCATAATCCCGGTTTAGAGGCTGGATGCCGATGCCGATCCATCCCCGGTCAATAGTTCCGGTGGTGAGAAGTTTGTTTTTAACCTCGTTAGCCGTATTTATAGGGATGGTGAATCCCTGCCCCCTGCCAAAACCTATGGAGTTTAACCCGATCACCTCACCTTTCAGATTTACCAGTGGACCTCCAGATGAACCTGGATCGATAGCCGCATCGGTCTGGATGAAATCGTTGATCAATTGAGTTTCAAGGGGGAGATTGGGAAAGACCCTCCCTTTGCCACTCACTATTCCAAAGGAGACGGTTCGGTCAAATCCATAAGGATTACCCACCGCAATTACCCATTCGCCAACTTTTACTTCATCCGAATTCCCTAATTTTGCGACGAAGAGGCTTTCCTGAGTTTTTATCTGGATTAAAGCTAAATCGGTCTGTTTGTCCGTCCCGATGATCTCTGCTGGGTATTCAATTTTGCTGGCAAGGGTAACGGTTATGCTTTGGGCTTTGTCTACCACATGCTCGTTGGTGAGAATATATCCCCGCTGGTCTACTATCAGGCCGGAAGCTAAGGATTTATATTTGAATTCCCCGGATTTTTGAACCACTTCGATGTGCACCACCGCAGGTTTGATGGTGTTGGATACCGAAATGATCACATCTTGCAGATCATCGAAAAGCTTCAGAATTGTCGGGTTCGTGGTGGACCGCTCGAAACTATTGTTTTTAGCCTGAAGATGGGATAATCCTGAGGGATCAAAGCTATAGAAGAATATCCCAAGCGGGATCAAAAAAATAAGGAAAATCAATTTTTTCATTTGCGAAGCATTCATACGAATTTCCTCCTAAATTAAGTATTCTCTTGCCAACTAATTCTTTAAGACGAAGAACCTTTGTTTAAATACGGATTTACAATAAATATCGGCAAATGTCAAAGTCAAGTGAGAAATAAAATGATCCCCCCAACCAAGCTCATCATTCCAATCAATACAAAATAGAATCGCATTTATCTTTGATTAGGACGCCGCACCTCTTCCCTCGGGGGAGATGGAAATGTAAAGGAAGATGAAGTACAGTATAAAAAAAAGAGTTTTTTAGCGTTTGGCTCATGTTAACCCGAAAGATTTTGCAAAAACGAGCCCTCCAATTTTTTAAATAAGTGTGAAATTTTTTACAACGGAATTGAAGTATGAGCGTATAATATTTTGCATTTTGTATGCAACGTTTTGCGGGCCTAAAAGTGACAGGAAGGATAAATTGCAATAGTTAAGGGGCGGGATGAAATTTTAAAAAATGGGTCGAATTTTTTCTTGACAGACTAAAGAGAAAAGTTTATTATAAAAGTTTGCAAATTTTGGGAGTGGCTATTCTATGAGGGATAGAAATTTCCTCGATAAAGGGAAGAAGCTTTTCTTTTATATTCCTTTTGCGCTTCTTTTCATTTGGATTGGCATTCTGATCGCCTCAAATTTCAATTGGTCCTCACAGTCCAAGGCGATTCGTCAAGCTCAAGGATTCATCCAAGATTCTTTAGACGATCCAGGTGAATCGCCAGTTTCCAATCCCGCCTCTGGCGGGATTTCCAAGCAGGAGCTTCCGGTCGATATAGAGAACCCTTTTGTGGCGGTGGCAGAGAAGGTAAGCCCGGCAGTGGTCAATATAAGTGCGGAAAAGATCTTGGAGCGAAAGGGTCCCAATGAGTATCTTCCATTTGAGGATTTCCTCCGTAGATTTTTTGGGGAAGTCCCCGAAAAAGGGTTGCCTCAAACTCAGAAAGCGCAAAGTTTGGGCTCCGGTTTTATTTTTAGAAAAGACGGATTTGTTTTAACTAATAATCACGTGGTGGCTGGAGCAGATAATATATATGTGAAACTTCCAGATGGCAGTCAATACAAAGCCAAGGTGGTGGGGCTGGATAAAGATACCGATATAGGTGTGCTGAAGATAGAGGCGGGAGCCGATCTTCCCACGGCTGAATTTGGAGACTCAGACTCATTAAGGGTGGGGGAATGGGTGATGGCCATCGGGAATCCATTCCCCCAATTAGGCTTGGACAGAACGGTCACCGTAGGGGTGGTGAGTGCTAAGGGTAGAAGCAACCTAAGTTTTGGTCCAGCGGAGGAGACTCCCAATTACCAAAATTACATTCAGACCGACGCTTCCATAAATCCGGGAAATAGTGGAGGTCCCTTAGTCAACATCAAGGGGCAGGTGATAGGGATAAATTCTGCCATAACCAATCCTACCGGAATGAGCTTCAATATCGGAATCGGTTTTGCCATTCCGATAAATTTGGCAAAATGGGTGATACCGGATCTGGTAGAAAAGGGGAAGGTCTCCCGCGGTTTTCTGGGAATAGTTTTTCAGGAGATGGACAAAAACACTGCAGACGCTCTGAATCTTCCTTCTCTTGAGGGAGTATTGGTTAGGCAGGTTCAATCAGGCAGCCCCGCGGATAAAGTCGGCATAAAGGTTGGGGATGTCATCATCGGGTTAAACGGAACAAAGGTGGATAACGGTCAGAACTTCAGGATGATGGTGGCAAAAGCTGCACCAGGACACGAAATTACCCTAGATATTTTAAGAGAAGGAAAGAAAATTTCAAAAGATGTAACTTTGACGGATAGAGACAAATTCATGGCTTCCGCCACAGAAAAAGAGCCGAAAGAGGAAAAGACAGAAAATTGGTTAGGTTTAGAAGTCGCCACCTCTACTCCAGCTTTAGCCACTCAATTTAATGTAAAGTTTCAACCCGGGGTTATTGTCCAAAGAATGGAGGGGGGAAGCCCGGCTGAGCAGAGCGGATTCGCAGAGGGGGACATCATTACCAAGATAGATAAGGAAGAGATCAAAAATATGGATGATTACAAAAAAGTAGCCAAGTCGCTTAAGGATAGGAAAAAAGCCATACTCTTTTTTATATCAAGAGATGGGGAACCTTCTTTTATTGCAGTGAAACCTTAAACCTAAAAATAAGGAGTGGTTTGTAATTGGCAAAGCAGGTAAGAAGGTATAGAGATGAGGATAGATCTTTAGATCTATACCTAAGGGAGATTGGAGAAACCCGACTGATCAGCGCCCAAGAGGAGGTCGAACTAGCTAAAAGGATTAAAGAGGGTGACCAGGAGGCCTTGGAGAGGTTGACTAAGGCAAATTTGAGATTCGTGGTCTCTGTGGCTAAACAGTATCAAAATCAGGGCCTCTCCTTAGCGGATTTGATCAACGAGGGAAACATCGGGCTGATCAAAGCGGCTAAAAGGTTTGATGAAACCCGCGGCTTCAAATTCATCTCTTATGCAGTTTGGTGGATCAGACAGGCGGTCCTCCAGGCTCTGGCTGAGCAGTCTCGCATTGTGAGATTGCCTTTGAATCGGGTGGGAACCTTACACAAGATTGGTAAAATCTCCAGCTCCTTGGAGCAGGAATATGGAAGGGAACCCTCGCCCGACGAAATTGCTAAGGAACTGGAGTTAACCGCAGTTGAAGTTTCGGACACCTTAAAAATCTCCAATAGCCATCTGTCTTTGGATGCTCCATTCTCCACCTCCGAGGACAACAGTCTGATGGACGTTTTAGAAGATGAATTTCAGCCCGCTCCGGATGAGGCTTTATTGGATGAATCTTTAAGATTGGAGATAGAAAGAGCCTTAGATACCCTCTCGTCCAGAGAGGCTGAAGTGATCAATCTCTACTTCGGCTTGAATCACGAAAAGGCTTTAACTTTGGAGGAGATCGGAGCCAGATTCAATCTTACCCGCGAAAGGGTAAGGCAGATAAAGGAGAAGGCCATCAGGAGATTAAGGCATGCCTCTCGCAGCAAATCCCTGCGGGCTTACTTGGATTGAAAAATTGGGAAAATTCTAAGGAAGCGGGAAACCTAGGATTTTCAAAATCCTGGGTTTTCTGGTTTTGAAAGCCAAAATTTTAAAATATTTTGCTTGACCTTTGAAAGGTTTGACCATATAATGTTTATGGCTCTACTTTTCACTGGAGCCATGAATTCTGTTTAGGTGTTCGACGAAAGATATTTTCTATATTTATTGAGATGGGGTTATTTCCGATCTCAAGGTGAATCTATGCACCATTTTCGATAGTGGCACTATAATTCGGAAATGAAAAGATAAAAAGTAGATAATGGCACATACACGGGATGTCCGTCTTGGTGTCCGTTTATAGGGGATCGTAGCTCAGACTGGTAGTGAGCTGGTGGAACCTATATAGTGGGGTGTTGTGCTGAGTCTCTTAAACTTAAGGAGAAGTAATGAGAACCAATAAGCTTTACGTGGGTAATCTGAGCTACCGCACCACAGAGGATGGGTTAAGACAAAAGTTTGCTGAATCCGGAAATGTCCTTTCCGTGAGGATCATGGAGGGAAGGGGCTTTGGTTTTGTGGAGATGGAATCGAAGGAGGCGGCCCAAAAAGCCAAAGATGACTTAGATGGATCTGAATTAGACGGTCAATCTATGAAGGTGGATGAGGCACGACCACAGGAGAAGCGTGGTGGGGGTGGACAGCGTGGTGGGGGTGGACCCCGGGGTGGCGGCAGAAGAGATTTTCGAGAGAGACGTCAGCGCTGGTAAAGACCATCTTATCTATCAGAAAAAAGGGGGCTGTGGGGAAGGGGGATAGTGTGTCTCTGCCTTAAATTCAGAGAGGGGGCATAATTCCTGCCGCATCTGCCAACTAAAAGAAATCGCAGGTCCAATGGTATTTTGAGCATAATGAAATGATCATGTCTCCTGGGTAGCCAAACTGCACCTGATGTGATGCCGTAAGTTTTATGAGAGATCAAAAATGGCAACTTAGAAAAAAAGATTAAATTGGTTGGTTCAAAGGGATCAAAGGAGATTACCGCTTTCTTCGATTCCGGTTCCACATATTCTTGTATACAGCCAGAATTGGCAGCCAATCTGGAGACGGTTCTCTCTTTACCAGAACCAATGGATTTTGGGACCGCAAAAGAAGGGGAGAAACTTCAAGCGAAGGAGCGAGTCAGCCTTAACTTCTATTTGAATGGTTATCGATTCTCTGATGAGTTTATGCTGATTCCCGGACTTTCTGAGCCGGTGATCATTTGAGCAAAAACCCTGCAGGCGTGGCGAATGAAATTGGACTTTGAGCATAACGAGGTGATCATTGATTCCCGGGTGACCAAACTACGCCTAATGTGAGAAAGTAGATATTATGTTGGTGACACGTTGGTTGGGGGTAAACCTAACCGACCAGAACCACATAATGTCGGTGGCAGAATAACCCAGTTCGTCACCATGATCGCATCACGGACGAAGCGCCCATTCTCTCACCAAAGGCGGGATCAGGATGAATCTGTGATGAACACCAGATACTACTTATCTTTCCAGGCGGGCAGTTTTTTCATCTCTTCGTCAACGAATTTTTCAGCGTCCTTTCGGGATTTGCCCATCTGGGATGTGTAAAATCCGATCATCCCTTCTCGGACTTGCCGGCGGCTTTTCAGCTTTCCGGTTTCATCTGTACAGTAAACGCAATAGGGATTGTTTACATCTAAAGCGCCATGATCTTTTGCCTTCTTCATAGGCATGCCGCAACTCTCACAAGTTTTAACCTCAGAAGCCATAACTTGCTCCCTTTACCTGATTTTCTTCTGTATTTTCTCTGTATTAGCTTTGTTAGCAAAGCTAATTGACAAAGTGAAACAAACTGTAACCCCTACTAAAAGATTTTTCCAAATCATCTTCTCTATTTCTATTCCACCTTCTAACCTAAAGTTTTCTCATTGTTTGTAAAGTTAGATGGACTGGTCGGGGCCTCAACTAACTTAACCTCTTTTGGTTCGGGTGCCCAGACGAGTCAAGATGGAGGCACCGAAGCCGACAGTTATCACCACATACCAGATCATCCATCCGATGAAGGTCAAGATCCAACTCAAGGGGGTAAGGAAATGTCCGAAAATTCCCACCACTCTTGCCAAAAGCAGAACGGATTCCACTACCAGTATTCCAATGACCAAAGTCATCATGGGTGACTCGGGCTTCAGGCTGGTGCTTTCCCTTAACTTTTCACCAATAAAGTAGGATATTCCAGTGTATCCCAAAATCAAAGCCGCCAGGATCAATAGAGGTTCTACCAAAAGTGCCACCGGAATACCGATTATGGTGACAATTAATAGGACGAAGATGGGAAGGATCAGGATTTCGCCTGCGAATCCCACCAAGGCAGACTTCAAAAAATCTTGTCTTATCTGGTCTTTGACTTTAGTTACATTTTTGGGAACGATGGAGATCACCACAATCCCTAAAAATAAAAATAGCATGATCTTGATGATTCTTGCAAAAAGAGCCAATCCCTGAAACGCACCAAAGAAGGTCGGGGGGGTAAAAAAGATTTTGGGGAGAAAAGTTCGAAATCTTTTTCCCCTAATTATCGCTCCCGTTTCTTTTTTTATTTTACCTCCTAAGCTTACCGCATCGCCCTCAATAACTCCGGTGGATGCCACAAGGATATCTCCTCCCACTGCCACCACACTTCCGGTGACACTTCCCTTCACCGTGACATCTCCCCCCACCGCCACCACATCACCATCCACCTCTTCATCTTCCTCTACCACTATGTCCCTTCCCGTCTTTACTATGTCGTGATTGACAGTATAAACTTTCTTAAATCTTTCGATAGATGTTGTCTCAATTTGAGGTATTTCTAAATTTTTTAATTGTTCAAAATCTATTTTCAGTTCTTTCCCCTCCTGGGTGCGGACAAAAATACCCTCCTCATCAATGCGAATCTCCGTGATTTTGGAGGGGAGTTTACCTTCTTGAACCTGCGTAGTATCAGATTTTATCTCCTCTTTTTGGGCTACTCGTTTTTCCTGGGTTTGACCAAAAACAAAAAGTGCCGTTAATAAGAATAGTATTAAAGCGATAGGCAAGATTTTTTTAAAGAGGTTCTTCATTTTTTATACTCTGAGAGCCCGATATCTCCGCTGGTGGTTATAAGATTTATTCGGGGTCCACCTTTGCCCAACTCTCCTTTTAACAAATTTCTGGAAACGGTAGATACGGTCAAAGGGAGCTTACAATCTAAGCTTCCGCTAGAGGTTTCTAGTTTTACTTCTGCATTGGAATCCTGCGGTAGCAGAAAATGGATGTAGCCGCTTGTGGTCTCCATAAAGTATTCATATTGGGGAAGGATTTTGGTCTTCACCTCGATGTCTCCACTGGTGGTCTCTAAGTGTAATCCTCCCTCTATTTGGTCTATAATCATATCCCCGGAGACGGTGGTAGCCTCTATGTTTCCCTCCATTTCTTTTAAGGAGATATCTCCGCTGGTATTATTAATTTGGATGGAGCCCACTACGCCTTCTGCAGAACTATTCCCGCTGGTGGAGCTTAGGTCCACGTTCCCTTTGACATCAAACATTTTCAGATCGGAGCTAGTTCCAGAGACAATGACGTTACCCTCTACCATAAAGATCTCCACATCCCCGCTGGTGGTTTCCAAGTTAAGATCCCCTCTGATCTTTTTCATCCACACGTCCCCCGAAGTAGAGCTCGTCTCCACCGGGCCTGAGATATTGGAGATTTTCACATCCCCGGAAATAGAAGAGACCTCCAGCTTGATTTTTTCTGGAACCACTATATGATAGTCGACATAACCAGAGCTTTTCCCATCAAAGTCCCAAACTTTTTCCCAGAAACTTCTTGATTTCAAAGGAGAGTATTTGGTTCTGATCTCCACCTCAGAATCATAATTTTCTATAATGACTTCGATCTTATCTGCTATCCTTTTCGCCTTTTCAGAATTATCAGCCTCCACCACTTTTAAAGCATCAATTATGATTTTATTTTCAGAATGGGATTCGATATTAATCTCGCCGGAGATGTTTTGAACTTTTAAGTATGGATTTGCTCCTGTGGGGAGTTCTTTATGGAGAGGGAAAGTATATTTCTCTGCCCAAGGAGTTGAACAAAAGATGAAAATACACAAAGGAATCAATATCAGAAGGCTTTTCAAAATTTGTTTGATTTTCATAATCCTTATCCTCACCTAAGGGACTTGAGTTTCTTTTTCAAAAGCTCTCTAGCTCTGAAAATTCTCGCTTTAACGGTTCCCACCGGAATCCCCAGTATTTCTGCAATCTGTTCATAAGATTTATCTTGCTTATGTCGATAAACTATCACCTCCTGATATTTCTTAGGAAGCGAATCGATGGCTTCGTTTATAGAAACCTGCCTTTGCCTTGAGACTAAATCTACCTCCGGGTTGTAGGTCCAATCTGGAAGCTCAATTCCCACACTTCCATCTTTGATCTCTAAAGGTTGGTCTAAGGAAAGAGACTCGATCTTTTTTTTTCTAAGATAGTCAATGGAGCTATTGGCTGCAATCCTGTATAACCACGTGGTAAATCGATAATCCGATTTGTACGTGGAAAGCGAGCCAAAAGCTTTCATAAAAGTTTCCTGAAGTATGTCTCTGGCTTCCTCCTGGTTGTGGACTATCTTCAAAATCACATGATATATCGCCTCTCGATATTTGTTGAGCAAAAGTTTGAACGCTTTCTCTTTGCCTGCTAACGCTTCCTTTATCAGGATCTCATCTTCCTCTTTCACAAAGATCCCTTTCACTTTTGCATACGTTTAAGCTTAACATAAGTTTCATCAAATCGTGTAGAAAATAGCACAATCGCATTGGAAAAACAAAGGAAAAACAATGTTTTTGTTAGTATCTGAAAAATAGGGGATTATTAATAAAAAACCGCATATAAATACGTATTACAACTTAAGTCATTGACTTCGTTATGTTTCAAGGGAAGATGTGGGAATTATCTTGATTAACTGAGAGGAATTTTGAGGTTATTGAAATAAAATACTTGACAAGTTTTTGGGCACAGTGTAATTTCTAAATTGATGTAGGAGGAAGGAAAGAAATGCGAAGTAAAAAATTCCGGGGCTAAAGAAATCCTACGACCTGACGTCATTTTTCCCTTCCGCGAGGGGGCGGTTTCACGGGGATTTTATGTCGTAGTTTTTGCACCTGGAAACTTAATTTCCTTTTTCACCTACAAGATAAAAAAGACCAGAGAACCTTATTCGGTTTTTGCTATCAGCTTTTCGTCATCATTGAATAGCTGAGAAAACCACGGAGTAATTGGTTTGTCAAAAGATATTGACAAAAAGCCATATTTTGTGGTCTTTTTCCGATAAGTTTTTGGAAAGAGAAATTCTCACGGAGTTTTTTGCATCGGCTTCTTAGGCCGGTAAGTTAAAACAGCATTTGCGGTTGAAAGTTAAGACTTTGAAATTGATTCGAGTCTTTTTCCTGGCATAACAATTGCTTTTATAAAATGTTAAAAAAGGTAGCTGTGGAAGTAGAACAAAATGCCGATAAGGTTAGGGAGGGTTCTTTTGATCTTCCCTCACTAACCTTAGAGGAAAAGTGGGGGGAGTCAAATAGAATGCCTAAGAGACGAAAATCGAATTATAAGATGCCGGAGAAGAACTATTGGCATATATATAGTCTGCAAACCCTGAATTCGGAAAAGTTCATCAAAGTGGTTAACAAGATTCTAAAAAGAGAATATATTCTTATCAAATAAAAAGACGTGACACTTCCTTTCGAATCGGACTCAAAAATCCTATCCCCAATTTAGGAAAAATTTCTTTCAATAGAAAAAAATACTTGACAAACCGTGGTGGGGTATTTATTTTAAGAAAAATTTGCGTGGGCCAAATTTGAGGGTGAATTTGGTTCCTTACTTATATAGGAAAATAAAATGAGGCGGGAAAAATATTTTTCGGTTCTAATTATTCCCCACGATAAAGGAAAGATTATTAAAAGGAAGATCTCTGCCACTTTTCTTTATTTCCTTTCTTTTTGCTTTGTTCTTTTGGTTTTGATCAATCTATTTTTCTCTTTTGATTTTTTCGGCGAAGCTTTCGATGGAGCCAAACTTAACCAATTGGAAAAGGAGAATAGATATCTGGAGAGCAAACTGGTGGACTTAAATTCTGTGATATTGAAGTTAAAAGGAGAGATGGCAAGTTTAATAGAAAAAGAAGGAACTGTTCGGATGGTCTTTGGGCTTCCGGAGGTGGATGTCCAATTGAGAGAGGTAGGAGTAGGAGGTCCGATGCCAAGCCAATCTTTTGAACCGAGCTTGACAGTGAAAGAAGCCCAGAGGGTTGAAGTCGAGCTGGACAAGCTCTTAAGACAGGCCAGGTTTGAGAGAGAAAGCTTCAATCAGATATATTTTAATCTTTCCGATAAGAAAACGATTTTGGATCAAACTCCCTCTATCTGCCCTACTACAGGATACTTCAGCCGTGGTTTTGGAACTAAGATAGATCCTTTCACTGGAAGAACACAACCTCATCTGGGAATAGATTTAGCGGCAGATATCGGCACACCGGTATATGCCACTGCGGAGGGAAAAGTTAGTTCTGTGGAAACAGATCTAGGTCTAGGGAAAATGATTCGAATCAGTCATCTATCCGGTTACACCACCGTATATGCGCATCTTTCCCGGATAAAGGTCAAAATAGGACAGTATGTGAAAAGGGGCGAGGTGATCGGAGCGGTGGGAAACACCGGCTATACCACGGGACCGCACCTGCATTATGAAGTCCACTTTCATGGTCAGCCTAAGAATCCTTTGAACTATATTCTGTCAAGCCCATATATTTTGGATTAAATTCTGTCCCAGAAGAGCGAACGCTCCCATCTGGGGGTCTCTTTTTTGGATTCCTTCTTATAAAACCTCGATGGATCGAGGTTTTTATTTTTATTATTTCAATAATCTTAGATGGAGAACCAGGTCAAATATTTGGTCTCTGCATGTCTTTGTGGAATCTGCTCGCGATTCGATGGAAAAGGAGCCAGAGACGATCAAATAACGGAGTTGGTGAAAAAGGGAAAAGCCATTCCAATCTGTCCGGAAGAGTTGGGTGGCCTTTCGGTTCCTCGCCCGCCCGCAGAGATAGAGAAAGGGGATGGCAAAGAGGTCCTTTCTCAACCCCCGCCTTTGGCGGGATCTCCGAAAGGCCAGGTCATCTCCAGAAATGGAGGAGATTTAACACCTTTCTTTTTGAGAGGGGCTTTCGCCTCGCTTGTGATTGCCAAAAGATTCAAAATAAAAAAAGCTATACTGAAACAAGGAAGCCCTTCCTGTGGATCTGGATGGATAAAAAGAAAGGGGAAGCGGGTCAAAGGGAATGGAGTCTTAACCGCCCTGTTCAAAAAGGAAGGGATACAGGTCATACCCCGATAATTGAAGCATCTCCGGCACCCTCTTTTAACAAAGAGAATTTTCATCTGAATGCTTTGCAATTATTTTTCTTTTGTTGACTATTAAAAATGTTGTGTTTTTTGTAAAAATTGCTAAATTTAATGGTGAATGAAGAAAGGCAACATAATTTGATTTCTCGTTAGTAACGGATACCTTGTCTGTTTCCGGCTCCGTCACGGACGAGGGCGTCCGGGACGAACAAGAAGCTAAAAATATGGTATAATAAATTTGGAGGTGGAATTTCAATAGATGAGACTTTTAATTGGTTTACAAAAGCAGACCTAAGAAAATACGAGGATAAATATATCGCTATTGTGGACAAAGAGGTGGTACGTGCAGACGAAGACCCAGAGGTTACCTATACAGAGGCCAAAAAGAAATATCCAGAGAAAGAGCTTGTGCTTTGGAAGGTTCCTCTGGGTGAAACCTTTATTTTCTAATCAAGGAGAATAAGACAAAAGAAAAGGAAGAAAACATGGGTAAAGAGGTATCAACTGAAGAAAGAATTTTTGACGATTTTGAAAAACTCTCAAAAAAACGCAAAAAAGAGGTGGCGGACTTCATCGCTTACCTAAAGGTAAAAGAAGAACTTGAGGCAACCAAAGAAATCATAAGGGATAAAGATTTTCTCGATAGCATCATGAGAGGGGATGAGGATTTCAGGGCAGGTCGCTATAAGAAGTGGGACGAGGTTAGAAAAGATGTATGAAATTTTTGTTTCACAAATGCCTCGGGCGTAGTCTCAAGAGTGCCAGTAAAAGTATGAAGGAATTTCCCAAGCTAAATCGTGTGGCAATTCCCTTACGACGATTCCTAATGCCGGTGAATTAAGAAAATATCTGTTTAAAATTTGGACATTTCAGATATGACTGATTCAGTTTCCTCCCATTATCATTTGATCGCAAAGATGAAGTTTGCGGTGATCCTGACCGTAGGAATACTTCTTTTGGAGTTGGTTGGTGGTATTTTGACCAACAGCTTAGCGCTACTTTCCGATGCGGGTCATGTCTTTGCAGATGTTTTCGCCCTAGGCTTAAGCTGGGTAGCGTTGGCTCTGTCTGGACTTCCTCCCAATCAAAGAAAAACCTATGGTTATTTTCGGGCGGAGGTTTTGGCCGCGGTGACCAATGGGGTCACCTTATTTCTGGTAGCTTTATGGATCTTTTATGAAGCCATAGGAAGAATAAACTCGCCTATGCCGGTAAAAAGTAAAGAGATGTTTTTGATTGCGACAGTCGGCTTGGTGGTAAATCTGATAGTCTTGCTGAAATTAAAAGGAGCTACTGAAGAGAGTTTGAATATAAGGAGTGCATTCCTGCACGTGTTAGGAGACACGTTAAGCTCAGTGGGGGTGATTGCGGGCGGAATCATCATGCTAGTTACAAAATTTTATATTGTGGATCCAATCATCAGCATATTAATTGGACTTTTCATCTTAAGGGGAGCAATTGGGGTTATCCGAGAGTGTAGTGATATCCTTTTAGAAGGAGTTCCCCAAAATATCCAACTCAGCGAGGTAGAGAAAGCTTTGAAACAGATCACGGGAGTGTTAGATATGCACGATCTACATGTCTGGAGCATTTCAAAAGCTCATCCGGCTTTATCCGCTCACGTGGTGGTGGAAGAAAGGACCACCCACTCCACCAAAGAGATATTGGATGAAATTCAAGCCCGGGTGATGAAGAACTTCAACATAGAGCACATCACCATTCAATTTGAGTGTTTGTGTTGTGGGATGCAAAAGGTAGAGTGTATTTTGAGTGAAAGAAGAAAATAATACAAACACAGCAAAATAACTGTCTTTGCGAGGAGCAAAGTGACGAAGCAATCTCCAATTGAGTAACTGAATGGCATAGAGATTGCTTCGCCCCCTGCCAAAGGTAGGGGACAAAGCAATGACCTTGTAAAATTCTTTAGTGAGTTTACAGTAGTTCCAAAGTGGCTTAAACAAACAGTTTTCAAATCATGGACGTATCAAAAAACGAGAAAGATATTATGAGCTTTGCCAAATCTGGAGACAAAAAATCTTCAAAGGCAAAGGAAAAAGAAGTTGGCACCAACAATGCTCAAATAAAATCTGAAGGATCGGGTTTAAGCCAGGAAGATGAAGCTCTGCTTCAGATAATAGAAAGAGCAAAGAAAGGAGACCAGTCTGCTTTTCAGAAGATAGTGGACAAATACCGGACTCAGGTAGCCAGCATCGCGTATAAGATGGTGGGGGACTATGAGGACGCCAAGGATATTTCCCAGATAGTATTTGTAAAGACTTATCAGAATTTAGAAGATTTCGACACCACCAAAAAGTTGTCCACTTGGCTTTACCGGATCACCATAAACGCTTCCATCGACTTTATCCGAAAGCACAAAAAACACAAACATGAGCTTTTGGATAACATTTTTGGAGAGTTGAGGGAAAAGAAGCAAGATGTAGAAAAGCTTTATCAGAGGAGCTTGATAAATTGGGCCATCAAAAGTTCCATGGATGCGCTCAATCCCAGACAGAAGTCCGTTTTTGTTTTGCGTGATCTGGAAGGGTTGGATATAAAAGAGGTAGCCCAGATAACTGGCATGCCACAAGCTACGGTGCGGTGGTATTTACATAGAGCAAGATCCAAACTCAGAGGCGAATTGACTAAACATCACCCACAATTGTTAAAAAAAATGGGGATAAAACATGAGATGCAGAAAGGCTAAAAAAACAATAGTCAATTATGCTGATCTGGATCAATCCCAAAAAAAGAGGCTGGGTGAGCACCTGGATTCTTGTCCTGAATGTCTTTCCGAATTTCACCTTCATCAAGGTTCCTTAAATTTAGTTAAGGAGGCCATCAACTTTGAGGAACCAGAAGATTTTTGGCAAGACTACCAGGTAGATGTGAAAAGAAAGATCCCTTCTTCTCCTTTATGGCAAAAGTTTTTGGGGGAGATGGAAAATTTAGCCAGCCTTGTTAAAACCCCACTTTTCGGTCCCATCCCTGCTTATGTATTCTCCGCCATTTTTTTAGTGTTCTTAGCTATGGGTCTGTATCCGGCCCTTTCTACTTCTAAACACTCACAAGGTTTTGATAACAACCTAGTGGTTTACGAAGGAGAATTGCTTTCAGCGGTGGATGAGGGAGGGGTGACCATTTATACAGTGGGAAATAGGTAAGATTGATCGGCATTGACTTTGAAGCCAAAAAAGAAAAGGTAAAATATCTGCAATTTGTTAATGTTTTATAGAATATGAATTTAAGTCAAGAGAAAGTCAAAGTTGCCCTTTGGCTGGCGGGGGCGCTTATCTTCCTTTGCAGCTGCCAAAAAAACTCTCTGGAGGGGATGGAGAAGAATTTAGCTGAAGTGATAAAGAAAGCGGGCCCCTCTGTTGTCTGCATAAGGGCTAAAAACGAAAGTTCGGGTAAGGTTACGATAGGTTCTGGCGTTATTCTGAAGGGGGGATACATTCTCACCACCGAGAACATTTTAGACAATGTGGATAATATTACGGTAAAGCTACAAAATGGACACTTGATTAGCAATGACGAAGTTAAAAAGATATTTTGCGATTTTGAAACCAATATCAGTCTCATTCAGGTGGAAGCAACAGGTTTAATCCCAGCTGAAATCATGGATGGTGAGGAAATCACAAATGGGACTTTGGGGATCGCTTTGGGGAATACCAACTATTCAAAAGGTTTACAGGTCAGTGTAGGCACGGTGACACCTTCCTGGATAGGAGGGGCGGATGCCTACGATGAAAATTTATTGATCTGGAACGGGTCCAAAGTTCCTTACCCGGGGGGCACACCAGTCTTCAATTGTAAGGGGAAATTGCTGGGGATAACCGAGGGTAAACCCAAGGAAGAGGACGGTGTGATCTTTATGTTGCCAGCGCCAACCTGTCTCCAGGTGAGCGAAGTGTTAAAAAAGGATGGTGAAGTGAAAAGGGGGTGGATCGGAGTTTTCTCCGAAAGAGGGTGTAGCGAATCCGAAAGGCAAAAGGGAGGAATCGGAGTTTTGATAACTGAAATTGTAAAGGAAAGCCCCGCCTTCAAATCGGGATTAAAAGCTGGTGACATGATCATCAAGTTTAACGGAGAGCCAGTCAAAAGTTCAGCCCAACTGCGAAAATTGATCTCCGCCTCCCAGGTCGGTTCTCAGGTGATCTTAAGCATTATTCGGAATGGTGAACTGAAAGAAAGAGAAGTCGTCATCAAAACTGAAGAGTATGTTGGCTTGGGAATGAGAAGATGCCCTCACCGATCAATTTGAGAATTCATTCCCACGGGAACCTTTTGAAATCTTAATTGTATATTAATAAAAGTGGTATTTAAGCAATTCAAAAACCGGCTGAGGTTCATAATTTCCGATCTTTGAATTTTATAAGACAAAAGGTCTAAACCATTTAAAAACGAGGAGGTAAAGATGGCCATAGATCCCATTTGCCTCATGGAGATAGACGAGAGGGAAGCTCCTGCCAAAAGTGTCTACAATGGTCAAACCTTTTATTTTTGCGCCCAGAACTGTAAAAAGAAGTTTGAGGAAGATCCGGAAAAATACATAGATGTAGAAGAAAAAGAGTAAGCCCGTTGGGTTTATCAACCTAACGGTCTTAAAGTCATTTTAGCCCAATTAAGGGTCGGGACATAGTTATCCCGACCCTCTTCTTAATATCCTAAAGAAGGATTCTGTCTTATGCAAAAATTAGGGTCGAAAAAAAGATGGAGCATATTCTGGAGTTTGTTTTTCGGAGTCTTACTTGGCGTAGCCATTGCCGTATTTTTGTTTAACCAAGGTTTCTTCAAAAAGTCGATAGTTATCGAAAGACCAGCTGGTCAAAGTGAAGCTAAAAGAGTTTATGCCACTGCTTCGGTAGAGGAAGATATAACTTCCTCCCGGCAAAATGCAATTGTTAAAGCCGCCCAGAAAGTAGGTCCGACAGTGGTTTCAATTAGCGTAGTTCAAGTGAGAGTAGTAAGAGAGAGAGTCCATTTTTTTCTCCCTTTGGAGATGAGTTCCTCAATGAGTTTTGGCAGGGATTCTTTCGTCCCCGAGAATATAAGGAAAAAATTTACAGTATCGGCTCGGGTGTGACAATAAATCCCGAAGGATATATATTGACTAATGAACATGTGGTAAGGGGAGCAGATCAATTAAGAGTGACCTTAACCACCGGGCAGGAATACCAGGGGAAGGTGATCGGGCAGGATCAAGCCTCTGATCTGGCGGTGGTGAAAATCGACGCCAAAAATTTGCCTTACGCAGAGTTGGGCAATTCGGATGATCTGATCATTGGGGAATGGGCCATTGCGGTGGGAAATCCTTTTGGCTACCTTCTGGACGATCCTCACCCTACTGTGACCGTGGGAGTGATAAGTGCAGTGAATCGGGATATAAAAAGGGAAAGGGGACAGGTACAGATATATCGAAAGATGATCCAGACCGATGCCGCGATAAATCCTGGAAACTCGGGCGGACCTTTGGTAAATGCTGACGGTGAAGTGATTGGGATTAACACCTTCATCTTCACCACCAGCCGAGGATCCGAAGGGATCGGTTTCGCCATCCCCATTAATCGAGCTAAAGCCATCCTTTCCGATTTGATCAAACATGGTGAGGTGGAAAGAACCTGGATTGGGGTGAAGGTTCAAGATCTAACTTTGCTTCTGGCTCAAAGTTTAGAGTTGGAAAATACAGAGGGGGCGATCGTCTTGGATGTGGAAGAAGACAGCCCGGCTCAAAAAGCGGGATTTAAAAGAAAGGATGTAATAATTAAGGCAAATGATCAGAAGATTGCAAATTCAGGCGATTGGGAGGATTTAGCCTATTTAGCCAGACCCGGGGAGCCCATAGAAATCAGCTTTTTGCGGAAGGGGAAGGAGGTGCACACAAAATTGGTGCCTGAAGCATCTCCTACTCGAATAGCGAAAAAGTCTCAAAGTGATTTGGGGATGACCGTTGCCGACATAACTGGGGCTATCGCTAATCAGTTAGGAATATATGATCGCAGAGGAGTGGTCATCACCAGCCTAAAGAAGGAAAGCCTGGCTTATAACGCTGGCCTGCAGGTCGGAGACATAATCAGACAAATCGGGGATAAACCCATCCAAAATGTAGAAGATTACGAAAATACAATGCGGAAAATAAAAGATAAAGGCAAACTCATTATGTTAATCGAGCGAGAAGGTTCTCTCTATTATGTCAGCTTCAGGTCATAATGAAATTTTTGGAGGCTAACTCTCTTGTTTATTACCGCCAGTGCTCTGTAACATAAATTCGTTCCTTACAGCCCACTAGAGAAAAGTTCCCCGCCCCTTGAGATGGAGAAGAATTTGATAGAATAATAATTCCATCGGGATGAATCCTCAAAAGATGGTTCAAAACGCCTCGACTATAGGAGTAATTCTATTTTCCAACCTAAATCAAATTTGTCCTCTTTACGTAAAAAACAGGATCTGAAATTTTGACACAAAAAGATGGAATTTTTGTCTTTGATCACATAATTTATTGACATTCTCATGTCGTAAAGGAGTAAAAAATGGAAAAGACTCAATATGGTTTCAGAAAAACTTTAAACACATCATATGAGGAAGCAGTTGAGAAGGTGACACAAGGTCTGAAGGAGGAGGAATTCGGGATTCTTACCCAAATTGATGTAAAAGATACCTTGAAAAAGAAACTCAACGTCGATTTCAGAAAATATATCATCTTAGGTGCATGTAATCCTCCTTTTGCCTATCAATCCCTGCAAGCCGAGACCGAGATCGGTCTGTTGCTTCCTTGTAACGTGATCGTCTACGAGGATAATTCGGGCAGGACAGTTGTCTCAGCCATCGATCCGGAAAGTGCCACAAGCATGATCGACAATCCGAAGTTAAAAGAGATTGCTGCCAGGGTGGCCGCAAAATTAAGAGCGGTGATCGAAAATCTGTAACTTTCACTTGACGGTAATCCGTTTGCGCGTCATAGTTTTTAGATGGTGGTAATAAAAAACTAAGAATTACCAAAATCACAGGAGGTGAACACCATGAAAGTTAGAGTAGATCATGAACTCTGCACTGGGGATGAGATCTGCACTCAGGTATGCCCGGAGATATTTGAAATGGAGGGTGACAAAGCCGTCGCTAAAATAGAGGAAGTTACAGAGGATTTGAAACAATGCGCCAAAGACGCCGCTGATTCTTGTCCTTCTGAGGCAATAATTATTGAAGAACAGTGAAAAGAAATTATAAATCATTTTGTGGTAAGTGAAAATATAACATAGGAGAGCTAACATGTATGGTCATGAAGGAATGATGTGGGGATTCGGATGGTGGTGGATGATGATTTTCTGGATTGTAGCCATTGTCGGGCTCATTCTCTTAATCAAGTGGATCTTTGAGAAAGGAAGAACCGATAGAGGCACATCTCAGACCGGAGAAAGCGCTTTGGATATTCTCAAGAAGAGATACGCCAAAGGAGAAATCAACAAAGAGGAGTTTGAGCAAAAGAAAAAAGATTTGATAGGTTAGGTGGGATATTCTAAATCTGAAGAAGGTCAAGAAGAGATCTTCGACGGAAATGAAATGAGAGTCATAATATACTCGACACCTGCCTGAACTAACTTTCAAGCGGGGAAAAGTTATTTTGTGAATCATCCTACCTTTGCCCGGAAGGTTCAGGCACAGGGAACAGATTCGCCCTGACGGAATAAGCAAAGACAAAATTACAAAAAAGCTAAATTCGGAGAGGAGGTGAAAAGATGAAAAAATACTGGAAGACCATTGGGGCTATTTCTTTCATCTTCATACTGGTAGTCCTGTTCGGGTCCTTCGGTTTCTCCCAGGAGAAGAAAGAAGCGGTGCCCCAAAAGGGTATGATGGAGGAGATGATGGGAAACATGGACAAGATGATGGAGCAATGCAGGAAGACGATGAATAATATGAACATGATGATGGGAAAGAATTTGACCCCGGGTTGCATGGGTATGATGAACATGAACGGGATGGGAATGATGATGCATAACATGTCCCAGAATATGAAGAGCATGATGGAGAACATGGACTCCATGATGAAGAACCCGGAGATGATGAAAGACGACGTGATGAAGAAACACTTGGAGGCGATGCAGGAACACATGAAGATGATGACTGAACACATGCAGGAGGCTATGAACAGCATGGAGGAAATAACCAAAAGAATGGAGGAGATGGAGGTTAAGTAACACCGGTGGTTTGAAAATCCTGTCAAATAGGGAACTACCTCACCCCCTATCCCCCTCTCTTAGAGGGTGTGTCAGAATTTCGGTTTTTGTAGCCGCAGACTTTAGTCTGCGAAATCGAGATGTTGAATTCCAATGACTTACGCAATCTAAAGATTGCGGCTACAACCTCAAAACACAATTGTGACACAGTCTCTTAATAAGAGAGGGGGAGAGGGGGTGAGTTTTCAGGATGTCATATCACTTAAGTTAAAAAGACACTTTCTCTTATCAAAAATTACGACCCCGCCAAAGGCGGGGGAGAAGAACCTCATTCTTTTACCAGTCTCAAGATGCATTCTTACAAGAGAACATCCTAATGCCTTTTGAAGTCGGTAGCGTTTGTTCCCAAACAAGGTAGCGAATTAAAATATGGCTAAAGATCTAGTTTGCGGTATGGAGGTAAGAAAAGAGGAGGCGATCATAACCTCAAATTATGAGGGGAAGGTATACTATTTCTGCTCAAAAATTTGCAAGGAGAAGTTTGACCAGAATCCAGAAAAATACATAAAATCAGAAACTGATCTGAAGAGAGAAGCAGAAAAGACCCTAAGCGAAACTCAAGCTCAGAGACTTGAAAGAATAGATCTTCCCATAGTTGGAATGAGCTGTGCTATCTGCGCCCAGACAATCGAAAAAAGCCTCTCTCAACTGAAAGGTGTAAGCAAAGCTTCGGTCAACTTCGCTACCTCCAAAGCCACCATATTATATGACCAAAAGCAGGCGGAAGTAGATGATTTTATCTCCACTATCCGAAAAAGCGGCTATGGTGTGGGGACTATTTCCATAGAAGTCCCCATTCAGGGAATGGACTGTGCCTCCTGCGTTCAGAAGATCGAGAAAGCTTTACTTGCCACCAAAGGGGTGACCCAGGCGATGGTAAATTTAGCTACTGAAAAAGCTAAGGTGGAATATCTTTCTTCAGAAATTGATCTGAATGAGATCAAAAAAGTGATAGAATCGACCAGCTATAAGGTGCTGGAAATCCCTCCTGAAGAAGAGGGAAAAGACATCGAGAGGATTCAAAGGGAAAAAGAATATAGAAAGTTAAAAAAGAAATTTCTGGTTGGTTTGGTAGTAAGTGTGCTAATACTCTTGGGGAGTTCCGAATGGATCCCCGGGATACCTCATATTCTCCGCAACTTTTTTGTTTTATGGATCTTAGCTACACCAGTTCAATTTTGGGTGGGATGGCAATTCTATCGAGGAGCGTGGGGAGCCTTCATACACAGAAATGCGGATATGAATACTCTTATAGCTGTGGGCACCTCTGCGGCTTATCTTTACAGTGTAGCGGCTACGTTATTTCCCGCCTTGTTTACCAGGGGGGGCATAGAGCCAAAGGTATATTTTGACACCTCCACTGTCATCATCACTCTAATCCTTTTGGGGAGACTTTTGGAAGCCAGAGCCAAAGGTCAGACCTCTGAGGCTATACGAAAGCTTATGGGGTTGCAAGCCAAAACTGCTCGAGTGGTCAGAAATGGGAAGGAGACAGACATTCCAGTCGAGGAGGTTTTGGCGGGAGATGTGGTGAGAGTAAGACCTGGAGAGAAAATTCCCGTAGATGGAATCATAAAAGAGGGCAAATCCGCGGTGGATGAATCTATGATAACCGGAGAAAGCATCCCTGTTGAAAAAGGTAAAGGAGACGAGGTTATTGGGGCTACCATAAACAAGACCGGAAGTTTCAGGTTTGAGGCGACCAAGGTGGGAAAGGACACCGCATTAGCTCAAATCGTAAAATTAGTCCAGGATGCTCAAGGCTCCAAAGCTCCCATACAAAGATTAGCGGACGTGATCGCTGGTTATTTTGTCCCGATTGTGATTTCTGTTGCCATTGCTACTTTCATAATCTGGTTTGATTTCGGACCAGATCCAGCCTTGACCTTTGGTCTTTTGAATTTTGTGGCGGTCATGATCATCGCCTGTCCGTGTGCTTTGGGATTGGCTACGCCCACAGCCATAATGGTAGGAACAGGCAAGGGGGCGGAAAACGGAATTTTGATAAAAGGCGGAGAGAGTCTGGAAACTGCACATAAGGTGAATGCTGTGGTTTTTGACAAGACCGGCACTTTGACCAAGGGAGAGCCGGAAGTAACGGATATAATTTCAGCCAAGGGTTTCGCTGATACCGAGATATTGAAATATGCCGCCAGCACGGAGAAGGGTTCTGAGCATCCCCTGGGAGAGGCAATCATTAAGAAAGCAACCGATCAGAAAATTGAGCTTCGAGATCCCAAGGACTTTAATGCCGTCCCCGGTTATGGAATTGAAGCTAAGATAGATGGCAAGAAAGTCCTCTTAGGCAATTTGAAACTGATGAGAGACCGAAGCATTGAAATAAAAGACTTGGAGCAAAAAGCTAAAGAACTTGCGGCTGATGGCAAAACTCCTATGTACATCACCATAGATGGCAAGATCGCTGGGATCATAGCCGTAGCAGATACATTGAAGGATAACTCAAAAGAAGCGGTGGATAATCTGCACAAGCTTGGCTTAGAGGTGATCATGCTTACAGGAGATAACAAAAGAACTGCCCAAGCCATAGCCAAAAAGGTTGGAATCGATAGAGTCCTTTCTGAGGTACTTCCTCAAGATAAAGTTAATGAGATTAAGAAATTGCAAAAAGAAGGGAAAGTGGTGGCTATGGTTGGTGACGGGATAAATGACGCCCCGGCTTTAGCCCAGGCGGATGTGGGAATCGCCATCGGAACTGGAACGGATGTGGCTATGGAAGCCTCGGACATAACTTTGATTAAAGGTGATCTCCAAGGTGTAGTTGCCGCTATCGAATTGAGCAAAAAGACCATCAAGACTATTAGACAAAATCTATTTTGGGCATTTTTCTATAACATCCTCGGAATTCCCATTGCCGCCGGGATTCTTTATCCTTTCTTCGGGATTTTGCTGAATCCCATCATTGCTTCAGCCACTATGGCTTTTAGTTCGGTTTCGGTAGTTTCAAATTCACTGAGATTGCGAAGATTCAAATTCAAATCTTGAGCTATAACAAGAGTTATGGAGGTACAAATTCCGGATATATTCTCTGAGTTCTAACTGACTTTAGTCAGGTAACGCTGGCGCCACTAAAGTGGCTGGGAACTATTTTACACTAACCTCACCCCTACTCTCCCAATAGTGTTGCGTTAATCGTAACTATATAGATAAACGTCCTTAATGGGTTGAAAAAGATTGTATTTAATGATTCTGAATATTTCTAAATTGGATAATTGGCTGTTAAATCTGGATTTAAACATAAC
>Ga0315289_10003696_pt1 | contig 23065 bp, 35 predicted proteins | sample YL17G11_40_MG_FD_203452 | JGI IMG/M metagenome (GOLD analysis project Ga0315289, IMG submission 203452) | Sediment microbial communities from Yellowstone Lake, YNP, Wyoming, USA - YL17G11_40 | ecosystem: Environmental > Aquatic > Freshwater > Lake > Sediment | place: USA: Wyoming | collected... | reverse complement strand
CTTTAATTTATAATGAGTTTAGCCGTTCCAAAGCAGTAGCCAATAATATTCTGCTTTCCATCTTTAGTGAGGGTATTCTAGAACTTCCTACTCAGTTTGGTGAAGAACGCTATGTGAACGTACATCCCCAGTTTAGGGCTATCTTTATCTCCAATCCTATTGAGTATGCGGGTATCCATAAGGCCCAAGATGCCTTGTTAGATAGAATGGTGGGAGTTTATATGGATTATTATGATCGGGAAACAGAAGCAAAGATTATTGCTGCTCAATCTGAAATTGAAGAAGAAAATGCTTTCTCAATAGTTGATATGTTAAGATCATTAAGAGAAAAATCTCCCGAAGACTCTTTAGGCACAAGAGCAGGAATTATGGTTGCCCAAGCCTTAAAACTGGATAACAAATATGATAAACAATCTATAAAACAATTCCTGGCTGATGTAACAATTTCAAAAACAAAGAATATTCAACATTTCAATGAAAAAATAAAAATTATAGAAGAATTATGAGGCAGTAAAATGGACTTTTTGGAAATTAATAAAAAGGCCTATGAAGTAATAAAAGAAGCGCTCCACAAAGAACCAGACAGCATTTCCAGTATTGAAAAAACTGAAGAAGGTTGGCGTGTTGAGGCAGAAATCTTAGAAAAAAAAGCTGTTCCTGAGACGTTTGACTTATTAAAGATCTTCGAATTTATTTTAGACAATAACGGGAAAGTTCAAAGTTTCAAACTACTCAAAAGAAAGCACAGAGGCGACTAATGGAAATAGTCTTAAACGAGATAATCAGTTTAACAAAACATTGTCTGCACCTCTGTAACAATTCAAATATGGATGAAATTGTTTTTTCTTATTTGCTGGATGCTGATGCCTTTGTCACCAATAACCTTGAGACTTGGAAAAAGAAATTTGAGGAAAGAGAAATAAAATGTCGGATTAAAAATCCTCATGAAACAAGAGAAGAGGAAAAAATTGTAGTCGATGGTTCCTCTTTAGGCCAGGATTTTGAGAAATGGGAAAAAAAATGGAGTAGGCAAAACCAGGTAGTTTGTATTTATAACCTTGACCAATTCGATCGTTCTATATTAAAGCGCTTAGTTGAGATTCATGACAAGATGATCCTTTCTATTAATAAAACAAGAGTGCTCTCTGATAAAAATCTGGAGACGGAAATGGAAAACCTTAACCCAGAGATTATGGAAAATGTAGTTAAAAGAGAATTAAAAAATATTGTTTTATCTTTACTTTTATCGGAACCACTGTGTGGTACTGACCTAATCAAAATCCTTTACCAGAAATTTAAAGTATTTATCTCCCCAGGGATGCTATACCCTATCTTGCATGAACTAGAGCGAGGGGGGTTGTTGAAATGTGAGTACAAATTAAAAAGTAAAATCTATAGTGTCCAAAAAAAAGAACAAGCCACATTTATACTAGAAAAGCACAGCGAAGTAAATTCCTTGTTATCAAAATTTTTGGTGAATGATTAAAATGGAAAACGAGAAAAAGTTAGAAAAAGAAAATGAAGAAAAATATTTGTATGTTTATGGAATAATTAATAACCAACATATTGAACTAGATATAAAAGGACTAGAAGATAAGCCAATTGAAAAAATTAATTTTGAGGATATCTGTGCTTTAACCAGTCTTTATCCAAATTTACATCCGATGCTAAAAGAAGAGCGGGCCCTGCAACATGCTGATATCTTGAAGAAAATAGATGAAAAAACTACGGTTGTTCCCTTATCCTTTGGTACTGTCTTTAAAGACCGAGAGATTTTAGAAGGAGTTTTATCAAAATCTTACCAAGCAATTAAGAATACCTTAAGATTAATTGAGAATAAGATTGAGCTAGGAGTTAAAGTAATAAAAAAACAAGCAGACGATCTACCTGAGGAATTGGTTCAGGAGATTTTAGAACCATTAAATAAACTTAGTATTAAAAGTGTTAAAGGAGATAATTTTAGTGACCGACTTTTATTGAATTATGCTTTTTTAGTAGAAAAAAATAAGTTGTCCCAATTTTCTGAGGAGATAGCTAACCTGGAAAAGAAGTACCAAGATCTAAAATTTGTTTATACTGGGCCCTGGCCTCCTTATTCCTTTGTTAACATAAAAATTGTTGGTGGTTAAGATGTTTTTCATAGATGATTTACTATTAAGAGCCACGGGTATTTCCCTTAAGCCCTTTGATATGATATGGATGTTGGAGTTAATGAGAGATTACTCTTTAAAGGAAAAATACAACCTTAAAAGGATCAACAACCAGATAAAAGGAAACCGTTTGCTCTTTGAAATTGGTGAAATATGCGAAGAAGAATATAAGGAAAAACACGAAAGGTTGTTAGAAGAACTGGATAAAGCAAAAGAAATTATGGAAAATTTGTCCACGGATATTAGAATCCAAGAAGGTATATAAATTTGTGAGGAGGAGTTAAGATGGTAGATTCAATCGGCAGATTTCCTATAGGGAGAAGTGCAATGATAGGGGAAAAAAGAAGGAAATTTTTACAAAAGACAATTCAAAAAATGGAGCAATGGCGAGATAATGCCAGAATGAATATATTTCAACAGAGAATAAGATATAAACAAAAAGTAGAAAGCAACCAAGCTTTAATGAAAGCAAAAAAGGCAGGCAGATTGCCAAATCTTAATCCAAGCAGCAAACTTGATAATTTAGGATTTAAACCAAAATCTGTGCATAGGTATGAATTAACTCATTCTACAGTACCTCTAAAACCAAAATATTCCATTGTTAAACCAGCAGAAAGAATTTACGGGAACAAATGGAAGAAATTTGAAAAAAGGAGGAGGGGGTGAATAAAATGACAAACAGAACTGATAATGTAGGTCTGGTGGACCTTATTGACCGGATTCTGGATAAAGGATTAGTGATAAATGCTGACATCATGATATCTTTAGCGGGCACGGAAATTTTAGGAATAAAACTAAGAGCAGCATTGGCAAGTTTTGAGACAGCAGCTAAATATGGATTGGCGTTTCCATCAGGTACAAATTTGAATGCTCCGGCTTGGAAAGAACTTGGCTGCGAAACCGAGGCCTGTCCAAAATGTGGAGAACAACTATTTAGCAAAACAGAGAACTTTTGCCCTTACTGTGGTTGGAGAAAAGCAACCCTTAAACGAATGGCGGTCATCACACCCGGCAGATGAAAGCTACGATTCAAAAGGTGAAATTAAAGAGAATGGATGAAATTTGGAAAAAATATAAAGAGGAGAAATGAAAACGAAAAAAGATGATGAAAACAAAAAAGGCATCGTGGAAAGTTTTTTAGGAAGCATGCCTTTATTAGGAGATTTTTCTAAAGAATTGGCTACGACAGAAACTTTTCAAAATAAATTTAAAGAAATTGATAGAAAAATAGAAGAAAATCTAAGAAAAGGAGAAAAAAAGAAATGGGGATTTAAGGTGAATATTTCTGTCAGGCCAATAATCAAAGAAGTAAAAAAGGATACTTCGAAAGTAACTATTGGAGAAGATTATTCCTATGAAAGAAAGGGAAATAAACTAACTCTAGCGGTAAAAGTTCCTCAAGAAAAAGTAATTTTAAAGATTAAAGGTAAAAATTTGTTAATTACTTCAGATAACTTTAAAAAAAAGATTGAACTGCCTGATTATTTCAAAGATGTTAGGAAAAAGCAGTACAAAAATGGTATTTTATTCCTTGAGTTGATAAAATGACTATCAAGGTCGATAGCGATAATTTGAAAGATGGATTGTTGGGATTAGTTATCGCGCTGGTTGAGATCATTAAAGAAGTTTTACAAAGACAGGCAATATATAGGCTCGAGTCTAACTCTCTAGGAGACGAAGATGCGGAAAAACTAGGTCTGGCTTTTATGCAACTAGATGAAACTATTGAAAAAATCAAAAAAGAACATAACATAGCGAAAACTGCAAACAAAATAAGAGCAGACCTAGATAATTTAGTCGATGATGCTATTAACAAATTAATTGATCCTATGTTATTAGAAGTAGAAAAGGAGCTGGAAAATGTCTGACGATGCTCTATACGTTTATGGTGTGGTGAAATCTGAATCCGATTCAGAGTGGAAGGAAACTGGTATTGAGGGAAAGAATGTCTACGTTTTCAACGAAAAAAAATTTAGTGCTTTGGTTCATGATTGTAAAGAAGAACCTTACAATTCTAAAGATCTCGAAAAAATCAAAGAATTGATTATCATCCATAATCGGATCCTGGACAGAGGCATAGAAGGTTTTGGAGGGGTCATACCCTTACATTTTAATACTGTCATCAAAAAGGGAGAAAATTCTTCAGCGCAAGATAATCTAAAAAAATGGCTCAGTGAGGAACAGGAAAGATTAGAAAAAATATGGAATAAAGTAAAAGGCAAAAGAGAATATGGTGTAAGAATTTACTATAAGAGAGATAGATTAGTCCAAGAAGCATCTGAAAGCGAAGAGATAAAGGAAATTAAAAAAAATCAACAAGGAAAAGGCAGAGGCATGAGTTATCTTTTGAAGGGAAAAGAAAAGGACAAAACAAAGGAAATTGTCCAGAATAAAATCAACCGACTTAAGCAGGATTTTTATGATGATGCTAAAAAATTTGCTGATGACATAAAAACTCAAAGATCTTTAATCGGTCTTGAGGAAGAAAAGGAGTTATTACTAAATTTATCTATTTTAACGCATGGTCAGCAAATATCTAAAATTAAAGAAGAATTGGAGAAAAGAATGGGGCAAAATTTTTCCTTTCAGATGGCTGGCCCTTTTGCCCCTTATTCTTTTGTGGAAGAATGAAAAGTAATAATGCTGGAGTTGTAGAATTAATAGACAGAGCCTTAAATAAAGGCGTTATTCTCAATGCTGATTTAGTAGTTACAGTAGCAGATGTTCCTTTACTAGCGGTAAATTTAAAATTAGCTTTGGCTAGTGTAGAGACTATGTTAAAGTATGGAATGATGGAGGATTGGTTAAAGCCGCTTTCGTTGAATGAAAAGAAGATAAAACAAAAGGGTCAGGTATGCCTTATCTAACAAAGCATAAAAGAATCATTTTCCCTGCCCGTGAGCTATCTAACTCTGCAAGTCGAAATAACTCCGGCAACCGCCTCTTTATCTTCTCTACAAGTTTTTTATCTTCGAATATTTCAAGTAATCGGCTAGACACCATTTTAGTCTCTCCCTTTACTGAATCAAATAGATTCGTTTGGCATACTGGAAATATCCGAATTACATTTAACGTTTCCTATCTAAAATTTTGATTAGATTTTTCTCCAACTTAGAGCATTCTTTCAATTTCCAACAGGTAATTTGCGATTTTCTTCCCTTTGTCTGTTAGCCAAATATATTTTCTGCCACCAAATTTACTTTCAAGTTCATCTTTAATTAAACCCTGATTTTTTAATTCAAGTATCCTCATATTTAATGTTGACATACTCCCCTTACCGATTTCTTTCTTAAGTTCAGTGAAATACATCTTACCATTTTGTCTTAAAAGGGTTATTAATATATCTGTAGACCCTGCCTTTTCAAGAAAAGACAACTTGTTACTCATTATGTAATGTAACAAAATAGTAAATTATATAGTTTACTCTTTTAATAAATTTCTAAATAATTTGTCACACAAGTGATAGAAAAAAACTTTAATCATCAAATCGATATATTCTTTTAATTCAATATCGAAAACAATTCTTGAATTATCAACTTCAAAACCTCCTTGCTTTTTAAACCTTATTTTCCAAGATGTAAAATTAAAACATGGGTCTTTAAAATCATACCAGATATTGGGTGTTTTTTTACCACTAAATCTACCTATTATCCGATTATTAATCCAATCTTTTAAAACAGAATATTGTTGAAACTTTGTAGTTAAGTCTATCTCAAAAGTAAAAAAAATTCCTCCATTTTTTTGTATTAAATTATAGCCGCATCCATGCGTTATTTCATTTCTCAGCTCAACCGCTAATAAGCTATATAGAGCATGGTTAACACTATTGAAAAAAGAACTTTGATCCTTAGTCAAATTGAAAATTTCTTCAAATTTACATTGATTTTTTTGGAGGGGATTTAACTTTGAATGTATACGATAATAAAATTCAATTATTAATAACGTCATTTCAGTTAATACTGCAGCAAAGGTCTCAAATTTATTAGTGGTCCACTCTAACAAAATTGGTATTTGATTATAATCGTATTTATCTCTTAAATATTGAAATTCATCTGTAATTACTTCGAGATAAACAATTCTTCTATAAATCGAATCAAGCTTTTGAATTTCTTTAGGATATTTAATCTTAAGTTCATTGATCAAATGATAAACTGGGCTATAACCGCTCCCTTGTTCAGCGATTCCTTTATGCCATGAATAATTTATCAGAGTCCCGTAGTATGTATCAAAACCGTATTGTTTAGTTTCTTTTATGCCAAGATCTTTGATAATTGCATCTGATTCTACAAATAATTGTTCATTTACATCTTTGATTTTCTCTGCGCATTTCCTTGCATGTACGTTAGAAATTAGATAAGAAAAATCGTCAGTATATTGAAGAATCTTCGTATTAATTAAGTAGTTTGATTCAATTAAATTTAAATTGTTCAAACCGGTTCGATCAGACACAAAATCCCAAAGTAAACCTCGAGGATATTCAAACAAAGAGACACTTTTTGACAAATTTCTCACCCATATTGAATAGCCAAATGAGTTTATAATAGTTATAAAGTTACTATTTTACTTAAAATGTAATATAGTAAAGTATATAAACCTATATTCCATACATATTACGTAAAGTGTAATATAGGAGTTAAAATCATGGGGGACATAGCAAATATAAAGAAATTAAATAGATTAGAATGCCCCATAAAACTCAACCCGAAAGAATCATCATTTAACGAAATTGCAATACATGGTATTCTAAGACAAAGACTATCAGAATCAACTGTTATAAAAAATCTTAGATACGCACGATTCATGGAAATGCATACAGTTCCTGTTGATTTTAGAAATCCAAGTTATGAGAACTTTATCAGACATATTGATTATAGAGAACAGGTTGAACATACAGGGTTTGGTGCTTTAAAGGCAGAATGGCAAACAATGAGAATGTTTCTCCGAGCATACGGAATTCCTGCATGGGACTATAAACTGCCTTATGCACCAAGATCACACAAAAGGATACTACCATTTCCAGATGTTGTAAACAAATTCTTCCATTATGAATACTCAAAAGATACCTACGAAAATACACTGTACCAATACCTGTTTTTTCATAGTTTTATGATAGGATGGCGTGTACCAAGTGAAATAATCGAAATGACTGTTGATGATGTAACCATCGATTCAAACGGCAGAGGATGTATAACAATAACAGAAACAAAGAAACATAGACAAAAAAGAACGATACTTCCAGAAAAAAGTATTCTTTCATCAAGAGTTCATAAATCATTCAAAAATTGGATCGATAAATGGAGACCAAAAGTCGAAAACCAATACTCAGGAAACGCTTTATATTTACAGCCTAGTGGTAAACCATTTGAGATTAATCATTTTAGAAACAAACTAAGTCGCTTTGGAAAAAAGATATGGCAACCATTTCAACCCTATGATATGAGACATTGGTGTGCCATTGCTAGACTTATACAAACAAAACGGGAAACCGGTAATTTTGATGTTTTAGTAGTAAGAAACTGGCTTGGACACACTGATATTAAGACTACTCAGAACTACATCAACTATGCCGATATGTATTACAACCAGGCACCTGTGGACTGGATCGCAAACGCGATAAAACCACAAAAAGGAGGCGATAAAAAGTAAGGTAGTTTTAAGGAGAAAACCAACAGAACAAGGATTTAGGCTCTGTTGCCTGAATTCCCTCCTGTAAATGGAAGCGGGTCTGCCGGGGTTCAGCATTTCGCTCTCCCGTCGAAAATATCAACAAACGCCCTAAAAACACGTTTATCGATTTGTCTACATTACTCACTAAAACCTCTCTTTTTTTCTTTTTTTAATATAACTACTAAGTGGTTACTAAACGGCTACTTGTTTTATTTTCAACCCGATATAATTCCAGATATTCCCGATAATCCATTGCGCCCCTGGCCCGACGACCCCGAGGAGGAGCTCCAATGAGTAATTGCCCTAATTGTTTCTATCCACTTTTTTATGATCCTTCCGAGGGTATATGGCTCTGTGTTAAATGCGGTTATTCGCAAGAGGAGGTATAAGGAGGTAAAAATATAATGAGTAAAGAAGACATTGAAATAGTATCTATTCCGGTATTAAAAAGAAGTGTTTATTATTCCGTATTGAGAAATACAATAATGATTAGTTATGGAGAGTTGGAGCAGTCAACAGATCTTGTTTTACAAGCAACAATATACCACGAAATTAAACATCGGCAACTCCGAGTAACTCCAATAATGATTTGGTTATCTTATATAACCTATTCATTTCTTTGCCTATGCCTTCCTTTCTTATTATTTTTCTTAATTCCATTTTACCTAATACTTTGCTTTCTGTTACGGTTGATCGAATATGAATGTGATCGGTACGCATATGAGAATACCAATATGCAATATATGTTAGAATTTTTTAATGATTTAAAAATTACCCAACATGATAGTAAACTGAAAAAATTTCTGTATTTGTTTTATTGGCACCCATTTACAGAGAGGAGATATGACAAGATATGTCAATTATCGAAATATTGACCAATGCTATTGTTACAGGAATCGGGGTAACTATCGGATCATATCTGGCTAATAGGACATTTATTAAGAATTTAGAAAAGGTATTAAAATTAAAAAAGGAAGGAAATTAGAATGAAAAAAGGAAACATTGAAACGGGGATTGTCCACGTTATACAACATAAAGCAGAGGAGGAAATAAGCGCCAGAGAAGTAACAATCAATAGCGGTACGTTTACTATAACCCTGGCAAGTAACGACCGAAAGGAAACTATTGATTTTCTAACAAAAAAGGCATTGAAAATATTAAAACAACTGAAAGAGGAGGCTCGATAACATGATACTTTCCAAGATTATAAAGCATATAGAAATATTAACTCATAACCGTCTTTTTAGAGTATTAATATATACAGATACCCATACAAATAATTCTTTTTTTCTTTCAGAAATTTTGAGGTGAAATAATATGAGAAATGTTGAATTTGAAAGCGAAAATGAGGCAATCGATCTATCGAAAAGCGAAATCAACGCCGAACGAATACTAAAAAGAATACACGTCCACGACCCGGACGCCGGCGGAATGTTCAGCGAGATAACCGGGTCCCAGGGCTCGGGTAAAACCTCGATCCTATTATCATTCATGGATTATACGCTCCGCAATTACCCCGAGGAAAAAGTATTCTGGAGCAATTGTTACAACTCGCCGTTTCAATTCGTTAAGATCGGCGAGGGTCGTTTTAATATCATGGTAAAGGAAAATTCAGGGGTAACCTTCCATGACCGCAATAATAAACTTAAACAAATTTTCCCAGAGGTTACAACGTTTAAGGATAACGCGGATCTTTATGAGAAAGCGTTACCAGGAAAATGTAACGCGGTATTCTTTAAGGACCGTATGGAATGGATTGGTTTTATTCATTATCTGCGATCCGTTGGCGAATGGGTCCATGTCTATATAGACGAAATTAGCGAGATCGCCCCGGCGTTTACAAGCGGGCGGGCATGGAAAAAAATAAAGGATTTCTCCCTCGATTTGAAAGAGGTCCGTAAATGTATGATAAACATTCACACGAATACGCAGAGCGTTAGCGACATAGACCACCGAGTACGATCCAAGGTTATGGTTAAGATTTATTTGCCTGGCGCCAGGACGGATAACATAAGTCGTATAACACAAACCGCTATTGACAATCTTAACGAAGACCCCGTCAACGGCAACGAGGCATACGTCGAATACTCGGGGAAATTTGGACGAACCGTTTTTAGGGATATCTACAAACCCAATTCTAAAATATTATGGGAGGCTCGGGCCAATGACGAGTAAAGATAAAGAGAAACAAATACGAATGACGCTCCAGGATTGCCTAATCAACCAGGGACGGTTAAGGGAGCTTTTACAAACTCTCATACGGGAAAACCGGCCGCTTAGTTTTAACGAGAAAAAAGATTTTTACTTGTTGTTGCCCAAGGCGCTATTAAGCCAGGGATCAACCGACCCCGCTTATCTCGTTATAAACAACGGTTGGTTTATTTTCTCAAGCGTCCAGAATCTCGGCCATAGGCTCGCAGATATCTATGCAAATAAAGTTTTCCTGAAAACAACCAGGCCCGAGAATGTTGAAATCACAGTTGAGATAAAAGAATTATGGCAATTCCTTTATGATAAAATTTTATATCTTTTTCCTCAAGCGAACGCCGAGGCTATTCACATATCGGCGGAGAGCGTCGAACGTCCACAACAAGGCGCTTATAGTTTTACAAGTAAGGAGGCGTTAAAAAATGATAGATAAAGAAATCCCGTCGGAATATATGAGTATTCGCCAGATATGGCTACAACGTATTGACGATTGCGGCCACGCAATATCACAAAGGGCAATACAAGAACCGAATTATGACCGTTCAGCGTTGAATATTGGCGACCGTACTATCGTATATACGGTTGAATCGTTGTATTATTCACTGGTTGATTACGGAGAGGCCTTGATCCGTTCGGACGTTGACCGATATAAAGAAAAATCTTTTACCCCGAATATAGAAAAGATTTGGGAATCATGGGAGAACAATCAAACAGAGGATAAAGAGGACGGAATACAATTTGCGGGATATCCGGAGGCACAAAAGAAAAGGCGTCTTATTGGCGAATGTTGGCATGATCACGCCAGAGAATCCATGGACCTTTTTGATTTCATTATTCAAACACTTAACAAGTATGGAATGTTATTCGAAAAACAACCCGAGGGTTTTAGTAACGTTGAAATGAGGTCGGTAGAATGAACGAAAGATTCTTTCAAGGTTATACCTCGGGTTATACCATTGGTATAACCAATAAAAAAGAAATAACAAAGTATAAATATAACTTATGCACTATTGGGACTATATGTCCAATAGGACAAAAAATCAAAGAGGTTTAAAAAATGAAAGGTTATAGATCAGTTGGCATATGTTGCAATACTTGTGATAACGGGATAATGAAATCATTACCTGAAAAAATTTTAGAGAATGGAACCGTCTTACATTCGGGGAAATGTAACTCTTGCGGAAAGATAGAAAAAATAGGTACGAAACCATGGCAAACGAGCCGGTATACCGGCGTTATTCGTTGCGATCAATGCGGATATGAATATTATTATATTTCTTTAACCGAGGAAATGGAGGAATTTTTAAACGAAGTTAGTTGTTTCTATGTTTGTCCCAATTGCGAAATCAACGGATTCCAAACTAAAGTTACAGAGCAATACAGTCCATTGAAACACCGACATGGAAAATATGGAATACACCCTATAACTCAAAAACATAGGGGATTGGAGGTTTAAATATGTCAATATCTGAAGTAAGATTAAGGTTAAACCCCTGGACGGCCAACGCATTAGATTATTTATCAAATAAGACCGGAATGGATTCCACGGGTTTGGTAAGACAAGCGGTTTTAGAATATATACAACGGCGATTTACAAACTATGATTTTGAAACGGTCCAATCTGTTATGGACGGTACGTATAAAGACGCGTTGGATGAATGGGTCCATTGGAATATGCATCTCAAGGAAATACCAAAGGATCAGGCGACCCTATGGAAAAAACTTGCTATCAAAAGCCTGGAGTTTATGCAAAGTTGTTCTCATATGCCTATGTATAAAGAGTTTTACAAACTCGGCGAATGGTTGAAACTCAAAAAGGAATACGAATCATGGTTGATGGATTTTTTAATATATCAATTCAAAATAAAAGAATATCATGGAGAGATACTAATCCCGAAAGAGGATAAATACAAAATGTTATTGGCCCAGGGAAAAGAGGACGAATATTATAATAGAAAATGGGAGGAATACGCGGAAAACCTTATCCTCAAAATGGGGGACATGACCAACCCGCTATTTAATATCTTATATCAGATTAAAAGAGATAATCTACTTGTAACAGATCGAGAAACCGCACTCTTTCTATTGAAACGATTAATCGATAAAAAGGCTATTAAGCGGCGGACCGAGGAACCAATTAGAGGGCCATACGGGCCGACAAGCGATCATTTAGATACCGGCGAGATTGCGGAAATATTAGCCAAAGGAAAAATAAAGGATAATGAAAACGTCGACCAATTTCTCGAACGGAAGGCCTGGGAAGAAATTGACAAACAAATTAAAGAAATCCAAGATACAACCGAAAAAGCCGAACAGGTAATGAAAAATATAAATCCATTAAGTTACGCTATTTCAAAACGGAAAGCTCGCAAGTTTAAAGATCGACAAGCAGGAAAAGACCCATTCGAAAAAGAAAAAGAACTCGCTAAAAAATTAGCACAAGGGAAATCGGTCGTTGTTGATCCGAGCATAATAGACGAGGACATACTCATAGAAGAATCTTCTAAACTTGAATGGAAAGGAGAAAGGGAACGAGGAAAAAAGAAATATGATAAGAAAACGAGTTAAAGGAAAAAGGGGCGGTCCCGCTAAGAACGGCCCCATTCTCTACAACGCCCCGGTTAAGGAGGTTGCGCATTTTGAATAGTTTACAAGATATAAAAGTTTGTTGTTTTCCCGTTGACCTCTGGGTAATACAGGCCAATGGCGTTTCTTTAGTTGATTGTGCAATTTTATCTGCTTTTCTTAAAAAGTTGGGCTTAACAATTTTATATAAAAATATAAGGAGGAATCGAAACGAATCGAGAAATGTTAGCGCCGTTTCAGGGCGCATATGTTAAATTAGTATTGGAAGGCAATTTTATTCTAAGCGGAATTATCGACATGGTTTACGAGGACGCTATCCTTTTTACAACAGCACAAAAAACCGCGTTGATAACATTCACACGAATTAAAGAAGTAACACCAATCAACGGAGGCGGAGCATAATGGTTAAAGATATGTATTCCAAATCCTGGATTACAGAGAACGCCAAACGTATTTTAAGCGAATATTCCGAGGGGATAACGATACGACAATTACATTATCGCCTCGTATCAATTGGAATGATTAACGATTTAAACCACTATAAACGCGTTGTGGACGCCATGACCGGCGCCCGTTGGGATAATATCGTCCCTATGGAGGCGTTTATTGATCGTGAGCGGTCCATGTTCGGGGAAACCAAAGACGACGAAAAAGACCTTGAGGACGAAATCGATCAGGCAAAAAACCAAGTACGACTTTGGATGAATAATTATAGCCTCAATCGATGGACCAACCAAGATTATTATATCGAGGTATGGATCGAGAAAAGAGCGCTCCAGGGCGTATTTGAGCGGCCATGTAAGGATAATGACGTCGGGCTCGCCCCATGCAAGGGTTACCCGTCGATAACATTCCTTTACGAGGCAAAGGGGCGTTTCGAGGACGCTATCAATAACGGTAAGAAAGCGGTAATTCTATATTTCGGGGATTACGATCCAAGCGGAGAAGATATCCCACGTTCGATTAAAGAAAATCTCGGTCGAATGGGCGTTGACATTGACGTTAAACGAATAGCCCTTAACCCAGAACAGATAAAAGACATGGCGCTCCCTGGCGTCCCGCCTAAGATTGGGGATAGCCGTTCTCGTAATTGGAATGGAGCCCGTGTTGTCGAACTCGACGCGGTCGAACCAAATACGTTAAGTCGTATGGGTGAGGACGCTATTACTTCTTTTTTCGACCATGACCATTTTAAGGAATTAAAAGAGCGAGAATCCAAGGAACGAAAGGAATACCGAGAGGAATTAAAGGAATATGTTAACGGATTGGGCGAGGAGGCGTAAATAATGATATCAAAGGCCGACCTCAAAAAAAGAATGGAGCTCACAAAAGAGGACGCGATACAGGAAAACGAGCGCCTGGCGGAATTGCGACAAAAAAAGCAACCGAAACAAAACATAGCAAAAGAAATACTCGATAAATGGGCGACCGTTGTTCTTAGGAAATCCGCAATACATGAACAAGACAGCGTTTCAATCCCCGACGGAAAGCAAGCGGAGGATTATAAACCCGAGAACTACAATAATGATATTGTTTTATGGATTCCACCGAAAGATTGTATAAGATTGGAATTTGAGGGCGAGCCCGATCAAAACCTAAGGATCATACGAGAAATGGAATCCGCCGCAAAGGCGCTTAATATTGATTATTGCATAACCGAACACCAAGGGCGAAAAAGCCCGTATCTAAATATTTTCAACCTTAAAGGAATACCATTAAACGAGGATAACAAGCTCGCAAAGGACCTCCTTATCGATCTTATAATTCCGCAAAACGCGAAAGGATTACTCGATAAAACAAACCTCGGTTGGACATGGAGCCCCGTTATCGGACATGAACACTGGAAAAAGAAATACGGCGGGGCGATCCATGCAATTGTAAGAGGTAAAAATCCGCTCGAACATAACAACGAATATCCTAAAGAACTCTTAAGATTGATAAGAAAATCGAAACAAGTTAATAAAAAAGCCATTATCAGAACAAGGCAAAGCAACCAATGGGTCGAGGATTTCCTCATTAACTATTGTTGTAATAATAAATTGCCGCCAGGAAACCGCCATTTTATAATAGAAAAAAATCTCGCCGCGCTCATTATACACCGACCCGACCGGGACCAAATCCTCGGGCAATACCTCAAAATGCAAGATAGAATAGGAAACACCCTTAGAACCTGGTTTACTGCGATCCTAAACGGGCAATTCAACGAGGTAAGCCCTGGCGAACTCGTGAACTACATAAAAACGAACCAAATCCCCTATGTTGTCGTTGATATTGTAAATAAAGAGGAAAAAACCTTTATCGCAACACCCGACGAACATACGTTTTTAATGGACCCGAATCTATTAAATAGAATTGACGCCGAATTTGATAAAACAATCGTTGGGGAAAAACAAAGCCGTCAAGCAATCCTATTAAACGCGTGCGGGGCCTGGGTTGAAAATGCAAGTATCGCCTCTTTCAACCTATGTATAAATTCCGAATCTGGCGCAGGAAAAGATTACGTTTGTAAAAACGTTCTTAAGATATTCCCAAAGGAAAACGTTGAAACCAGGAGCCGAATAAGTCCCGCCGCGTTTACATATTGGCATAACTCGAAATTCGAGGAAAATTTTACATGGGACGGAAAAATCCTCTTATTACTCGATATAAGTAACAATATTTTAAATTGCGAAGTTTTCAAACTCATGGCGAGCGACGGGACATATTCAACTGTTGTAATAGAACAACGAGCCGTTGACATAGAGATAAAAGGAAAACCGGTCTTGTTCATAACAACGGCAAGCGGAAACCCAAACAACGATATGTTAAGGCGTTTCCCATTCCTAAAATTAAATGAAACAACGGATCAAACCAAAGCTATAAAAAAATCCCAGGCGAAAGCCGCCTCAGAAGGAAAACCCATAGAATACGAACCTCTTATAACCAAGGCATTATCCAAATTACAACGAGTAAAAGTAAAAATCCCATTCGCGGAGGATCTCGTTGATTCTTTCCCGAGCGAACACCTTATTATGAGGACCCATTTCGGGCGATTACTTGATTTTATACGAGCAAGTGCGGCATTATATCAATATCAAAGAAAACGAGATCAGGACGGGTACATAATAGCGGAACCGGGGGATTACGATAACGCGATAATTCCGTTACAAGCTACAACAACCAACCCGATGATGATTCCTCTTTCACGAAAACAAGAAATGCTTTTAGAGGAATGTCGCAAGTTAACCGATAAGAAAAAAGCCGAAAAAATAGGCGGATCGGCCTTTGGTTTTTCAGTAAAAGAAATCGAGCCTCATATCCCGTTTTTGGTCCAAAGTAAGATATACGACGCATTGGCGCGGCTCCAGGAGCTCGGTTTTCTCAGTAGTTATATTGAGAAACAAGAAAGGAGCGATAAGCCCGTCCGTTTTTATGAAACGGTTGATTTTGAACTCGGTACTATTCCAACATGGAAAGAAATAGAAAATTGCAGAAAAAAGGGAAATGCGGGAATAACGGGAAAAGGGGGAAATACGGGAAATACGGGAAATGCTATAAATAACAGGAGAGAAAGCATAGAAAACATAGAACAACACCATGATATTATTTATCACGAGCAATTATCCAATTCCCCCAATTCCCCCCCAAAATCGGCTTACAAAAAAAATAATTTTATTGAAAACGACGCTCAAAAAGCCGAATATTTAACAAAAATAGAAAATGTAATGTCGACGAAATCCCGCCATGATTGGGCGATTAACGATATTTGTTTTCAATTGGGAATAGCAAGTTTGGACGTTCGGAAAGAAATAGGCGATCTTTTAGAAAAAACCACGTCGGACCCAAAAAACCCGACGCGGATAAGAAAAGCGGACGAACTCGGGCTTTATTGGCGATTAATGGAGGATAAAAATAAAAAACAAAAAATTAAACGGAATTCAAAGTCAACAACTGAGGACCTTTTTTTAATTGAGATAATTCGCAATACAATGAATACCGACCCTAAGAGAGAATGGCACTATAAAGAAATTTTAAAAGAGATAAAAAAAGGACATAACGCGCTTGAAATATCCGAGGAGCTTGGTTTTCCTAATGTATGCGAGAAAATTGAAGGAATAGGAAAGATTTTATCTAAAATAATAGCAAATCCACATAACAAAACAGGAATTTGTAGAGCAAAGAAAAACGGGTATTATCTCTTAAAAGGAGGGGCCGAATGAAAAGCAACGGCCCAGGACGCAAAAATAAAAAAATAATCTTATTGAATTATAGAACTTGGGTTATTGAGTGCGACGATAATTTCCCGAGTTTTAATTATATTGTAAGAAAAACCTCAGATAAAAAAGGTTATCATGTCGCTTATTGCGGAACATTGGAAAGCGCACTTAAAACCATTTATGAAAGTATGTTACTTGATTTTGTAAATAAACAAAATGATTACGGCGCAAAGTTTGACGATCTCGCAAATGCGATTATTTCGACCAAAAAAGAGATTTCCCAAATTTTAGATTTAAACCCCTTATTGGCAACACGGATAAAAGCGGAGGAAAAACAAAATGAATCAAGTTAATGGTATTAATCAAGATAATAACGAAATGGGTAAGAACAGCATTAAAACTAATTCTATCAAGGTCGCTTTGTATTGTAGGGTTAGCAAACAGGACCAACACCCCGAAAACCAGGAAATCGAGTTAAATGATTATGCAAAAAGAAATAATTTTGAGGTTTACAAAATTTATATTGATCGTATTAGCGGGGCCAAGGCGTCAAGGCCCCGGCTTAATGATCTTTTAGTAGACGCCCGTAAAAACCAATTCAAAGCGGTTATTGTTTGGAAAGTGGACCGTTTAGGGCGAAATGTCGTCCACATGGGCCAAATTATCCAAGAATTACAGAATCTCAATATAGAATTGATTGTAACAACTCTTGGTATTGATACGAGAACGCCCGTCGGAAAACTTGTTTTAGGCGTCCTTATGCAGATCGCAGAGTTTGAAAGGGAATTAATCCGCGAAAGGATAAATTTAGGTCTTGGCCGGCGTAAAAAACAATTGAAAAACAAAGGGTATTTTATCAAGAAAGGCAAAAAAATAACTAAATTGGGCCGTCCCAAAGGGAAAAAGGATAACCCAAGTAAGCCAAGGCGTAAGAGTGGATATTACCAAAGGTGGGCGAAAAAATGAGTAGCACGAAAGCAGTTGGCGTTCGTATTGATATAGACGTTTTTAATAAGATTAAACAACTTGACCCGTGTTTTGTTTTAAGTGATTTTGTTAGGTGTGCACTACAAGAGCATAGTAACGAGTTATCTAAAAATCAGGTCCGTGAATTTAATAGATTTTATATAAAACAGCAATTGCAGTTGGATAAACAATCTACCCCCGGCAAAAACGGGGTTTTTAATAAGGAGAGCGAATGAATAGTAAAAAAACACATGATTTTTTAACCCATGACGGGATTCAATCTCTTACCGATAAGGTAGGAGGAAAAAAAGAGAAATGGGAAAATATAGACCAAAAAAGCGAGAATCTCATAACCGATATTACCCTGGAAAGGGAGGAGAGGGTGGACCGAGTTTATGAGATAAGAAATAATTTTAATGTAGACGAATTGAGGCCATGTATCAACGATAAAGAATTACTTTTTCCTTTGCACGTTGACCGCTCAAAATATCAAACACATGAGGAATTATACCACGCTATTAAGGATTGGTGGGTTAACACCAAGGCCCGAGAGCCCAAAACTATCGTTTCTCGAATACGTTGCGCCCGCTCTATGGCCAATCATGGAATTTATCCCGTTGATTGGCTTAAATTTGTACCGGAGCAAATTCTTAATCAACTAATGCACAGGCAAATAAACGAATACAGAGAGAAAGGCAAAATAATCGGGAACCCAAATTATGGGACCGCGCAATTACATAACCTATGGAAAACCGTAAACACGTTTTCCGAGGCATACGGCATTGATATCTCTTATTGGGGTTGGAATCCCCCGTCATTACCGGAGGCCCAGGTTAAAATTGTGCCAAGACCGGAAACCGTTAACCGATTAATGCACTACCGATATACAAACGACCGATTTGAAAACGCGCTCATAAGGACGCTATTAACCGTTGGTTTTCATGCGGGATTGCGTCCCGAGGAATTGATAATCCTCAAAACAGGCGATATTCATTTCAACGACGGCTATATCATAATAAAGGAGCAAAAAAAGAAATATCGAGAACGCCAAGTATGGATTGATAACCCCGTCCTAAATAGCCGGCAACAAAACTCATTAAAGAATTGGGTTACTATTTGGAGGCCAACAAAGGCAACGGAGAAATCCCGGGATTTCTTGTTTATCCAAAAAGACGGAAACCCGTTCCCGAGCGAGGACGCGCTCCGTATGTATTTAGCGCCGTTCTGTAAACCCGTATGGCAACATTTCAAACCCAAGATAATGAGGGATTGGAGCGCTATCGCCAGGTTGATACGGACCAAGATAGAAACGAAAAAATGGGACGTTAGGGTCGTAAAAAACGACCTCGGCCATAAAGAGGAAAACACAACCGAGGCGTATATCCGTTTCGCGGAGAAATATTATCAAAAAGACCCTTACGATTGGCTTAGGGCCGTTCTGAAATTCCATAAAGACAGTATGCGAATGTTACGTCTTTGGGGACAGAAATACGGGCCAAGCCCGAAAATTCCCAAAATCTTAACAAACGGAAAAAAAAGGGTCATTGAGGTAAACGTTTCTCCCGTTGGACTTAGCGGGCCTGCCGGGATTCGAACCCGGGTCAGAGGCTCCGGAGGCCTCTGTGATATCCAGCTACACTACAGACCCGAAGCTAAATAGGTCATATGCTCACACCTCATAAAAATTTGATTGAAAAAATGTAGTATTGGTTTTATTGAATGACTATTACTTGGGTTTTTCGACTTTAGGTGTCTGAACGGGCGTTGCAGGTTTCTCTGGTTGCTTCTTTGTGCCACCTTTATACTCTGTATACCCGCAACTTCCGCAGCTAAGACGATCCTTATGATCCGCAAGAAAAACACCATCACCACATTTCGGGCAGTGTCTCCGAAGACGGACAATTTTACCATCCTCGACTTTAAAAAGCTCTCGTTTACTCATATTTACTCCTTCTTTTCAGCAGGTTTTTTAGATTTAGCAGGTTCTTCTTTGGCATGTGGTTTCTCAGTATGTTTTGCAGGTGCATCAACTTTCTCTTTCGCTGTCTCTTTAACAGGTGGTTCTTCTTTTTTTGGAGGTTTCTCAGCAGCTGGTTTTCCTTCTGGTTTCTCGGCTGCTTTTTTCTCTCCCTCTTTCTTTGCTTTTTTCTCGATTAATTTATTTCTTTCAAGAATGTGACTACGTTCCCAACCCTTTGCGTTCTCAACATTATTGTATATCTTGGCATATCCTTTAATCTGTTGCACACCAAAACTTGTATGTATGTTATCAACAACGACATCTTCTTTTTTTACATTGAGTTTTTCGGCAAGTTCACTTCTTACAATCTCACGATTGGGTGTTGATTCTCCCTTGTGGCGAATGGTGAAACGAACTTCAGTTCTATTGATTAAGGGATTATTTTTCTTTGAATCGATCTCTATTTCCATAGCACTCACATCTCATCAAGTATTTCTTTTACTTTTTGTTTATTCTCATCTGATGCTTTAACTACTACGACCCCCTTATTCGGCAATCCATATATTATAGTTACGTCTGGAGGGGCCAAATATATAGCAGCTAAGGATGCCAAATCCTCCTCACCGACTACCTCAATACGCAGAGAACCTTTCTCCAAAACATCATATGCAGTCTTAATGGTATCCCATAGCTTATCAACAATATGCCCAGGGGGGTTCTTTATTTTTACAGTCTTTTTACCAAATGACCGAATCAAATTGTTAAAATCAGAGGGGATCTTATTCCGCTTGACTTTAAAATCAACAACACAAAAAATAGGAAAAATGCCATGTTTTAAAAGCGTATAAGTAACCTGATCTCCAACAGAAACAACATGCTTCTCGTGTTTTAATATCTTCAAAAGTTTTTCTTCATCCACGAGTTGCCCGATCGGCTCTTTTAATTTATCTCGTAATTTATCTGGCAATACACGCATAATTGCCACTTTACATAACCTTTAATGCATACTTGCCCGGTTTTGTTATATTCATCTTGGCAGCGACCTGGGAATTTGTAGGATCACGAATAATAACATAGCCGCGCCAACGTTTAGATGTAGGAATCGAACAATTTGGACAAACTTCTTTATCAGTCAAAATATGACAACTTTTACAAGCATGAATGCTCTTCATTTTTTATCACGCCATCCTTTCTGTTTCTTTTTGTCCTTGCCTTCTTCTTTTTTGGCTTCTTTAACTTCTTCTTTGACTGGCTCTTTTAACCACTCGTGCGCACCCAAAGCAGGTTGTCTCATGGTCAAACCAATCTTACTCTCTCGAGCTGACAACTCATTTAGACTAACAGCAACAACACGCGCTCTGACCGCATCGCCTATCTTAAGTGTCTTTTTCTTTTCTTTACCAACAATCATCTCTGCTGTCGAATCAACTTCAACATAATCGTTCATAATCTGACTCATATGTATCAATGCATCAAGTGGACCTATATGACAAAACGCTCCAAACTCTACAATTTCGCAAACAACACCATCTAAAACCTCTTGCAACTCTGGTTTAAACATCAAGGCATCGAACATCACTTTTTGGTACATGGCTCCATCACCATGAATAACAATGCCATCTCCGATAGGTTTTATGTTATCAGCTACAACGATTAATCCATATTGTTTTCGCATCGTTCCCTCGAAGGTTTTTTGTACAGTTTCCTCGATAACTTTATCAAGATCTTCACCGAATTTTTCTGGCGGTATCCTAATTGTATCCTCAACTTTTACCATGGTATACATATAAATCACAACTCTATTCTATACAGGATTAAATGGTCTTCTTGGAATATACTTATCCCTTATATGCTTTTTGAGTCATCTCAATTACAATAATTGGTATTTAATTCTTATTATAACTTCAAACCAAATATTTATGTATAATACTTCATTACGGGTTACTGCTTTGATATTAAATAAATCCTCTTAATGCCGGGGGTGTTTCTTATGAAAAAACAGCAAACAATAATGGAAACAAAAAATAAGAAGAAAGCTGTCATGAAAAGTATCGATGGAAATACTGCTGCGGCCCATATAGCATATGCGTTTAGCGATGTTGCAGCAATATATCCTATTACTCCGTCTTCTCCAATGGGGGAAGAAGTTGATGCATGGGCAGCTCATGGAAAGAAAAATCTTTTTGGACAAGTGCTCAAGGTCTCTGAAATGCAATCAGAGGGCGGGGCAGCTGGTGCGGTGCATGGTGCACTGAGTGCTGGTGCTTGTGCGACGACATTTACTGCATCCCAGGGTTTACTCCTTATGATCCCCAACATGTATAAGATTTCTGGGGAGCTGATGCCATGCGTGTTCCATGTGACTGGTCGTGCTATCGCAGGGCAAGCGCTTTCTATTTTCGGTGATCATCAAGATGTCATGGCGGCACGGGCAAGCGGGTTTGCCTTGCTTTCATCAAATTCCGTTCAAGAGGCGATGGATCTTGCATTGGTCGCACATCTTTCCACGCTTCACGCAAGTGTTCCGTTTCTCCATTTCTTCGACGGGTTCCGTACCTCTCATGAAATCCAAAAAATCGAGATGATTGACTACGAAGATATCGCAAAACTAGTTGATTGGGATGCAATTAAAAAACACCGGCAGCGTGCGCTCAACCCCGAGCATCCACACCAGAGAGGTACCGCACAGAATCCTGATGTCTACTTCCAAGTCACTGAAGCATCAAATAAATACTATCTGGCTGTGCCTGCTATTGTCGAAGAAGAAATGCAGAAAGTCAGCAAATTGACGGGACGATCCTACCATTTATTCGACTATGTTGGCGCACCAGATGCCGAACGAATCCTTATCATGATGGGGTCCGGCTGTGAGGCTGCCGGAGAAGTCGTCGAATATTTAAATAAAAAAGGTGAGAAAGTCGGGTTAATCAAAGTACGGCTCTACCGGCCATTCTCTGCAGATCATTTCATAAAGATTCTTCCAAAAACCGTAAAAAAGATTGCGGTTCTTGATAGAACCAAAGAAAGCACCGCGTTTGGAGAACCGTTATACTTAGATGTGACAACCGTACTTCACGATAAAAAAATGGATATCCCGGTCGTCGGCGGTAGATACGGTCTTGGCTCTAAGGAATTCACCCCAACCATGGCAAAAGCAGTCTTCGACAACCTTAAACAAACACAACCAAAAAATCACTTCACTGTTGGTATTGAAGATGATGTCACCAAGACATCGCTTCCATTAGGTCAACAGATTGACACTGCTCCAGAAGGACTCATCCGCTGTAAATTCTGGGGCATGGGTTCTGACGGAACCGTTGGTGCGAACAAAG
>Ga0315289_10003695_pt1 | contig 23066 bp, 26 predicted proteins | sample YL17G11_40_MG_FD_203452 | JGI IMG/M metagenome (GOLD analysis project Ga0315289, IMG submission 203452) | Sediment microbial communities from Yellowstone Lake, YNP, Wyoming, USA - YL17G11_40 | ecosystem: Environmental > Aquatic > Freshwater > Lake > Sediment | place: USA: Wyoming | collected... | reverse complement strand
CGTTTTGACGGTACATCCAGGGTAATAACTGATCTCCATGTTCAACTCAGCCAGTAAATTTTCTGAAATTGCTGATGAGGGCAATCTGGGGCAGTTCCTCCAGCTGCTCGGGGGTAAGCGAGGACGGTTCGACGTAGTTGATCTTATCCCTCGTAACCAGGACTCTCAGTGCCTCCATGATCCTGGGGACATCTACTCCCCGTGGACAGCGGACACCGCAGGTCAGGCAGGATGAACAGAGCCACATAGTCTTGGAATTGCCTACGTCCTCCTGTAAACCAAGCTGTACCATGCGGATGATATGGCTCGGCAGCAAATCCATTGCAAAAGAAAAGGGACAGCCAGCAGAACATTTTCCGCACTGGTAGCAGGAGAAGAGATTCTGCCCGCTAATCTCTTCAATCTTTTCAATGAATTCGCTTCTTACCTTTTCAATCGACAGCTCAACCTTCATTTTTTCCTCTACGAGAAATGAGGGGTTAGGAATTCGGGGTTAGGGGTTGGTAAATTCCCTAATCCCCAGTCCCTAATCCCTAAGGGAACCTCTAAAAATGTCATTCCTGCGAAAGCAGGAATCCATAACACACTGAAAATACTGGACCCCCGCCTTCGAGGGGATGACAAAATTTGAATTATTAGAGGTTCCCCTAAGTATTACGGGCGTACTTCTTCACACCCTCTTTATACAGATCGTTCCCCCGGCAATCATTCACCACGATAACTGGGAAATTATCCAGCTTGAGCCTCCTGATCGCTTCAGGGCCTAAATCTTCGTAAGCAACAATCTTCGATTCCATAATCCGCTGGGCGAGGAGAGCCCCTGCGCCGCCTACCGCAGCAAAATAAACACACGTATATTTCTTCATCGTCTCGATCACTTCCGGGGATCTGAATCCCTTGCCGATCATCCCTTTGAGTCCTTGGGCGATCAGGCGAGGTGAGTATTTATCCATCCGGGAGCTGGTGGTAGGTCCGGCAGAGCCAATAGGTCTCCCCGGCCGCGCCGGTGTTGGTCCGACAAAGTAGATTACCTGGCCCTTGATATCGAAGGGGAGCTGTTCACCTTTGTCCAGCAGGTCAACCAGTCTCTTATGTGCCGAATCCCTGGCAGAAAAGACATAGCCGCTGAGCAATACCCGGTCGCCACTTTTCAATCGCTCTACAGACTGGTCATCAAGGGGGGTTTTGAGCTTGATCTCCTCAATCATTTCCTTAAAAGACTACCTCTTTATGCCTGTGGGAATGGCAGTTGATGTTCACGGCAATGGGAAGGCTTGCGATATGGCAGGGATGCACCTCCACATGGACTGCCAGGGCAGTAATTCTTCCTCCCAGTCCCTGAGGGCCGATTCCCAGATCGTTTATCTTTGAGAGCAGCTCCTTCTCCAGTTGAGCAATCTCTGGATCAGGATTAGGTTTTCCAAGGGGACGGATCAAGGACTCTTTGGCGAGGAGCGCTGCCTTTTCAAGCGTCCCGCCGATTCCCACCCCCACAACAATAGGTGGGCAGGGATTTGCACCGGATTCCTGTACCCTGTTCACAACAAACTCTTTAATCCCTTCAACACCGTCTGAAGGCTTGAGCATGGTTGCCCGGCTCATGTTCTCACTCCCCCCGCCTTTGGGGGCAATCACAATCTTGAGCTTATCTCCGGGTACGAGCTTAACGTGGATAACGGCTGGGGTATTATCACCGGTATTCTTCCGGGTAAAGGGGTTACAGATGGATTTCCGGAGGTAGCCTTCCTGGTATCCCTGTCTCACCCCTTCATTGATCGCCTGGATGAGATTGCCGCCTACTACCCTGACATCATCTCCCAGTTCAACAAAGCAGACAGCAAAACCAGTATCCTGGCAAAGGGGGATCAACTCTTTCTGCGCAACCTCTGCATTTTCGATGAGCTGATTGAAGATCTCTTTGCCGGTCGGGGATTCCTCAGTCTCTCGTGCCTTTTCAAAGGCAGCCATCACGTCCCGTTCCAGCTCGTAATTGGCTGAAATGCAGAGGTCTTTTACTCCTCTAATGATATCTTCTACTCTAACTTCTTTCATCCCATTCCACGGACAAGTGTGAGTGAATATTCATTCAGGATGATTATCATTATCAAGTTACCTATTAACGGAAATTCTGTCAAGCTTTTTACGTATTTCACACTCAGAAAAAGAAGAAAGTCATAGGAAAATCCTCTGCTTTTCTGAGATGATAATCAATCCTGTAATAGTAATCATAGGGGCAGGCCCCCGTGCCTGCCCTGATTTTGGTAACCAAAGGGGGTTGCCCCTACGTTGGGCGTAATAAATTCAGCAGTTGATGAGTCATTTACCTTCATCATCGCCGGTGGAGAAAAAGGCAAAAAGATAACCCTTACCTGGTTAGGTGTAAATGGGGTTCCGGCAGGATACAAGGTTGTTCTCCTGGATGTAAAGAAAGGAAAAACTGTTGATATGAGAAAAATCAGTTCTTTTACCTACAAAGTGGATAAAAAGAAAGAGAGGGAATTTCAGATTTCAGTCATGAACAGCGCTTCTTCCAACCTTGCGGGCGACGGGTACACAAACTTCCTGGAAGAGGAGCTTGATGATGATCCCATGGAGGTTTTAGACCTCTACTAAATTTGGGATTTGGGGTTCGGGATTAGCACAATCTTGAACCCCGACTTCTTTATTTCCACTCCGGCTTTAACCTAATCCCTGTTCTTTAAAACCTGCGCTGCAGGTTTAACTCCTGTCGCATGAACTAATAGCACAAAGCATAAATTTCCGGCTTTAAAAATAATCTTAATTAATCATTGGCTGAGACTCTCCAAAGAAGTGGTTAGGGTATGGTTGGGGAGGCGGCAGAAGGATGTGGATGGAAAAGCACTTCGGCAAGAGGATCAACGAGATGCGCGTTGACCATGCCCTGACACTTAAGCCTCATATCATCGCTACTGCCTCACCATGCTGGAAGAAGGAGTAAAGGCGAGAGGCCTGGAAGAGTCTGTCAAGACCATCGACATTGCCGAGCTATTAGAGAAGTCAGCAAAAGATTAGTAGGCTTTTAACGCCAAGTTCACCGGGAGCGTAAGCGATCCGGTGGAACGACTCGTTATGTTTCCTATAAGTACCGGACTACAGCATTTGAACTATCGCATCCTTGTCGGCCGCAAGGGCTGCCAGGAACTCATCTACCTTATTGAAATCCACAATGTCGATCAAGAAGTACTCCATCCTGGGGTTCTTTTGACTATCGAGGTAGGCGTAATTCACTTCCAATTGGAAGTTGCCATCGATTGGTCTTGGCTCTCCTGGTTGCTCCATGTCAACAGCGTGGAAATCAGCAAAACTGTTGCAGATAATCACGGGAACCTCGATGGTCGTCAGTACCCGTATTTCCTGCTCGCGAAATTCTCGGTTTATGGGTGGTCGCCTTCGCAGATAGACCATAGCGTTTAGGCTTTGGTTCAGGCCTCTGTAGATGGGTTCGTTTTCAGTATTTGGTAGGTTCTTACTGGCGAATAGCTTTGCCACTTTAGGGTTTGTGGCAAGATAATGATGCCTTTCGGTGAACATATTGTCTTTGCGCAAAGGTGTGTTCGTGACTACCCATTCTCTTGCTGAAGCGATGTCCTTATGGCTGAACCAGAATACGTTTGCTTGCGGAATGTACTTACATTCGATGAACAGTTTGACGATCACAGCACCGTACTTCCGTGCGCTGGATGGATCACCTTTGAGGATCCATGACTTTTCTGCAATCAGGTCGATCTCTCGCGGCTTGCTGGTTGCGTTGTCCATGTAGTACGGACTCACAAGAATATGCCACTCCCTTTCTTTCAGGTAATTCGCGACTCTGCAATGAAAGCTGTTTCCGCTTTCATTGACTATGGTCTGTATTTCATCTTGATTGGCCATCCCTTAAGCCTTTTCTCTAGAAACATAACTTATATTTATATATTGCTGCAACATTTATAACATAAATGCTTAATAACAGCATCTTTCATTGGTGGTATTTTGCAGCATATTAGCTGAGTAGATATGCATGTGAATGAGATGCTCAATATTATTATTGCAGCAGTATAATTCATCATCTTGTTATTTCTCGGGCTGGTGTAGACCAGTCACCAATCAATTCCCTAATAAATCTTCCTCGGTGTTGCCCTTATTGAATATTTCATAGTGAAAGGTTTCATCCCTGCAAGAAGTTATATTTTTCTATTCATAGATTAACTTAAATAGCTGATCGGCCTTTTTTTTATCAAACCCCATCAAGACCCTGTATTCATCGAGTGCTTCATCATTCATGTTCATGCGTAAGTAAGTGAGCCCAAGGAAGAGGTGTGCTTCTGCATCATCAGGTTTGATCCTTATAGCCTGCTTGTTAGCCTCTATTGCTTCTGCGTACCTGCCGAGCTTTTCATACGCAATACCAAGGCTCGAGTGTGTCGAAGCATTATCAGGATTGATTCGTATTGCCTGTTTATAAGCCTTTATTGCCTCTGTGTACTTCTCAAGCCCTTCATACGCAAGACCAAGGGCATAGTGTGTGTATTCATCATCAGGCCTGATCCTTCTTGCCTGCTTATAAGCCTTTATTGCCTCTGTGTACTTCTCAAGCCCTTCATACGCAAGACCAAGGTTGCAGTATGCATAAGCATCATCAGGCTTAATCCTTATAGCCTGCTTGTAAGCCTCTACTGCCTCTGTGTACTTTCCAAGCTTTCCATACGCAAGCCCGAGGTTGTAGTGTGCCCCTGCGTCGTCTGGCTTAATCCGAATCGCCTGTTGATATGCTTCTATCGCCTCTGAATACCGGCCAAGATTGCCATAAACAACACCAAGATTGTAGTGTGCCTTTGCATAATTTGGGTCAATCCGTATTGCCTGCTTACAAGCCTCTACTGCCTCTTTGTTCCTCCCAAGCTCGCTATATATAACACCGAGGTTATAGTGTGCCGATGCATAATTTGGGTCAATCCGTATTGCCTGCTTGTAAGCTTCAATTACTTCTGCGTTCTTCCTGAGCTTTCCATACATAACACCGAGGTTATAGTGTGCCAATGCATTATCAGGCTTAATCCGTATTGCCTGCTTGTAAGCTTTTATTGCCTCTGCATGCCTCCCGAGGGCAATATATGCATTACCGAGGTTGTTGTGTGCCAATGCATAATTTGGGTCAATCCGTATTGCCTGCTTGTAAGTATCTACTGCCTCTTTGTTCCTCCCAAGCTCGCTATACATAACACCGAGGTTATAGTGTGCCGATGCATTATCAGGCTTAATCCGTATTGCCTGCTTGTAAGCCTTTATTGCCTCTGCATGCCTCCCGAGGGCAATATATGCATTACCGAGGTTGTTGTGTGCCAATGCATAATTTGGGTCAATCCGTATTGCCTGCTTACAAGCCTCTACTGCCTCTTTGTTCCTCCCAAGCTCGCTATACACAACACCAATGTTGTTGTGTGCCCCTGTGTAGTCTGGCTTTATCCGTATTGCCTGCTTATAAGCCGCTACTGCCTCTGCGTGCCTGCCGAGCTTTCCATATGTCCAACCGATAGAAAAATATGCCTCTGCATAGTCAGGGTCAACCCTTATTGCCTGTTTGTAAGCTTCAATTGCCTCAAATAACTCATCACGCATCCTATGCTCTTCGCCCTTTAAATAATAGAACTTGGCATCTCGTACTTCGCTGAGAGCATTAAGACCCCTTAAAATTAGCTCATTGCGAACTTTGGGGTTGAATCTTACAAGAGATAAACTTCTTTTAGAAACTGACTTTTCATCTTCAATCATTTTAACTACCTTAAATTTCCTCCTATGTTTTTATATTGTGTTATCAGCTCTTCGAGCATCTTTTCGTGCTCAGCTATTTCTTCCTTAATGCTTGTGGCCAATTCCTCTAACGAATCCTTGCCCTCCATTTTGGCTCTCTCAACCTTTTCCTTCAAAAGGTATGTTTCACTGGACTTTAGATCATTTAGCTCTGCTTTGAGCTTTGAAATGATATTAAGAACAATTTTATATTCTTCCTTCAATCGTGCCAGTTTTTCTTGTGGAGTCTCTTTGGCTATCTTTTCCTCTCTCTCTGCTTGTTGCGTATATTTATTTAACGTTTCGAGGTCCTTGTTTTTATAAGCTTCGTTTATTTTTGACATGATCAAGTGAAATTTCTTTTTCTGACTTTCATCTTTTGCGAGATCAGGGTGATATTTTAGAGCAAGCTGGCGATACATCTTTTTAAGTTTCTTTTCAAATTCGGGATCAAGATGCCGCTCTTCTTCCTTTTTTAAATGGGCCTTATGTTCCTCTGATGATCCATAAGTTTCTCGCCCCAGATCATCAACCTTTTGTCTTTCTTTTGAAAATGTCTCGCCTACCTCATCCTCAATTGTATTTAAATCCTCTAATGTTAGCCCCTTCTTTTTAGCGGTGTTAATACGGTACTTGTATTCCTTGATTCTTAACTTCAGTTTATCAAGCTCTACATATAAGATCCCTACCCGGGCATTGTATTCGTTTAAGAAAAGATTCAGTACAATTTTAATATCCTCGACTTGTATTGATAGTTCAGAAGCCTCTTTTTCTTTTTTGAAAAGTCGCTTCTCCCCCTTGGAAATATCTTTCAAAATGTTATCCATTGAAGGTACGGTTTCCGATATTGCAGGAAATTTCTTAGATTTCATAAAATAAAATGTTCTCTCTATGTATGTCTTGAAATACCCTAATCCCTGGAGTAGTGCAAGGGGATTTTGGTCTGAACAAAAGACCTGTAAAATTTACATTTGTAGAAAAAAGGGGTAATCCCTAATCACACCCACCTACCACCTAGGGTCTCAGGGGGCCTTCAATCTGTTAAAATTATATGCTAAGAGATTCGTCTTTTCCTTGACTATGTATGTCTTTAGTTATAAAGCAAGAGTCGATAGCCCAAACAATCGCTATAAGGGGGTATTTTTATGCTAACTAAATCCAAAATACCTTTTATTCTGAGTATGTTCATATTTCTTTCTATCCCCTACATTTTAGAAGCTTGGGAAGGTGAGGTTATTAAAGTAGTGGATGGGAACACAGTAGTGGTCAGTAGAGAGGGGAGAACAGTTAATCTTAGTTTAGACGGAATAGATGTCCCCGAAAAGAATCAAGCATTTGGTAAAGAAGCAAAAGAATTTCTTGCCAATATGGTGCTTAATAAGAAAGTTGACATAAAAGAAAAGGGGGCATCTAAGGGCAGCCATACATTTGCAGACGTTTATGTATTAAAAGGATATAAACATTGCGTGAACGAAGAACTATTGAGAAATGGATTGGCCTGGTACGATAGTGCAAATTCTAAGTCCAGCAAATTGTCTCGTATAGAAAAGTTGGCTCGACAGGAAAAGAGAGGATTGTGGACCGATACAAATGCGATCTCCCCTTGGGAATACCGTAACGCCCAATTGGCTATTAAGAAGAAAGCTGAAGATGAAAAGATTGAGAAAGAGAGGAGAAAGTTTTTTGCAGAGAAATTAACGCCAGGAAAAAATTTAGAACAAGCGAGAAAGACAGAAAGGGGGATATCTCCTAAAGCCATAACAGGTATCAGTGAAGGGTACGGAGGTAGTCGTTATGACTATAGTGACGCGAAGGCTCCTCTACGTTCTTATGGTGGGACAAGAGTTTTGCCCCAACTCCCTAAAACGGGTTACAGTTTTGACGAAATAATATCTAATTATCTCGGAGAATCTGAGATCGAATATAAAACGAGAAAACAAAAGCGGGAACTGCGGGAAATGGAACATAAAATGAGAGAGCAAGAGTGGGAACTGATGAAAAATAAGCGAGAAATGAGAGATCAAGAAGATAAAATGAGAGAGCAAGAACATAAAATAAGAAAATTGAAAAGAGAACGTGATTTTAATTGGTAGCAATAAAACTGATTTATATAGAAAAAAGAGACAATCCCTAATCAGATACACCCCCCGCCCTGGGGTCTTAGGGGGCTGTTGAAAAATAAGCCAAAGAAAATCCAGTTTGACATCACTACCCACTTGATATTTAATTAATTGAAAATGGTGGGGAGTGGCCTTAGAATTGAAATTGTTTCCTAACCGGTTGCTGAAAAAGCAACTGTTTGTAAGGCTGATCAAAAATGTCCAGATGCCAGGCGCCCGAAATCCTGAGGAGTGAGGCGTACATGGACGTACGCTGCAACGACGAAGGACGAGGGGAACGACGCAGATGGGCGTTTTTCAGCAGCCTGCTAATCCTTGATCATGAAGACCCTCTTAAAAAGACTTCTTAAAATTAACGCCTTCCGCTTAGCTACCCTCATCACCATCATCTGCATCGTTCTCTACTTCCTCAAGCCGTCGTTCCTTGAACTGATGGAATTAAAGGTCTTTGACCTGAGGTTCATCTCCCGCGGTAATAAGAAACCAGGCAACGAAGTTGTCATCGCCACTATTGATGAAAAGAGCCTGGATGAACTGGGGAGATGGCCGTGGCCGCGTACTGTCATCGCTCGACTGGTTGACAAGCTGCATTCCTGCCAGGTAAAGACTATCGGGTTTGATATTGTCTTTCCCGAGCCCGATGAAAACTCAACTCTCAGGAGTTCACTTGCTGCCAAGGATAATGTGAATGAGTTCGACATCAAAAGCCCTCAGCTCACCAGATTCCTTTCCGGTATAGAAAAGGAGGCGGATACCGACCGATGCAGGGAATGGGACAGGGGAATTGCTGAATTTAAGAAGGCACTCGACCTCATGCCGAAGGATTATCCTGCACGGATGTATCTGAACCGGTGTATCGAACTAAAGGCGAATCTACCTGATGAATGCTGGGACTGCGTCTGCACCTTAACCACGAAGTAAAGCCTTCTCCCTTTTTCTATCCATCAGCGTTATGAGCACAAAGATTACGGCAGCTATGGTCATGGGATAAAAAAGATACTGCATGCCCAGTATCCTTATCACCCATCCGGTAACAACCGGCCCCAGGATTGACCCGACACCATATAAAAAGCTGAAGGTAGCATTGGCTGTACCCATCCGGTCAGGAGGAACGAGGTCGCCAATCATTGAGAGGGCTATGGGATAAACTCCTCCGGCAACTATACCTATGCCAAAGGTGAGAGCAACAATGGCAATGTAATTCGGGGTGAGGTTGTAGCAGAAGGTAATCACACTTAAGAGGATACCGAGGAGGTAGAGAGACGGCTTCTTGCCAATTTTGTCCGCCATCTTTCCTGCCGGGTAAGGAGAGATGATCCCCCCGATGGCAAAGAAGGTGAATGCCAGGCCCAGGGCAGCTCCCTTGAATCCTAAATAGTCGAGGTAGAGGGAGAGGAAACTCCCGATGGAAACCTCGACCACCGCATAACAGAGACCGGCGATGAGAGGTATTCTTATCACCCCCAAAAACTCATGCAAACGTGCCTTTGAACTCTGTATGGGTATTGGAACGTCTTCATAGCACATGGCCATGACCACGACCCCTACCAGACTGGATGCTGCCCCGAAGATAAAGGGAATCGCCCGGTGGAAGGAAAAGAGGTATGTACCCAGCCCTGGCCCCAGCGCAAAGCCTATGGCAAAAACCAGTCCGTAGAGCCCCATGTTTGACGCACGCTTCTCCGGCGAAGAAAGGACATTGATTGCCGATTCCGTAGGGGCAAAAAGACAGGCGGTACCTACCCCCTGAAATATCCTGATAAGGTAAAAATAAAAAGGGCTGGGAGAAAATGCCATCAAAAAAACAGCGAGGGCATAGACTGATAGGCCTGTAATGATGATCTTCTTCGATCCCACCCTGTCTACCAGCCTGCCGAGGAATGGCGTGAACAGGGTAAACGAGAGGAAGTAGATGGAGGCAATCTGGCCGATGGTTGCAGGAGAACCGCCTGCATCCCGGATTACCAGGGGAATAAGAGGTGCGACAAAACTCATCCCGAAGGCGAGCAGGAGAACGGTGAGGAGGATAGGGAGTAATCCCTTATCCAGTTCGTCTATGAATCTCAAATTGAAAGCCTACTGTCCTACTCTTTTCAAGGCACCATAGCTATTTTTTACTGACGGGGGGATGCTGCCTTTTTCTCTATAGATTAGGGTATCCTAATTTTTTAAAATGTTCTCCTGCTACATCGAGCTGATCTGCCATGGTCATTAACTTTGCAAAGACATCCGGCCTCTCTTCCGAGATGCGGGGGAAGAGCTCTGCATAGGTGCTTCCAATGGTATTGACCAGTTTGAAAAAATCCAGGGTTGCGAAAAGGGGCTCTTTGACCAGGCTAATCAGATAATCGAGATCATCGGCGTTGAGAAACTCATGGATTTCAATCGCCTTAAATTCAGTCTGTCCATGAGGTCCGTAGAACCATTTATCCCAGAAGTCCAGGTAGCTCTGAATCCCCTCCTTATTAATCTTCCCATCAATGACCGCCAACGTAACAGCGTTTGCTGCTGACCAGCCGGATATTAAGGCAGCACAATTGGAAAATTCCAGCATCCACGCTGCGTCTCCGCAGATAAGCACGTTGTCTTTGAAGGGCTCTTTTATGGGTGAAAGCATGTTGACCACGCAGGTGCGCGTCCATGTCTTCTTCGCCCCTTTAAACCATTTTGAATAAAATGGATCTTCGTAAACGAATCTGTTGACCCGGGCCTTGAGGTCGTCTTTGGTGTTATAGCTTATGATACCGACATGGTAATGCCTCTTCTGAGCCTCATTGATCACAGAGAACAACCCATATCCGGTGAAAATAAAGGTAATTCCCTCAACGTGAGGCAGGTCAAGGTCCTCGAACCCCCACTCATAGGCCCTGTTGGTGGCATGAAATTTCCTGTCCTTGTTCAGACCCATACTCCGGACAATGCGGGAATTTACGCCATCAGCCGCAATGGCAAAGAGGCCCTCAAATCTTTCTCCCTCCTCTGTCACCACCACCACTCCGTTCTCTTTCTTTTCAATCCCTATTACCTGTGTGCCCGGGAAAACCTCCACTCCGGCTGCCTGTGCATCCTCCAGTAAAGCTTTCAATATCAATCCCTTGTCCAGAGCGACCGCTACACGTTTCCTCTTTGGATCCTTTCTCTGTTCTTCCCGGTTACCAAAGGGAACCCTGTACTTACCACTGGGAGACCACACGTCAAATCCATAGATATTATTCCAGGGACCGTCATATCGAATGGAAAACCCTACCACGGGAAAGCCGATCCGCTTTGCTTCAGGACTAAAGGTCATGGTTTGTCTAAACGTATACTCATTCATTGGCGCCATCGCGCCACCGTCTACTCTATATATGTTTGTAATATTAGTTTTTCTTTCCAACAGGGCTGCTGTTAGACCATTTTCACCAGCTACCTTGGCAGCCATTAAACCGGCAGGTCCGGCTCCCACTACCACCAAATCATATTTTTTCCCCATTTTTTCCTCCTTAACGAGATTGCTCATCCCGGTTCAATAGCATGTTGACTTTTCCCATTGAGGGAGATTGCCTGCGCTGGACATACAATCCTACAGATTTCACAGAATATGCACGTTGTCATGCAGCGCTCCGATTCTTCCCGTGCCTGTTCTACGCTATAACCTTGCTCTACTTCTTTAAAGTCTTTTATCCGCTTGTCAGATGGCAACTCAGGCATGGCTCCTCTGTTCCGGGAGGGAAATCGCTTTTTAAGAGCGGCTATTTCCTCCTCGTTCAGTTTTTCTGGAACCTTTTTCTCTGCTTCGCAGCTTGCCAATGATTCTCCCTTCAGGTAATTATCAATAGAGCAGGCTGCCTTCCTCCCGGAAGCCATAGCCTCTACCACGGATAAAGGTCCCGTAACAACATCGCCTCCGGCGAATATGCCTTTCACACTGGTATTCATACTGTTTTCATTCACCAAAAGTCTTTCTTTTGGTGAAAGCTTCAAACCCAATCCTTTCAGCAATTCACGATCCGGGGCCTGACCGATAGCAGGTATGATGGTATCGGCATCAACGGTAAACGCTGAACCCTCTATGGGGATGGGTGCAGGCCTGCCGCTCGCATCAGCAGGGCCCAATTTCATCTTGGTGCACTCTACTTTTGAGACCTTGCTGTTCGCAGCAATGATCTTCGTGGGGGCAGCGAGAAAAACGATTTCTATTCCTTCTTTTTCAGCTGCTTCCACTTCAGCAGGATAGGCAGGCATTTCAGCACGTGACCGGCGGTAGATGATGGTCACCTTGCCCCCAAGGCGGCGGCAGACTCTGGCGGCATCAATGGCGCTATTACCTCCTCCTATGACTGCCACGCTTTTGCCTATCTCAACTTTTTTCCCTGCGTTGACATCCCGTAAAAGGTCAAGGGCGTATATAACGCCCGGAGTCTGCTCACCAGGAATCCCGAGTTTCACATCCTTAGTCGCCCCGGCAGCAATGAAAACGGCATCATATGATTTTGTCAATTCTTCAAGCTTTATCTGCTCTCCCACCTTCGCTCCGGTCTTTATCTGCACCCCCAAGTTCTCAATATACCTGATCTCTTTTTTCAATACTTCCTTGGGCAGCCGATATTCAGGGATAGCATATCGCAGCATGCCGCCCGGTTCTTTGAGGGCCTCGAACACAGTCACATCGTAACCCGATAAAGCAAGATCATGGGCAGTCGTAAGTCCGGCCGGACCGCTCCCCACGATAGCCACCTTCTTACCGTTCTTTGCAATCTGGGGCACTTCCGGCGTCTCACCATTGTTCTGATCTGCAATAAATCTCTTTAAAGAGGCAATAGCGAGCGGCTGATCGATGGATCCCCGATTGCAGGCATCTTCACAAGGATGGTAGCACACCCGCCCGCATATGGCCGGCAGGGGGTTTGTTTCCCTGAGGACTTCATAGGCTTTCTTATAATCCCCCTGTTTGGCATAGTAGATGTACCCCGGGACATTCATGTGGATAGGGCAAGCTTCCCTACAGGCCGATTTACACGGCGGTTCCTTATACCATGACTTATCATCGCGTAGGGTTAAGGTTATGGTAGGACAGAGATCAATACATCCTGCACATCCGGTACATTCATCTTTATCAATGTGTATCACAGCACACCTCCTTTAATGAGTGGTGGTTATCAAACCCCTTGACAATAATAATAATCCCGTATTATAAGCATACTGATATTTAGCATGTCTAATTAATTTGTGTCAAGAGAAAGAAATGAAAACATCAGCAGCCACAATGGTCATCGTCGGGGAAAGGATAAACAGCAGCAATAAAAATGTTGCTTCTGCCCTGGAGAAAAGAGATACCGAATACATCCAGAAACTGGCGAAAAACCAGACAGATGCAGGGGCTGACTACATTGATGTTAACGCGGGTACCTTTGTAGATCAGGAGGCTGAACTCTTGACCTGGCTGGTGAAAATCACCCAGTCTCATGTCTCAAAACCGTGCTGCATAGACAGTCCCAACCCCGATGCCCTTGAGAAGGCACTTGAGGTGCATCAGGGAAGGGCGATGATCAACTCCATCACCGGGGAAAAGGAGAGGCGTCAAAAACTGATCCCTCTGGTAAAACACCATGAAGCAAAGGTTATTGCCCTCTGCATCGGAGAAGGAAGGATACCGGAAACTGCTGATGACAGAGTTCGCATTGGAGGCAGCATCATTGACGATCTTGTGAAAGAAGGGATACCATTACAGGATATCTATATTGATCCTCTCGTCCAGCCAATTGCTACCAATCCCTCTTCAGCCTGTATCGCACTCGAAGTCATCGAAAAAATCATGAGCCGCTATCCTGGAATACATACCGTCTGCGGTATAAGCAATGTATCCTATGGTCTTCCTTCGCGGAAGTTCATCAATGCAGGCTTTCTGACCATGGCCCTGGCAAAAGGCCTGGATACTGCAATCCTTGACCCCTGCAATCCACTCATGCTTTCTTCACTTCTGGCAAGTGAAGCCCTGACCGGCAGGGATTCTTACGGTCTGAAATATATCGCTGCCTTCAGAAAAGGGAAGATCAAGTGATGGAGCGGGAATGGAAATCATAAAAAGGATTTTTGAAGAACTGTCAGAAGGAGAAGCTGACAAGACCGAGTTGCTCACTCAGGAAGCATTGCGACAGGGTCTGTCCCCGGAGGTTATCCTCAAGGAAGGTCTCATCGCCGGCATGAACATAATTGGCGAGAGATTCAAGAAGGGAGAGCTTTTCGTCCCCGAGGTACTTCTTGCCGCCCGGGCAATGCAGGCAGGCATGAATATCCTCAAGCCCAGGTTGATCCAGACCGGCATAAAGCCTCTGGGGAGGATCATTATCGGGACGGTAAAAGGTGACCTCCACGACATAGGGAAGAACCTTGTTGCGATGATGCTCGAAGGGGCTGGTTTTGAAATCATTGATCTCGGGATCGATACCGCTCCTGAAAGATTTATTCAAGAGGTCAAGGACAAAAAGCCGCAGATTCTGGCTCTGTCAGCCTTGCTTACCACCACCCTTCCTATGATGAAGGCTACCATTGAACTTCTGAAGGCAGAGGGCTTAGAGGGAACCGTTAAAGTCCTGGTAGGGGGTGCCCCCCTTTCCCAGAGGTATGCTGATGAGATCGGGGCTGACGGCTATGCACCGGATGCGGTGAGTGCCGTAGCAAAGGCGAGAGAACTTTTAAACCTCAGATGAACTCCCTGTCTTTAGTATGCAAATAGGTAAGCAAAATTGCCACCACGGTCTTGGCGTCATCAATCTCGCCACTTCTAACCTTCTCTACAGCTTCGTCTAAGGGCATTTTAACAACCTCAATTATCTCATCCTCTTCCTGATTCTTTTCGCACGGTGTAAGGCCAGTGGCAAGGAAGATATGGATTTTCTCGGTACAGAATCCCGGGGCACTGTAAACCGCCGTGAGCTTTTCAATATGAGAGCACTTATATCCCACCTCTTCGCCGAGTTCCCGCACAGCACAGTCAAGAGGATTCTCTCCTTCGTCTATTCTCCCGGCCGGTATCTCCCAGATCTCCCCGCCAGCGCAATGGCGGTGCTGCCTGATCAGCACAATGGAATGATCTTCAAAGAGCGGAACGACTCCGGCACCACCAGGGTGCCTGATTACTTCAAGCTCAACCTCAACATCATTGGGGAGAGTAACCTTCTCTACATTGAGGTCAATCACCCTGCCCCGGTAAATCTTCTTCACTTCTTTAATGCCCTGAGTCATAGTGTGCCTCGCTACAATTATTTATTACTATACAAGAACCGGACTTGGTTTTGAACAAAATTCAGGAGGATGTGTTAGATCGGAAATAAAAAATGGCTTCATCAGGCAGGGTAGAAGAATTTATAAGGCGCTGGGGAAAGGGGGAAAGCAAAGCTCCTCTTAGTAAAAGATCGAGAGAAATCTAAGGTTGGCGGTGTTTAAGTCCGGGAATTTGGTCAAAATGGATGTCAAAAGATACCACTTCCAGATTGCTCGCTGTAGCCAGTTGAGCGATCAAGAGGTCTGTCAGAGGAATTGTGATGCCCTTCTTTCTGAGATCTAAAGAAAGCGATGCTGCGTCCTCCCAATCCTGGATTGTGACCTCCAAATATGGCAGAGAAAGGAGCGCTTCTTTGACCTGTTCTTTCTCTCTCGAGGATTTTATGCCCTGTAGTAATTCAAACACAACTGGACCACATACAAAAACTTTATCCCTGTGGATCAATTTTGCCAGGGATGCTTTGACTGGAGGAACGCCCTTGAAAAAGTCGATCCAGACGCTCGTATCAACGATGCTTCCTGCTGGGCTCACGTTCCTTCATTCCCTTCAGTTCGATCTCTTCCATCTCCTCCCAGCCGAGTTCAAAGTGAACCTTACCGCTGAGGGAAAGGAGCTTTTCTCTCCCCCGCCGACGGATATAGTCCTCGATGGCTATACAGATAGCCTTAGTTTTTTTCTTCTCCCCGCTCACCTGCAGGAGATTTTTAATCAGTGTATCAGGGAGGTTTAATGTATCTCGCATTTTAGTCATCCATTTTTTATGCTTTCACTATATGCTTTTTAAATATGTTTGTCAAAAAGTATCTTTAGGAGGAAACGGTACTTCTCTACTCAACCGTTACACCCATGGCAAGCACGGGAGTAAACGTTACGGGGTGAGCGTGGAGAGTGGATATTTGATTTTAAAAGAGGTAGTCACAGGGTTTCAGTCTTCACTGATCAAGGGAATATCAGATTTTACATCTGAAGAGTGATCTTAATGCGCCTCCCTCAATTAAAACAGGTTTTGCAATCGGTGAGTTTCAATCCACGCCCCCGCGCGGGGGGCGACTACTTGCTCTAACTTATTGAAATTAAACTGCAAAATTCATCAAATTCGCGTACTGCTCCCGTGCCATTCCTTTCAACATATTAAGTTTTTAAAGAGCACCAAAAATCTGCTGTACTTTCAATATATTACTGTGCCTGCGAATCCCCCGGGCAATTCATGGTCGCTTGAGGTTCGCACATCACGCAATGAGAGGTCCTTCCTGGTCTATACCTTCTTTTGCCCCTATGTGTTCAACCCGTCGTCTCCAGTTTGAGCCCAGATAATAAAACCTTAAGCTATCCTTCTCTTCATCTATCTCTCTTATCAATTGATCCCGGAGAACCGTCCATTGGGCGGGATCGAGAATACATTCAAACACCGAATACTGGACCCTTTGCCCGTAATTCTTGCATGCCTTGGCCACACGCCGCAGCCTTTGCTCCCCTCCACTGTCCTTTGTGGCAACATCATAACTCACAAGTACGAACATTGTTTTCTCCTCACTTCCAGATGAAGGGCGGATAGCCGTCCAGATCTCCGCGCAAATAACGCGCCATGAGCAGGGCCTGGACGTGGAAGAGCATGCCGATCATCACCTTCTCATCGAGAAAGGGATGAGAAAGCTCCTCCTGTTTTCGCTCCTGATAGGCTACGAGAACGGCCTTTCGCGTATCATCATTCATGACAACTGCCCCAGATTCGATCTTCTTGAACCCCTTTGGCTGAACCTGCTGGAGATTGATGAGAGACAGAACCAGGCGGTCACCGATAAATGGCCGAAATTCTTCCATCAGATCAAGGGCAAGCCCTGGTCTTCCGGGACGATCACGGTGGAGAAATCCCACGGCCGGGTCCAGTCCCACCGTTTCCAAAGCCGACCTGACATCATGCATGAGCAGTGTGTAAATGAAGGAAAGAAGGCAGTTGACATTATCGAGCGGCGGCCTTCGATTTCGTTCCTGAAAAGAGAACGTTCCCTTTTGAGCAACGATGAGATGATCAAACACGTCGAAATAGATGTGCGCTGCATCTCCTTCGATCCCGCGGAGCATATCGAGTGGTTGATCCTGATCAAAAGTCTCCAGGCAGCGATTGAGGCGCAAGACCGCATGACGCACGTCCTGCTCCGCAATTTTGTCGGCATGGTCCCGAAGGGCCCGCTGCAAGACAGAACGGCAATTCGCAATCTTTCCCATGAGAATAGACTTTGTCGCCCCTGCTGAAAATTTCAGATCATCTGCCTTCCGGTATTGCTCTCTGCGGAGAAGGACATTTCCCAAAACCGGACCCTGCACCCTGGCGCATTTTGCCGGGGACAGTCCCGATTCTACGACTTCGCTACTCTCAGTCCGTAAATCCTGGGACAGTCCCTCACTGCAAGTTTATCTGTTCCTTCCAGATGCTCCTCAAGCCGCTGCCAATCTTTCTGCGGTTTTTCAGGAAGACTATGGGCGTAATATTCCCGATCCATTCTTGCCTATCTTTACTGCAAAAGTTACTGCAAAAGACATGGCCTCGATGGTGGCCAGATGTTTCAATCAAAAGATGATGATAGTGGTTAAGGGAGGCCCCTAAAGGGGGATAATATCACCGGACAAAAATATAGCAAGTAGTAAATGGTGCCTTGTAAACGGTGCCTGGTCTGGACAATTGACATTGCAAATAGGCGCAGCGTTCCTTTTCGATCCTCTATGCGGAAGGCACGTCAGTTCCTCAAGAAACATTTTTCATAACAAATCCCATTGACTTATACCTGCCAATTAAATAACGTTCTTATCAGAGTAATCCTTCTGACAGTGCTTTCGGCAGGATTACCATATGGCTTCATAAGAGACTGAAACCACATTTCACAAACCGAAAGATTTCTTACGCCGGTAAATTCGCTAAAGGAGAACCTTCATGACGAAAAATCATTATCAGAAATATTTTCTCATTGCTGCCTTTCTGTGTCTCTACTCACTACTCGTCACACCCGTTTCCGGTGCACAGGATAAATCCCTGGAGGAGCGTGTCTCCACTATAGAGTCTAACATTACCCGCCTCGAGCAAAAGGTAGATGAACTACAAAAGATGATCGATCAACTATTATCTCATACACCCCAGGCTGCAAACATAATGCGGAAAGGGAACTGGAAGAATATCAGCAACTGGCGTACCGGCCTCCAGAAGGGCATGACGAAAATACAGGTGCGAGAGCTCATGGGAGAACCGGAGAAGATAGAGGCCTATACCATGCTCGGTGAAGACTGGCTCTACGGATTGCAAGGCAGTGGAGAAATCCATTTCTCACCGAAAGGTATCCTCGAGAGCTGGAAAGAACCTATCCCTGACGACCTAAAGTAGGTTATAGTAAAGAAACCTGACACATGAAAAATTTTCAGAAAGAGACACCTCTATGGTACGAATAAAGAATCAATGGCTTATCGGGGCTGTACTATTCGCACTTTCTTCCATACATCTCGGTAATACCTCTTGGGCCGAAGGATTAAACAATAACATCTATCCCGACTCCGTTTCAGCTCCGCTGAAAGGACCGCGCTTTGATACACAGCCAGAGCAAATTACTGCGACGGACGATGATACTTCTCTGGATCAGTATATCGAGACAAAGCTTGCCCAAGCCCACATGCCGGGGCTCTCGGCAGCAATTGTAAAGAATGGTGAGATCGTCTGGACCGGCGCCTACGGCGTTTCCCGTGCTTACACCCAGCAACCTGTGACAAGTGAGACATTATTCATGCTTGCGAGCGTTTCAAAGACAATTGTAGCGGTGGCCGTGATGCAGATACAGGAGGACGGTCGTTTAGACCTGGACACTGACATCAATACCTACCTTCCTTTCCACGTCGTGAACCCCAACTTTCCTGAAACACCGATTACCCCACGGATGCTCCTCACCCATACCTCATCCATTGCTGACAACTGGCCTGTCATGCAGTCACTGTATGTACAGGGCGACTCGCCCATCCCCCTTGGCCAGTTCCTTCAAGACTACCTCACACCCGGGGGAGCCTACTATTCGCCCACCCAGAACTTCTATGCCGAAGAACCAGGCACAGCCTCCCACTATTCCAATATCGGAGCTACCCTGGCTGCCTACTTGGTGGAGGCGATCACTGGGATACCCTTCGATACCTATTGCACATCCCATATTTTCGAACCACTCGGGATGACAGAAACATTCTGGCACCTCACTGGTCTGGATCAATCTCATATTGCCATGCCCTACGGATACAGCAAAATTGGCCATTTCTACCATCCCTACGGTTTCTATGGTTATCCTGACTACCCTGACGGCGAACTCCGGACCAGCGCCCTTCAGCTTGCTAACTTCCTGAATATGTTCATCCAGTACGGTGAACTGAGCGGGGTACGTCTCCTCCAACCGGAGACAATCGAGGAGATGAGGAGAATCCAGTATCCTGACATCGCTCCAACACAGGGCCTGATCTGGTACTATAAGAGACTTTCCAATATGACACTCTTCGGACACAACGGCGGGGATCAGGGGGTAGCTACAGAAATGTTTCTCCGTCCTGAGGACGGCGTGGGTGTCATTCTCCTGATGAATGGGAATTGGACGTACTCCAATTATCTGCTTATCATGCAGATCGAGATCCGCCTCTTCAAGGAGGCCGGATATGTACAATAACTGCTCATAATAAATATTATGCAGACCTGCGACCTCCTGATCAAGGGGGGCACTATCCTTACCATGAACCCTGAATTCGAGATAATCGAGGATGGGCAAATCGCCATCCAGGGGAACAGGATCATCCGTGTCGGGGATAATAACGATCCCGGAATACATTCCCTTGCTGCCAGCGAAACCATTGATGCTTCTCATTCACTGATTCTTCCCGGCCTGATCAACTGCCACACCCATGGAGCGATGAGCTGTTTTCGCGGAATGGCTGACGATCTCACCCTGAACGAATGGCTTAACAAATACATATTTCCTGCTGAAGTAAAGTTTGTGACAAAGGAGATGGTCTATTTCGGAACGCTCCTCTCCTGCATTGAAATGGTGAGGTCAGGAACTACCACCTTCTGTGATGGTTACTTCTTTGAATCGGAAGCTGCACAGGCAGCAAAAGATGTGGGGATGAGGGGGATCATGGGCGAAGGTGTCCTCGATGTGCCAACTCCTGATGTTACGAATCCGAATAATAACATCCAAGTTGGAGCAAGATTTATTGAAGAATGGCTGGGAGACGATCTCATCACCGCTACCCTGTTCTGTCACTCTATATATGCGTGCTCTTCTAATACGCTCAAGAAGGCAAAGGCAATTACTAACCATCATAACATTCCCTTCCTCATCCACCTGTCTGAAACACAGGAGGAGGTCAGAGAATCGCTCAAACAGTTCGGGAAAAGACCGGTAGCTTACCTCGCAGAGCTCGGTGTGCTCGATGAGAGGTTAATCGCCAGCCACGTGATCTGGGTAGATGATGATGAAATAGACCTCCTCAACAGGAAGAAGGTAAAAGTGGTGCACAATCCTGAGAGCAACATGAAGCTCGCCTCCGGTGTAGCACCAGTCCCCGCATTTCTCGCCCGAGGTATAACAGTTGGTCTCGGCACTGACGGCTGTGCGAGCAACAACGACCTGGACCTCTTTCGGGAAATGGGGATGGCTGCAAGACTCCACAAGGTAATGGCAAACGATCCGACTGTGCTGGATGCCAGAACAGCCCTTACCCTGACCACCATAAACGGAGCAAAGGTGCTGGGGAGGGATGATATCGGAAGCCTGGAGCAGGGGAAAAAAGCGGATCTCATCATTATAAACCTTGATAAACCCCACCTGGTTCCTCTCTACAATCCCTGCTCCCACCTTGTGTATGCCGCAAGCGGTGCTGATGTCACCACCACCATCATCAATGGAAAGATTATCATGAGAGATAAAATAATCCTTACAGTAGATGAGCAAGAAGTTATGAGAGAAGTTAGAAAAATTGCAAAGAGAGTTAAGGAGTGGAAGAGTCGAAGAGTTTAAGAGTTCAAGAGTTGAAGGGTTTAAGAGTTTAAGAGTTATAACTCCTTAACTCACCACTCCCTCACTCTTTCACTGTTTTTGTGGTATATAGTTTCTACATGTTGCAAACCGAAAGGAGTTTATTATGTCGAGGATTAAAGAATTAAAGGCGCCCAGTTCTGTTATTCCTATTTTAGAAAAATCCGGGATTAGATTAAGGCACTTTAAGAGCGCTGAGGAGTTTGAAAAAGTTCTTCTCAAATTTCTCAGGAAGAACAATGTCCTCCATTTGAGCACCTGCAAAGATACCTTCCCCAGAACCACTCCCTTAGAATACAGGTTGTGGGGCTTCACCTTCTTTATCCTCTCTGAAGGTGGGGGAAAATTCATTAACCTCAAGGCAAACAAAAACGTATCCTTTTCAATTGCTGCGCCTTACAATCCTAAAAAGGACTTCTGGGGTGCGAAGGGGGTGCAGGCATGGGGGAAGGCCCTCGTTTACAGTCAAAAGACAAATCCGAAAAGATTTGAAGAGGCCCTTCAGAAAATGGGTGTCTATGAAACTCTTAAATTAATGGGGGTGAAAGAACTCCCCAAGCAATTCAATTACCAGATTATCGAGATCACGCCTGATGAAATACGGTATGGCAACCTGAGAGAAGGGATCTATAAAGCCAGCTGGTTCAGGGAATGAATAAAAGCATTTAACCTTTCCTGCCCTTTGCCAGACCTATTACCTTCTCCACAGCTTCAACGGGGCTTGATAAGGAAATAATCTCTTTACTTACCTTCCAGGTGTTCAGGCCGACAATCGGCTTATGCAATTGGAGTGCAAAAGCAATTTCTGAGAGGGTACCGTATTTCCCTTCAATGGCAATAAGGGCATCCGAGGAACGGACGACAATGATATTCCGGGCATAGCTCATCCCGGTCACAACTACCACATCAATGTAGGGGTTAGCCTCCCCCGAATGAAAACCAGGGAGTATCCCTACAGTCAACCCACCAGCCTCTTTTGCCCCCTTGGCTGCTGCCTCCATCACTCCCCCCAGCCCACCGCAAACCAGAGTTGCACCTCTCCTGGCAATCTCTCTCCCCACCTCTTCAGCGAGTTTTTTTATCTTCGATGAACATTCGCCAGACCCAATCACTCCGATCTGCATAGTGCGTTTACCTTTCCCACTGGTTAAACGGTAGACGTAAGAAGCAAGACGATTTTTTTCATGTCTTGCGATTCACGACTCACGACTCACGATTCACGATTTCTCTTCAGGTGTTTCCAGAGAAAGATTCCAATCCCCAGGAGTATTACAGCACCAATGAGGTAATCAAACCTGTGAAAATACACCTTGATTGTTTCCCAGTTCTTACCCAGGATCATCCCGATATATGCGAGTCCCAGACACCAGGGGAACGAGCCTACAAATGTATAGGTGACAAACTTGACCATGTTCATCCGGGCTACTCCGGCAGGGAAAGAGATGAAGGTGCGGATTACCGGGAGTAGACGGCTGAAGAAAATGACTGCATCGCCATAGCGTAAAAACCATCGGTCGGCAATGTCCAGATCCTTATGGGAGATGAGGATATATTTACCATATCGTTCGATCAGAGGCCTTCCACCGTACATCCCAACATAGTAGGCAGCAACTGAACCCACCACACAACCAAAGGCACCTGCCACTCCCGTTCCAATGAGGCTGAATCTCTTCATGGTCACCAGATATCCGGAAAAAGGCATGATCACCTCTGACGGAAGTGGAATACAGGCACTCTCGATAGCCATCAGGATCACAATCCCCAGGTATCCGGTAGAAGAGATGGTGTCAATAATAAATATGCTGATAATGGTCAGGATAGAATTGATCATAACTGAGTGGT
>Ga0315289_10003694_pt1 | contig 23068 bp, 19 predicted proteins | sample YL17G11_40_MG_FD_203452 | JGI IMG/M metagenome (GOLD analysis project Ga0315289, IMG submission 203452) | Sediment microbial communities from Yellowstone Lake, YNP, Wyoming, USA - YL17G11_40 | ecosystem: Environmental > Aquatic > Freshwater > Lake > Sediment | place: USA: Wyoming | collected... | reverse complement strand
CCGAGTCCGCGTGTTCCTGCCCACACCTCCCGAAACACGCGGACTCGGCGGTCCGCGCTCCGGGAAAATCTTCGCAGGACGCGACGATGTTGGTGGATAGCACTGCGGAGACGCAAAGAAAAAGCCTGGCGACTTTGCGCCTTTGCGTCTCTGCGTTGAATCCCCCAGCAATTGCAGGTGCTGCTGATGCGGGATTATTGCTTCACGTCTAACGCGGTCGTTGGCGCTTGCCGTGACATTGCCGATTTGGGCTTGACGCCGGCGTGGCTTGGAACAACCTCGCCCCTATGAACATGGAAGCGCATCACTCGCCCGTATGGTTGGGCTTGCTGGTAGCGGTCATCATTTTGCTGGCACTCTGGGACGGCGTCTGGAAAGTGATCGGCATGTGGAAGAGCGCGCGCAACAACCAACTCGCCTGGTTCATCTGCCTCGCCATCTTCAACACACTCGGCATCCTGCCCATCATCTATCTGACCTGGTGCCAGAAGGACCGCAACCAACGTTGATCCCTGGAGACGAATGCGGGCACCCGCTTGGCGCCTTTGCAGTGCTACCTCTGAGGATCGCGCAAGTTCAGCAAGATTTTTGGGGTCAGAGTTCGCCAACGGATGAAAAGTGCCATCGGATAAAAGCATCCGTTGAAACCTTTCATCCGTTGGCGCTTTGGAGGGATCGTGCATTTGGGGTTGGGTTGCGGCTCTGCCGCGCTGCGCCTTTGCAGTGCTATCTCTGGGGATCGTGCAAGTTCAGCAAGATTTTCGGGTTAGCGTTCGCCAACGGATGAAAAGTACCATCGGCTGAAAGCATCCGTTGAAACCTTTCATCCGTTGGCGCGTTGGAGGGACCGTGCCCTTTGGCTTTGGTTGCGGCTCTGCCGCGCTGCGTCTTTGCGTGAGCGTTCCCGCAATCAAGCCGGGCTGTTCAGCAATTTCCAGACGCGCAACGTTTCGGTGACGCCCCACGCCTGCGCGTCGCAACCGCGTGGCGTGTGCGGGGCGTCGCCATCCACAATTTCCGGAATCTGGCCAAGACAGCCTTCGGCCAGCAAGCGATCCACGCTGCCGAGGTAAGCGCGCGCGGCGCTCACCGCTTCGGGCGCGAAATCCCACGCGCGCACCAGCGCCTCGCAGAAAATGGGCAGCGTCCACGTCCACGCCGTGCCGTTGTGATAGGCGGGTTTGCGGCGCGTGTCCTCGTCGCCTTCGTATCGGCCCCAGTAAGGCTCAATCGGATTGTTCAGCAAGCCGCCATTGGTAGCGTGAATGGGCAGCGGGACGGACACCGGCAACGGCGCCAGCGAGCGCACCGCGCCGGGCACGACCAGGTAGCGTTGCGCGGCTTCGACGGCGCGACGGGCGCGGTTGCCGGTCACAAGGCCAAGGCTGATGGCGAGGAGGAAATTACCGCGCAGCGCGTCGTCCGCGACGGCTTTGGTGGCGGGCTGGTTTGGTTTGGCAATCAGCACGTCGGCGAAATAGTCGCGGTCTTCGAGCCAATAGAATTTTTCCAACGAGGCCAGCGCGCGATCGGCCAATCCGCCCCAATCCTTGCGTTCGGTTCGTCCGCCGAGCCGTTCCAGTTGGCGCAGCAAGCGGATCCAGAGGGCCTGAATTTCGATGGGATAGCCTTCGCGCGGCGTGCATGCCGGAAAACTCGTGTCCATCCACGTGAAATGGGCTGGACTCCAGATGAGCGCGGAGTCGGCGTCCATGCGGATGCCGTTGGGCGTGCCGCTGGCGTAATGAAGGGCGATGTCCCAGAGCACGTCGGCGATGGTTTGCGCGCCTTTGCCCGTGCGGGTCTGGTAAAAGCTCTTGCCGAGAGCAGCGGCAGCTTCCTCGCAGGCAATGCCAAACCAGAGCGGCGCGTCGGAGGTGTCGCGGTTCGTGGCCGTCTCGCCGCTCATGGCGTTGGGGAGCGTGCCGTTTTCCGCGAACCGGGCGAAGGTGACGAGCAGTTGCCTGACCTCGTCCACCATGCCTGCCGCCAGCAGTCCGCGCGCGCAAATCAGCGCGTCGCGGCCCCAATCCAGAAACCACGGATAGCCGGCGATGACCGTCTTGCCGCCGTTGCGCCGCACGACGAAGGCGCGGGCGGCGCGCAGCAGTTGCCGGCCGAAGGAATCTTCGGAATTTCCGATTTCCGATTTCCGATTTCCGATTTGCAGTTCTGTCGGCGCTGGATCGGTTGCGTCCGCCGTGACGATGAGAGTGACGCTCGCGCCTTGGGGTAGCGGCAGGTCGAACCAGCCGGGGCTGCAGGCGTCGCCGCTGCTAATCTGCCCGCGGCTTTGCTCGATGGGATGCGGGATGTTTTCGCTCCACTCGGGCTGCGGATGGTAAATGCCCGCGCTGCTGAACGCGCGGAGGTGACGGTCAGCGGCGGGCGCGAAAGCGAAACCGGGTTTGTCGTCGAGCGGCTTGGTGTGCGTCGAGAAATTGTGGTCCGCGTCGCCGTTGCGCTTGGTTTCCCAATGAAAATTGCGGTCCTCGAGGTCGGGGCGGACCGTCAGGCGCACATCGGCGTCGGGAGGCAGTTGTATGCCCGTCGCCTGCGCCGCAGTCGGGCGGCTGAAATGAAACGCCGTGGTGTTGCGGCCTTCGAGCATGTCGGCCGTGAGTTGAATTTCGACCGTGCGGGCGTCACCGGCGTTGGCGACGAAACGCCAAACAGCCGGCGGGCCGGGCGCGAAGGCGACAAGGTTTTTCGCATCGAGCGGCGCAATGAAGCCATCGGCGTTGACCCACACCCGGATGCGTTTGACGAACACGTGCCGATCCACGGGCCCGCTCGGGTGCAGATTTGCGCCGAGGACGCAGTCGTATTTTGATTTCACGCGCCCGAGGTCCACGCACAGACGAGCCATGCCGCCGATGCCATTGGTCAACAACACCAGCGAATCTGCGCCCGGGTCGCGGAAAGCGGACGGGAACGCAGGCGTCGAAGAAACGAACCGGACGGCGGCTTCGAGTTGGCGGTCGGTGACGGCGTAACGTTCGAGCGAGAGCGTGGCGTCGCCGGCGGTTTGGCGCGGCGGGAAACACGCCACATGGCCGTTGTGAACCGGAATGGATTCGACACGTTGAGCAATGCCGCCGTCTTTGAAATAAAGCGTGGCGCGGAAGGGAGCCGTGTCTTGAATCAGCAACCAATGCCGAGGCGGCACGACTGTCACCCGCCGGCGGTCCAACAAACCCCAGACGACAACTTGAGGAAAAATCCCGCCGCGTTCGCATCGTTCGAGGAGCGCGGGCAATTGGACGTCCGCGTGGCGTCCGCCCATGGCGCTGGCGGCGGCCAGGAAATTGCGGGGCGAGCGCTCGACTTGTTCCGCGAGCCAGCGCCAATCGAAGCCTTCGATGTTTTCCACCGGCACGAGTTTGCTCAGCGCCTCCAACGCCCAAGCCGCCTGCGCCCGGGCATGGCGGTAAGCATCGCCGCGCAAACCGACGGGTTTTGCGGTCGGCGCGAGGCAATGGCACGCGCCGACCGACAGCGTGAAAATGATTTTGCCGTCGCCTGCGACCGCTGATTTCGGCAGGGGCTGGCCGAGCAAATCAATTGCCAATTGCCAATTGCCGATTGCCGATTTTGAAATCGCGATTGAATTTTCTTTTTCAAGCTCGGTGTTGACCAGCACCAGCACGGAATCCTTGCCTTCAGCCGAGTCGCGGCGCAGCGCATATACCGCCGAATCCAGCGGGCTGATCCGCGTCAACTTCGCGCCGTCGAAAAAGCACGGATGCCCGGCCAGCAGCTTGTTCAACTGACCGAGTTCGGGGACGAGGTTGTCTTGGTTGCCCCAAGCCAGACCGGAACTGGCGTGGATGTTGATTTTCTCGGACGCCAGCCATTCGACGCCGCAAGTGAAACCGAAGCCGCCGCTCACGCCCGTCAGCGCGCAAAGGCGATTTCGCAGCAGCGACCAGGCGCGGCCCTTGGCGGCGAGGCGGTTGTTGTCATGGGTTTCACTGTAGTGAACGTAAAGGCCGACGCGCTCGCACTGGCGCAAGGCATAGTCGAGGTAGGTGGCAATGTCGCGGCCGGAATAGTTTTGGAACAATTCGGAGTAAGCCCACTGCATCCCGCCTTCGGTCAGCAACGCTTCGGTGGCCTCCAACGCGCCGCCGAGACCTTCGAGTAGAAAGATCGTCTCGGGAAACTCCTGCCGGACGCGCGCGACAATGTATTGCCATGCTGTGACAGGCACCTTGTAGCCGGCGTCGCAACGGAAACCGTCCACGCCGCGTCGGCACCAGGTCAGAAACACCCCGGCGAGTTCGTCCCAGAGCGCGACGTTATCGTGTTTCAACTCGACGAGGTCCGCCCAGGTGTTTCCCCACGCGCTGGGGCTGGCGAATTCGCCGTCGAGTTGGCGGAGGAACCATTCGGGATGATTTTCCTGAAGGGTCGAGCTCCAGCCGGTGTGGTTGATGGCGAGGTCAAGGAACAGGCGCGCGCCGCGGGCGTGAGTCTCGTAGGCCAACTCGCGGAACTGATCCACGCCGGTCGTGCGCCGGTCGAAGACCACGAGCGCGGGATCAATGGCCGTCAAATCCAGGCTGGCGTAAGGGCTGCTGAACCGGCCAAACCGCGCGCAAGTCGTGGGCGTTGGGTTGACGGGCAGCAGATGCAGGACGCGGCAGCCAAGCGTGTCAACGATGTGCGTGAGGTGCCCGATCAGATCGCGGAGTTTCCCGGAGGGCGGAACGACCGTGTAGCCGAGTTGGTCGAGTTGCTGGAGTTGGCTTTCCAGTTTTTCGTTCTTGGCGTTGGGCAGCACTTTGGCCGGGCCAAAAAGTCGCGGAAACGCGCAATAAAGTGTGTTGCCTGTGCGACAGCGGTTTGGATGGACGGAAATGCCCAAATCCGGCCCTTCGGGCCATTTTTGCCATCCTTTTGGGTCAATTGCGTACACTTTAGCCTTAAAGTAGCCCGGTTCGTCCAACGGAATCTCGATAGACCATTCATTGGCGTTGCGATGCATGGGAAGATCGCGCCACGATGCGCCCGCCGGGGCTAGTCCCTTCAAATGTGCCCGGATGATTTCCTGACGCAGAATCGCGGCACGGCCCAAGTTGGTTCGCAGCCGTGCCGTCCACCCTTCAGGCAATGGTCGGCCTTCGGCGTCCCGCAAGACGAATCGGATGCGGTCGCCGACGAACCTCTGGACGCACTCCCCGGTCGCCGGAGACATGATTGGAACTAGCTGTTGCATTTGTCCGTGTTCTGCGCTCGTGACAAGACTGTCCGTAGCATCGGCGAGCAAAGGGCTGAAAGCAATTCTACAGGCGCGGCGAGCCGGCTTGATTGCGGGGGAGAAACCCCAGCGAGTGCGGCATGGATTTTTTAATGGAAACCGGCTTGATTTCGGATACGGCCCGGTTAAAGCTAGCGGCAATGGTGACTGCAAAGAGCAACGTAAAGCTGCCGGAGAATCCGATAACGCTCAGCGTGCAGCAGATTGACGAGTTGAACCGGAGCTTGTCCAGAGTGCGGCACGACATTGCCAACCACTTGACCATTGTGATCACCGCGGCCGAGCTGGCTTCACAGTCGCCCGAGAAATCCAAGGAGCATTTGTCGTTACTGCTGGGCCAGCCGCCCAGAATCACTGATGCGGTAAAAAACTTCACCGCGGTATTCGAGCAAGCGCTGGGCATCACTCGGTTTTAGCGTTGCCAAACCGCATTCATCTGACAAAGTTTCTGGCGCCCAGCGCGGTTCAACTTGATTTCTCGCGCGGTGCTTTCAGCGGCGTTGGGGGTTCGGTGGCTTTTACCTTAATCTTCGCCCAGCGTTTTTCCCAATCTTCCCAATTGGCTGTCCCTTGCTCGCCGGCAAAGAGATCACGGGCCTTTTTGAGCATCTCTTCCGTGGTTTTTAGTTCCGCTCGCGCTGTTTTCTTTTCACCCCAAGCGAGGTAAGCCTCCAAGAGGCAGAGCCGGTTTTCCGGATAAGCAGGCGCGAGTTCGGCGGCTTTGCGCAGGTGGAAACGGGCGTGCGCGCGGCTGCCGATACTCGTCGGCCAGCCCGGGGCTTCAAAATACAACAACCCGAGCGACCGCTGCGCCCCGGCGTAATCGAAACCCGGATCCAGCGCGATGGCCGTTTTGAATTCTGCTTCCATCTGCTTGACCAGCCGGAGGGCGCCGAGCGTTTTGGTCCGGGCCAACTGGCCGAGATTCAGCGCCAGGTAGTAGTGCGCTGGTGCGACCTTCGAATCGCGAGCGATTGTCTGCCGGCAGGCGGCAACGCCCTTTTCGGCAATCGCGGCCCGCTGCGAGTCGTCCGTGGCAAGTTCCGCTTGGTCAAAGGCGGCCCGGCCAAACTGCCAGGCGGCCTCGGCGTTTGTCGGCGCGGCGCGGAAACGCTGCTGTGCCTCGGCAAAAAGCCGCTCGGCACGCGAGGCCGCATTATTCTGCCAAGCCAGAGCTGGCGTCGTTGATTGATTGGTCTGGGCGGCCAGTCGGGAGCAGGGCAGGGAGATAATCAACACGACGAACAACTTGAGCGCGGAAAGTGACTTTAGGAAAATCCTGCCAAAGGGCCGCGCAAAACAACGCAGCCGTCGGATGGCTGCCCAAGAATTAAGTATTGAAAACATCAGACCTCGGTTTATACTGGCTGACACATGAAATTACCAGTTCGGCAACTCCTCTGGCTGGCATTTCCGTCGGTTTTGTTGCTGATGGGTGCGGGGTGCAGCGGCATCAACATGTCGCACAGCGTCTCCCCGGCCACCTTCTTCATGCCTGGTGTCATGCGGGCCGATCCGCCTCCGAATCCGCCCGAGCAGGCAGCGCCGCCCAGCGCGCTCGGGAAGCAAGTCGCCTTAGCCAGGTAATTTTTATGCGTTTTCCTCTGGCGCTGTCGGCGAAAATCGCCGGGCACATCATCATGCACAAGCTCAGGCGCACACCCAAGTTCGCGATGGTCTTGCAGCTCGAGCCGCTCCACACGTGCAACCTGACCTGCACCGGCTGCGGCCGCATCCGCGAGTATTCCACCAGCCTCAAGGACATGATGCGGCTGGAGGACTGCCTCGCCGCCGCCGCCGAATGTGACGCGCCGATGGTTTCCATTTGCGGCGGCGAGCCGTTGATTTATCCGAACATCGAGGAATTGGTGGACGGCATCCTCCAGCAGGGCCGCATCGTCTATATCTGCACCAACGGCGTCTTCATGCGGAAGAAGATGAAGGATTGCCTCGCCGGGATTTACTCGCCGCCTTTGGAATCTCAAATCTCCAATCTGAAATCGCAGGGCCTGATCACTGACAAGGACGCCGAAGCCATTCGCAACTCTTCCCATCGGAGGGGCGAGCTCCGCGAGTCCCAAACCAAACCCGTCATCCGCCCGAGCAAGTGGCTGTACTGGAACGTCCACATTGACGGCCTTGAACACACGCACGACCTCATCGTCGAGCGCGAAGGCGTGTTCAAGGAATGTGTCCAGGCCATCAAGCTGGCCAAGCGCCTCGGCTTCCAGGTGGCCACGAACACGACGGTCTATAAGGAAACCGACGTGCGCGAGATCGAAGAGATGTTCCAGTTCTTCTCCTGGCTCGGCGTGGACGGCCACACGATTTCCCCCGGCTATGACTACAACGCCGCCAAGAAGGACATGGTCAAACGTCTCGGCAAGAAGCCGGAAGATTTTTTCCTCACCCGCGCGATGACCCGCCATAAATTCGCGAAGATTCTCGACTGGGGCAAAGCCTTCACCGTCTTCGGCACGCCGGTTTACCAGGAATTTCTTGCCGGCAAACGCGACCTAACCTGCACGGCTTGGGCGATTCCTACCCGCAACATCGCCGGCTGGAAAGCGCCGTGCTACCTGATGACCGACGGCCACTATCCGAGCTACCAAGAGATGCTCGAAAAGGTGGACTGGAGCAAATACGGCGTGGTGAACGGCGTCGCGCGCGACCCGCGTTGCGAAAACTGCATGGTCCATTGCGGTTACGACCCCAGCGGCGCGCTCGGCACCAACTACCAGCGTGGCGATCATTGGAAAAATTTCAAATACAACTTCTGGCCGCGCCCCGCTCGCTACGAACGCGGCCACGAAGTCAAAGCCTTCAACGGCTTTTCCATCGGCAAAGGCCATCTTGCCGAAGCCAAGGCCACCATCCGGAGCGGTTCCGGCGTGCCCGGCAGCGGGAACAACGGCGATGGCGCGCCGCACGCCAGCACGTTCTGCGGCACCGGCGACACCCGCGCGCGCGGCGAGTTGCTGGTGAAAATCAAAGACGCGAAGAAGATCGAACCAAAGGCGGAATAGGTTGCCATGAGTGAGCAAGTGAAAAGCGAACTGAAGGAGATGGCGGTCGCTTACCGGACGCAGCGACGCTTTCCCGCGCTTCATGACCCTCGTTATCCGATCCACAGCGTGGCTGACAAGCTGGAGCCTTATTTGCAGGTCTTGGTTGAAAACATTCACCCGGAGAAGATCATCCTTTTCGGGAGCTACGCGCACGGTGAGCCTCGTTTGGACAGTGACTTCGATTTGCTCATCATTCGCCGCGGCATCACGTCGGAAAAGCAAAGCAATCTCGAGATCCGCGACGCCTTCGATCTCGTTCCCGGCGTGCCGCCTTCGTTCACCATCCTCTCAAAAACACCAGAGCGAGTGGCCGAACGGCTCACGGCTCGAAGCCCGTTCTACGAAGACATTCTCAGCAAGGGACTGGTCGTCTATGCTCAGGAAACATTCTGACGAAAACAATCCGGCGGACTGGTTTTACCTTGCCGCTGACCGCTTGAGAGCGGCGGATATCGTTTGGGCGCACGAGGAACTGACTGCCTCGTGCATCGAATTATTGCAGGAGTCAGTGGAGCGTTTTCTCAAGGGGTATTTGATAGCCCGCGGCTGGCGGCTGGTGAAAACCCATGATTTGGTCGTGTTGATCAGCGAGGCCGCTCTTCGGGACGGGCGGTTCGCCGCCTTTCGTCCTCTGTGCAAGGAATTGACAGACGATTTTCTTGCGCAGCATTACCCCGGTGAGGATTGGACGGAGATGGGTCAAAACTATGAATCACTCCGCGAAAAGACTGGCGAACTGGTCGAACTGATCAAACAATCCCTGCCGCAGTATTTTCCACCACCCGCGAAATGATTTTATGAGCACCCTGTTCCTTTGTCCTCCCAGCTTCGACGGCTTCGATGGCGGCGCGGGGTCGCGTTACCAGGCGCGGCGCGAAGTCACCAGCTTCTGGTATCCCACGTGGCTGGCGCAACCGGCCGCGCTGGTCCCGGATTCCAAACTCCTGGACTGCCCGCCGCATAACATTGACGTGGCCAAGTGCCTCGCCATCGCAAAGGACTTCGATCACGTCATTATCCACACTTCCACGCCGTCGCTGAGAAACGATTGCAGAGTCGCCGAAGCCATCAAGCAACAGAAGCCAGTCACGCGCATCGGCTTTGTCGGCGCGCACGCCGCGGTGTTACCGGAGGAAACCTTGAACGCGTCGCGGGCCATTGATTGGGTTGGCCGCAAGGAATTCGACTTCACCTGCAAGGAAGTCGCTGAAGGCCGTCCGCTCGCCGAGATCAACGGTCTGTCGTTTCGCAAGGACGGCAAAATCATCCACAACCCGGAGCGTGAACTCATCGAGAACATGGACGAGTTGCCGTGGGTCGTGGACGTTTACAAGCGCGACCTGCAAATCGAGAAGTATTTCATCGGCTACCTCGACCATCCTTACCTGAGCGTCTATACCGGCCGCGGCTGCCCGGCGCAGTGCATCTTCTGCCTCTGGCCGCAGACCATCGGCGGCCACCGCTATCGCACCCGCTCGCCCGACAACGTCGCCGCCGAAATGGCCCACGCGAAGAAGTTGTTCCCGCAGGTCAAGGAATTTTTCTTCGACGACGACACCTTCACGGCCAACCTCCCGCGCGCCCGCGAGATCGCCAAGCGCCTCAAGCCGCTCGGCATCACTTGGTCGTGCAGCAGCCGCGCCAATGTCAACTACGAGACGCTCAAGCTGATGAAAGAATGTGGCCTGCGCGTGCTGATGGTCGGTTACGAATCCGGCAGCCAGGCAATCCTCGACCGCATCAAGAAAGGCATCACCATCGAGGAGGCGCGGCAATTCACGCGGAACTGCCACGAACTCGGCATCAAGATTCACGGCACGTTCATCCTCGGCCTGCCGGTCGAGACCAAGGAAACCATCGAGCAAACCATCCGCTACGCTCTGGAACTCGACATCTTCAGCCTCCAAGTTTCGCTTGCGGCACCATATCCCGGCACGGAACTCTACGAAATGGCCCGCGAGAACGGCTGGTTCACGAAGAAAGATAAGACCGACCTCGTGGAAGAAGATGGCTTCCAGCAAAGCGCGCTGGAATATCCCGGCCTGAGCAAGGAAGAAATCTTCGAGAGCGTCGAACGCTTTTATCACCGCTACTACCTGCGCCCAAAACCGATTCTCCGCATCATCAAAACGATGCTGGAAGACAAGGACGTTTGCGTCCGCCGCCTGCGCGAAGGCTGCGAATTCTTCAAGAGCATGGCGCAACGGCGGAGTGATTTGGAGGCGGCGAAGGCAGCGTGACAGGAGCGCGGACAGCCATGTCCGTGAGTTCAGCGGGCGCGGGGGGCTTTGCAGTTGCCCCGCTCTTTACATTCCTCTTCATGCGGACAAAGCTGTCCGCGCTCCTATGCGTTCGAGCCGCAGCAATGTCTTCGAGATCATCCGCAACAAGCGACAGTGGCACACTCCGTCCGATCCCGAAGCCGTGACGCTCGGCTTTCACGGCTGGCATTCACGCGGCTACCTGCCGCACTTCGACATGCCGGGCGTCATCCAAATGCTCAATTACCGTCTCGATGACGCCATGCCCGCCAGTCGGCGCCACGAATGGGCCGCGTTGCTCGACATCAAAGACGAACTCCAACGCCGCACGAAGATGGAAGCGTACCTCGACCGCGGCTTCGGCAACTGCGAACTGCGCGACCCGAAAGCCGCGAGCATCGTCGAGGAGAACTGGCTTCACTTCGACGGGCAAGATTACTGCTCGCTTGCGTGGGTTGTGATGCCCAACCACGTCCATCTGCTCGTGGAAATCTGGCAGAAGCCGATGGCCGAACTTTTGCAGAACTGGAAAGGCTACACCGCGCGCCGCATCAACCGCGTCCTGGGGCGACGCGGCAAGCTGTGGCAGGACGACTACTGGGATCGCTACATTCGGGATGAAGCGCATTGCCGGAAAGTGGTCCACTACATCGAATGAAATCCGGTGAAGGCGGGCTTGGTGAAATCGCCTGAGCAATGGCCCTTCAGCAGCGCGCGTTTTCGAGACGAATACAATCGCCTCAAGCTGCTGCCCAAGGCGTAACGGAGCGCGGACAGCCATGTCCGCAAGAAAAGAGAAACGCCGCAGCAACCCGCGGACTCGGCGGTCCGCGCTCCTACACGCGGCAACCTCACGCAATCGGAGCGCGGGCAGCCATGTCCGCGAGTCCCTTCAATCGGACAATCATTCGTGCGGACAAAGCTGTCCGCGCTCCGGGCCGTCGCCGCGTTCAATAGGGTTGGCTTGAAACCGTTCCGGCTTCTTTTGCGTGAGGGATTCGCTGTCGTATCGGTCACGGCTGACTGCCAGTATCGGGGGTTGCATCCGCCGGCACGCCGGTTGGCTGGCTGGTTTGCGTCCGTCGCCTGCGCCAGCGCCGACTCTCCGCGACTTGGCAGACTACCTCGCCTCGTACTCGACACGCCAATCGTCCAATGAGAATCCGGCCAGTTCTGTGGCCTGAATGCAGAAGCGGTGAATGGCTGTGGCCGAAAGGTTCAGTTCCATGTAGGTGCCGTTTGAAAGCTTCCGGCTGGAGCGGAATTTCCCTTGGTCACGACCCAGGAGCCTTGGAAACTGCTCCACTATCTGGTCGAACCGTTCGCTGTCCAACTCGCCGATGGTTTCAAGTGTCTTCTGCGCGACCTCTCGCCATGTCGAGACCGGAAAACGCTGGCCCATGATGACTACGGCAATGGGTGTGGTGCCTTTCACACCTTCAAGCAAGTGGGCTGACTCGATTTGTTGTTCGCCGAAGTAGGGCCACACGCGCAGCGCCCGGTCAGCGAGCGCTTCCGCGCGCTGACGAATGGCCTGTTCCTCCCATTCAGGGACATTCTCGAAGTATCTGTTCAGTTCGAGATGGCTGGTGAGGAGAATCGCTTTTTTGCGCGGGTAATCGTCGTTCGAAAGCGGGGCGTTGTAGCCAGTCAGCGTGAGATTCCCAACCGTGTGAAGCAGCAGTTCATGCGTCAGCTCCCAGTTCTCGCCCAAAGCAGCTTTCCATGAATCGGTCAGCGCCTGCGGCATGACGTGTTCGATTTGCAGTTCGGTGAACGGGACGGTTTCAAGGTGTTCGAACGATTCTTCGAGCCGCTCCAGAACGAGCTTCGCTTTTTCGACCCGGTCGCCGCCACCGTAGAGCTTTGTCGAGACGAAGCGTTCACGAAACTCCGCATCCCGAGGATAGCTTTTCGTCCGCAACGCCTCCTTGAAGCCGGCCAAAAACGATGGATGCTGGGCAGCTTGGGCGTAGAGCGGCGGAAACACCTTGTTCAATCCGTAGGTCGGCACACTGCAAACGAAACGACGAATCATGAAGTTCTCCAGCACGTTCAGCACTTCAGCGAAGTCGCACTCACTTAACTTCCCGGTCACGAAATCCTGATAGACGTTCAGGAGCAGTGGGTACGTCGTTGTGACTTCAATGCGATTGAGGCGGCGCATTTGCTGACTCACGTTGGAACTGGTTTCGAGCTCCGGACGCAGCAGCCGCGCGTAGAGCTTGGCGTAGCCTGTAATCTCCTCAAGGTAGGCGACAGTTTCTTGCGGCGATTTCTCATCGGCCCGTTCCTTGAGGGCGAAGTAGACATCGCTTTGTTTGATGACCCCGCCGTCCTTCATTAAATAGTGCCGGATGAACTCGGCCAAATCCTCCCCCAGGAGGTCCTGCATCGGCTTCCAGTAGCCGGAATAGAGCCGTTCCTGCTCATCCACATGGATCTTCATGAAGAAGTAGTTGCGGATGAGATCGGCCTGGGAAAGCGCTCGGCCTTTCCAATTCAGACTCTCAAAAACCAGATGCGGGTTGTCATCCCGGTCAAGGACGATGCTCACCAGCACCAACTGGCTGACGATGACCTGCTTGAGTTTCTCAAGGTCCGCAACGCTGCTGGCGCGAAGCTTGCGTTCAAAGAACCGGTAGGCGCGGACGATTTGGCCCTCGCGTGAATCCGGCTCGCCCCGGATGAGGGACAGAAACGCCTCGCGGTCGCCTTGGGTTGGCAGAAGTTTGAAGGCGTCGTTCCCTTGCTTGAACGGATTCTTCAGCAACGTCTGCTCAATTTCCTGCGCAAGCGTCCCGATGCTGTCCGTCTTAGCTTTGTCCCGCAGTACCGTCAGCAAGATGAGAATTGTCGTGAACCGTTGCTGCCCGTCGATGAGAAGAAACTTGGCCACGCCCTCAGGAACTGACTGCGTTGGCATAGTGACAATGGAGCCAATGAAATGACTGCGGGGCTTTTCTTCCTCGTACAACTCCATCAGGTCATCCCACAGTGCGGTCCATTCCTTCGCATCCCAACTGTAAGTCCTCTGGAAAAGCGGCACGACGTACTGGTTCTGGCCTTCGATGACGCGCTGGAGCTTTGTTTCTGATGCTTTCACAGCAGAAACTTGGCAAGTTCTGTTCCTCGACTCCAGAAGAAAACCGGTGGTTTCAGAGTCGTGCCGACGCCACTGGGAGGAAGTTCGCGCCTGTCTCCAGCTCCGCGTTCGTGAGCGAGTCGCCCGCCGCGCTCACAGCGGATTCGCCGTTGCCGATGCGCACGCCGATGAGGTAGTAGAAATCGCGGTCGGGCAGGCCCTCGACATCCAGATAGACGGGCGTGCCTTCGATCTTCAGTTCCGGGCTGCCGACGATGTGGATTTTCTTCTCCCGAATCGCCAGCGCCTTGAGCGAGTGGTGATATTTCTCCCGTTTGTCGCGCAGCCGCTTGGGCCGGCGGCGGGGCCGGAACGTGTAGGAGAGTTGCGTGACGGTGAAGATGCCTTTGCTGCAGAGTTTCTGGCGCTCTTTCGCGCTCATGCCGGCCAGCCCCGTGGAGTAACCTGCCCACGTGCCTGGCTCTGTGAAACGCCTACTCCACGGGGCCAGCAGGCTGAGGTCATCCTTCTCAACCGCGAGCTTCCGCCAACGGGCCTGGAATTCACACTCGGCGCAGTGCCGGTTCAGGACGAGGTCGGGCGGCGCCGAGCCGGAGCGCGGACCGCCGAGTCCGCGTGTTTCGTCACCGTCCGCCTCCGACTTGCGGACATGGCTGTCCGCGCTCCGGGTGTTGGTTTGACTGGAAAGCAGCGCGGAGATCTTTTCGAGGCGCTTTCGCACTTCGCCGAACAGGGCCGAGGTTTTCACCTTGAGCGTCGCATGGTCGTCGCCGTGGATGATTTTGCCGAGGCTGACCTCGCGGCCGAGCACTTGGGAGAGGACCAGCGCGTCGAACGCCAGCAGCAACCGGTCGTCTTGGGTGAGCTTGTTGCGGAAGACGAAACGGATCGGGATGAATTGAGCGGATTTGCCCCGGCCTTCCGATGGCACGCGTTCGACTGCGTTGAGGCGCGACTCCAATTGTTGTCCCTGACCCCGGTCTTCGGAGCGCGGACAGCCTTGTCCGCACGTCATGTTATTGGCCTCCAACTCGCGGACATGGCTGTCCGCGCTCCTGTCTGCTCCGTTGCCGACGCGGAGCGCGAGTGTCTCGGCTTGCGAGTGTGGCGCGGACGCCTCTTCTGCGGGCTGTCCGGGCGTCCTGCCCAGCAACTGTTCTGGCGGGGAAGCGTGCGCTGCTTTCGGCACGGAGATTTCGACATCCATCGCCAATCGCCACTTGGCCGCTTTGAGATTCTCCGTCGCGGACAACCCGGCGACGCGCTCTGCTTCCGGCACTCCTTCCTGCAATCGCCGGGCCGCCTCGCGCTGGTAGGATTCGTCCTGGACGCGAACCCATTCGGCGTAGTCGTTGCCGGCCCCCGTTTCACTGAGTGAACGGAGGTAACACTTCGTAGCGCACTTGAGGCAGGCCTCGAGAAGGTGGGCGGTGATTTTCATGGCATGAATGGGGTTTCGTTTATGACTTGAACACCGCCGCCGTGGTTTAATCAACAAAGAGTTGTCCACAGCCTGGCCCGCCCGAGGTCTGCATCGTTTCGTGCGGACATGGCTGTCCGCGCTCCTTTTCAAGCGGCAGCGCCTCACTTCGGTCACTCGCTGACGCGGTGCCGCCAGTGCCAACGCGCCACGCGCGAGTTCCAAGTTCCAAGTTTCAAGTTTCAAGTCCGCTCGGCCAGCGATTGGCTGCCACGCCAACCTTGATTGTGACACCATCGCTGCTGTGATTTGCCCGGAAAGAATTTCGTCGCCCGTCCGGAGGCGTTGCGCCATAATCCAGCCAGCATGAAATCCATGACGGGTTACGGGCGCGGTGAATGCGCCCGGGACGGGTTCAAGATCACGGTTGAGTTAAGCTCGGTGAACCGCAAACAAGGGGAAATTGCGGTCAACCTGCCGCGCGAATTGGAAGTGCTGGAGGCGCAGATTCGCGACGTGGTCAACCGCTACATTTCCAGGGGCCGGCTCACGGCGCGGGTGTCGTTGCACGAGCCGACCGGCAAGACGTTCGCGCGGATGCACCTGAACGCGCCGCTCGCCAAGGTTTACGCGCGGGAATTGCACCGGTTGGCCCGGGCGCTGAAGCTGCCGGGTCCAGTGACGCTGGAGCATCTGGTGCGGGCGCCGGGTGTTTTCCAAACGAGCGAGGCGATCGCCGAAGCAGAGCATTTCTGGCCGGCGGTGGCGCGCGCCTTGAAGACGGCGCTTGTCGCTTTGGTGAAAATGCGTGAACGCGAAGGCGCGCATCTGATGCTGGACTTGCGCGCCCGCCTGGCCGTGATGCGGACGGCGGCGGCGAAAATCCAAAAGCAGGCCCCGCGCGTGCAGAAGCGGTATCGGGCGCAACTCATCGGTAAAATCAAGGCCGCCGGACTGGACGCGCCCGCAGCCGACGACGAGCGCCTGCTCAAGGAAGTGGTTTTGTTTGCCGACCGGTCGGACATTTCGGAGGAGCTGACGCGGCTGCAAAGTCACTTTCAGCAGTTCAACGATTGCCTCAAGTCGAACGAACCCGTGGGCCGGCTGCTGGATTTTCTGGCGCAGGAGATGAACCGCGAGGTCAACACCGTCGGCGCGAAGGCGAACGACCGCCTGATTTCCCGCGAAGTCGTCAGGCTCAAAGCGGAATTGGAAAAGCTCCGCGAGCAGGCGCAGAATGTCGAGTGATGAAGGGCGAGGGCCGAGAATCGAAAGTCGAGAGCCAACCGGCGCCGCCGGCAGGGCACAGTTCCGGTGCGCTGCTGGTTGTGATTTCCGCGCCGTCGGGCGGCGGCAAGACGACCTTGTGCCAGCAATTGTTGGCCGCCCGGCCCGCGATGACGCGCGCCGTGACGTGCACGACGCGCCCGCCGCGCGAAAGCGAACGTGACGGAGTGGACTATTACTTTCTGGATCCGGCGTCGTTTTTGAAGCGGGTGCAGGCGGGCCATTTCATCGAGCACGCCACGGTCTATGGACACAGCTACGGCGTTTTGAAGAGCGAATTGCTGGGCAAATTGCGCCAGGGCAAGGACGTTTTGCTGAACGTGGACGTCCAAGGCGCGGCGACGATCCGCGCGCGGGCCGAAGAGGACCCGGAACTGAAACGCGCACTGGTGATGGTGTTCCTGACCCCGCCGTCCTTGGCCGAAATCGAGCGGCGGCTGACGAAGCGCGCAGCCGATGCGCCCGCCGTGATCCAGAAGCGGCTGGGCGTGGCCCGGCAGGAGATCGGGCAGTGGCAGCATTTTGATTATTTGCTCGTCAGCGCGAGCGTGGAAGAGGATTTGCGACGGATGCTGGCGATTATCGAGGCGGAGAAAATGCGCGCGGTGCGGGCGCAGGCGCCGGAGTTTTGAGCCTTCGTTACAACGTTGAACCGTTAAATCGTTACATCGTTAAACTGTTAAATCGGATTCGCCAGGAGCGTTTCACGCTGTAACGATTCAACGATTTAACGAAAGAACAAATGAGCACGAGCAAGAAGGTCATTCTGGGCGTGACGGGTTCGATTGCCGCCTACAAGGCGGTGGACCTGACGAGCCAGCTCACGCAACAGGGTTGCGAAGTGCGCGTGGTGATGACGGCGGACGCGCAGAAGTTCATCACGCCGATCTGTTTCAAAACTTTGTCCCGCCAGCCGGTCGTCACCGGTCTTTACGATGAGGAAGAAGGTTGGCAACCCACACACATCAAGCTGGCGGACGAAGCCGACCTGCTGCTCATCGCTCCCGCAACCGCCAACATCATCGCCAAGCTGGCCAACGGAATTGCAGATGACGCCCTGACGTGCATTGCCTTGGCGCTCAACCCGCGGGCCAAGCTCATCCTCGCTCCGGCGATGAACGGCCAGATGTGGCTGCACCCGGCCACGCAGCAAAACGTGGCCGTCCTCAAAAAGCGGGGCGCGCAGTTCATCGGGCCGGAGAAGGGGCTGCTCTCCTGCGGCTACGAGGGCATGGGCCGGTTGTGGCCGGTCGGGAAGATTGCGGAGCGGGTGTTGGCACTGCTGACCCTGTCAAGGGGGCGAACTGGCGACCGGAAGAAATGAACTGGCGGCCGTTGCGATGGTTGCGCCGGGTGCCCCGGATTCTGGCGGCGCCGCGTCCCGAGCCCGCGCAGCAGGAGCGCCGCATCCTCGCCATCCAGCGGAACATCGTCCTGCCCGCCAAACTCGTCGTCATCGGCGTCGTCTTCTACTATCTCTTCTTTTCGCGTTGGGTCGGCGAGGCGGCTTCGACGTACGGGGTCGTGCTCGAAACGATGCAAGACCTTTTTGCCGCCTACGTCATCCTCAACATCGCGGCGGCCGCGGTGTTGTTCGTGGTGCGCCGGTTCCCACCCGGGTTCGTGCAATGGATCGTGTTCGCGGTCGGGCTCGTGGACGGCTTGTTGCTGGCCGGGCTTACGGTGTTGACCGGCGGGTTCGACAGCATCCTTTACTGGGTGTTTCCGGGCATGATTGTGCTCAATGCTATCAGCATCCCGCTGGCTACGCCGCAAATTGTGTTGAATCTCGCGCTCAGCGCGTTCTATCTCGGGGCCGGTTTCCTCGAACCGGACGTCTGCAATACCGAGATCACCCTGCCGAATCTGCCCCCTCGCGCGGCGCGGAACACGGGTTCCTCGGTACTTTCGGCCGATGACCTCAAGGACTTGCCCTCCTTCGCCGCGCAGTTGAGGCGACAGTCGGACCCGGCATCCCGGTTTCTGTGGAGGCGGTTTTCGCAGACGACCCGCCAGGAGTTGTCGGCTGACAGTGAAACTAACATCGCCAACGCGGAACTGCGACGGGCGTTGGGCAAGGAGTTGAACCGGATCCTGCTCCCGGCACATCACGTCACCATCACGGCGTCCGCCGAGGCGCAAGACAACCCGACCGAGCCGTTCCTCTTGCGCCTGGCGGTGCTGTGGTTGCTGACCATTTGCTGTTACGGCGTGCAGGCGCTCGCCGCGCGGCAAGAGCTCGCCGAAGAGGAACAGAAGGAATTCGTTGCCCGCACCGAGCAGTTGCGCACCGCCGGCCGGCTGGCGGCGGAGATCGCCCACGAGCTCAAGAACCCGCTGGGCATCATCAACAACGCGCTCTATTCGCTGCAACGCGCCGCGCGCGACAGCCGCCCGGCTTCGCTGCAACAGTTGGAGATGATTCAGGAGGAGGTCGAACATTCGGATCGCATCCTCACGCAGCTCATGGGGTATGCGCAGTTGAGCGAGGGCCGGGTCGAGAAACTGAGTGTGATCGAAGAGCTGGATCGCGCCATCGCGCAGGTGTTTCCGCCTGCCGTCCCGATTGGCACTCAGGTTCACCGCGAATACGGGCACCGCTTCCCCCCGCTGCTGATGCAACGCCGCCATTTGTTCGAGACGTTCGTGAACCTTCTGCAAAATGCGCGCGAAGCCCTCGCTGACCGGGGCCACGTGTATGTCACCGCTCAATGCCGCCGCGATTACTCGGTCGAAGTCACGGTTCGCGACGACGGCCCCGGCATCCCGCCCGATAAACTCGAGCGCATCTTTGAGGCGTACTACACGACGAAGGTGCGCGGCACCGGCCTCGGTCTGGCCATCGTGAAGCATAATGTCGAGCTTTACGGCGGCGTGGTGCGTGTCGAATCCGAGCTTGGAAAAGGGGCAAAATTCACCTTAGTATTTGCGGCGAAAGCATTGATGAACCTGAGCCAATGAGCCTGCCGCTCCCACCGGTGCTCGTCGTGGACGACGAAAAGAACATGCGCGTCTCCCTGGAAACGGTGCTGGGCGACGAGGGATACGCGGTTCGCGCCGTTGAATCGGCCGAGGCGGGATTGGAGTTGCTGCGGGGAGAGGTTTTTTTCATGGTCATCACCGATGCCCGTTTGGGCGGCATGAGCGGCTACGAATTTCTGGCCAAAGTCCGCAGCCAGTGGCCCGAGCTCCCGGTTCTCATGATCACCGCTTACGCAACGCCCAAGCTGGCGGTGGAGGCCATCAAGGCCGGGGCGATGGATTACCTGCCCAAACCGTTTGCACCGGAAGAGTTGCTGCACGCGCTGGCGCGCTGCGCGGAGCGGCATTGGCTGCTCCAGGAAAACATTTCGCTGCGCGCCCGCACGGGTGAGATTTACCAGATCGAGCAAATCGTCGGGGATTGTCCCAAGATGATCGAGTTGCGGGCACTCATTCGCACTGTCGCTCCGACCGACGCCCGCGTGCTGCTCCTCGGCGAAAGCGGCACCGGCAAGGAACTGGTGGCCGGCGCGTTGTACAGCCTGAGCCGGCGCCGCCATGCCAGTTACGTCCGGCTCAATTGCGCGGCCATCCCGGAGACGCTCCTGGAAAGCGAACTGTTTGGGCACGAGAAAGGCGCCTTCACCGGCGCGCTCAAACAAAAGCCAGGCCGGGTCGAAGAAGCGGACGGCGGCACGATTTTTCTCGACGAAATCGCCGACATGAGCCGGTCGCTCCAGGCAAAACTGCTGCGCTTCCTGGAGGATGGGACGTTCACGCGCGTGGGCGGGACGCAAGAATTGCGCGTCAACGTCCGGCTGATCGCGGCCACGAACCGCGACATCGTCCAGGCCATCCGCGCCGGCCAGTTCCGGGAGGACCTCTTTCATCGGCTCAACGTCGTGCAGTTTCGCCTCCCGCCGCTGCGGGAACGGGGCCAGGACGTGTTGCTGCTGGGCGATTACTTCCTGAAAATGTACGCGACATCCTTGCGAAAAGCGGTCAAGGAATTCTCCCCCGCCGCCCGGCAAAAACTGCTGGCGCACAACTGGCCGGGCAACGTGCGCGAGTTGCGCAATGTAGTGGAGCGCGCCCTGATCCTGGAAACCTCGGGTGAGGTTCAGGCGTCCAGCCTCCCGGACTTTCACTTGGAAAGCCGGTTGCGGCAGACGGAAACCGGCCCCGTGCCGGGAGCGAAATCACTGGACGAAGCCCTCGCGGATTTTGAACGCGAACTGATTGCGACGGTGCTGGAACAAAACAACTTTAGCCTCGCCAAAACTGCGGACACTTTGAAAATCAGCCGTCACGCCTTGCGTTATCGCATGCAACGCCTCAATATCGGCACCGCGGCTGAAGCGGGCGACGACACGCCTGCCGGCACCGGGAACGAAAGTAATTCATGATAGCAACCTTGATCCTTCTAGCGCAGGAAGAGGACGAAGTGCCGGTCGGCTGGCTAACCCCTAACGCGAAGGAAGCGCTGACCGTGCTGGGAGCGCTGTTCGTGATCATTCTGATCGCCACCGTTTGCATTTTTGTCTTCCGGAAGCGCCGCCGCCGCCACTCACACCTGCATCACCGCTCGTCCCAGTTGGCAGGAGGCGCGCAGCCGGGGGCCGCAGTTGATCAAGGTCACGGACGCCGGCGGCGGCACAGAGGGCATCGCCACCACGACAAGTATTCAAACCGCAACCCCACACTCGCGGAAACCGGCGGCCTGCCCCCGAAGCGGGAAGGGAGTTCAATCATCCCCGCGCCACCGCCGGCTCCGCCGCAACAGGCTTGATGCAAGCCAGCCGGACGATCACCCCCGAAAACTTTCGGGGTTCGAACCTCGCATTAGCCTTCGTCCTGCTGCCCAAGGCGAAGCGCGACGCCATGTCGGCGCTTTATGCCTTCTGCCGCGAAGTGGACGACGTGGCCGACAATGAAACCGCGCCGGTTGAACAGCGGCGCAGCCAACTCGCCGCGTGGCGGGCGGACGTGCGGCGGGCGTGCGCAGGGCAAGCCCCGGAATTACCAGTCAACAAGGAACTCCAGCCGTTCATTCAGCGCCATCACTTGCGCTTCGAGCTTTTCGACGAATTGCTCCAAGGCGTCGAGATGGACCTGGACATCAAACGCTACGACAGCTACGACGCGCTGGAATTGTATTGCTACCGGGTGGCGTCCGTGGTGGGGTTGCTCAGCATCGAGGTTTTTGGCCGCCAAAATGCCGCCTGCCGGGATTACGCGGTCTATCTCGGCAAGGCGCTGCAACTGACAAACATCCTGCGCGATGTCCGCACGGATGCTGAACGCGGCCGGATTTATCTTCCGTTATCGGAGCTGAACCGATTCAAAGTGTCCCCTGATGAAATTCTCCGCTTCGAATATTCACCCCGCTATCGCGAACTGGCCGCCAGCGTTGCTGCCCGCGCAAGAAGCTTCTACCAGCTTGCCCGGCAAACACTCCCGGACGTTGACCGCCCATCCATGATTGCGGCTGAACTGATGGGGGCGGTGTACTGGCGGTTGCTGTGCAAGCTGGAGCGCCGCCAGTTCAACGTCTTCGGCCCCGAACCGATACGGCTCCACGCCTGCCAAAAGCTGGCGCTGATTTTGCGGGTGTGGTGGCGGTTTGCCTTCGGCACAATGTCGCCCGGCTATGGAACGACCTGAGATTTTTCTTACTCTTAATCCTGCTCTTAATCCTAATCTGAGCGGCCCGCAAAAGATTAGGATCAGGATTAAGCGCAAGATTGAGAGTCCCACTTGCCAATGAGTGCAGCCCGCCGTTTGATCGTCAACGCGGACGATTTCGGCCGCAGCCATTCCATCAACGAGGCGGTCGTCCGCGCGCACCGTGAAGGCGTGCTCACCAGCGCCAGCTTGATGATGAACGAACCGGATTGTGATGAAGCCGTGGCGCTCGCGCGGGAAAATCCAAAGCTCGGAGTAGGTTTGCACCTCACGCTGCTGTGCGGCCGCGCGGCGTTGTCATGCGAAAAAATCCCCGGTCTTGTCAACGAACGCGGCGAATTCGGCGACAAGCCGGTTGCGACCGGTTTCCGGTATTTTTGGGGAGCGCACGCGCCTCGCGTGCAGCGCGAATCGCCTCGATTCGCGCTTCCACTGCGCGGGCAACTGCGCGCGGAAATCCACGCGCAGTTTGAAAAATTCCGGGCCACCGGCCTGCCGCTCGACCACGTGAACGGCCACTTGCACTTGCATCTCCATCCCACGGTCTTCCGCATTTTGATGGAAGACGCCGACAAGTTAGACATCCGGCGCCTGCGCTGGACGCGCGACCGCTTCTGGCTCAACGCGCGCCTGGCTTCCGGCCGATGGTTGTATCGCGTGTCCGGCGCCGTGATTTATCGCTGCCTGTCGTCACATGCCCGCCGCCACCTTGAGCGACGCGGCATTCGTCACGCGGGCGCAACGTTTGGCCTGTTGCAGGATTCGCGCGTGGACGAGGTGTTTGTCCTGAAGTTGCTGTCCTGTCTACCCGCAGGCGATTCCGAGCTTTACTCCCATCCGTCCTTGGACAAATTTAGGCACGAGTTCGAAGCCTTGATCAGCCCGCGGGTGAAAGAGCGGGTTAACCAATTGGGCATTCGACTCATCCGTTACCAGGACTTGTAGGAGCGCGGACAGCCTTGTCCGCGAGCCCGGCAGGTCGCAGGTTTTTGAGCG
>Ga0315289_10003693_pt1 | contig 23070 bp, 17 predicted proteins | sample YL17G11_40_MG_FD_203452 | JGI IMG/M metagenome (GOLD analysis project Ga0315289, IMG submission 203452) | Sediment microbial communities from Yellowstone Lake, YNP, Wyoming, USA - YL17G11_40 | ecosystem: Environmental > Aquatic > Freshwater > Lake > Sediment | place: USA: Wyoming | collected... | reverse complement strand
TGGGCGAAGGACAAAGAGGCCTGAGAACATGATCATCTACGGTTTTATTTGATCACCTTTTGTCCCGTAGACATAGATAGCCGCGCCGTGATCCTTGCCGGCTGGAACGGCAAGGTACAGGGTCGCCGACTCCGGCACAAAAAGAGAAGTCCTTGCCCCGGCCGCCGTGGGAACCTTTTCCACCAGGACGTAATCGGGTGTATCCCGCGGCTCGACGACGTCGATGAACCCGGCGCCGCACGAGACATAGATCCGCTTGCGCGCCGCGTCGTAGAAGATGTCGTCCGCCATACCGTCAATATTGAGCTCGCGAACGAGCTTGACGGACCGTGCGTCAAAGACCAGCAGTCGCGCCGGTTTTCTCGAAGCGACGAACAATCGGTGACTGGCAGAATCCAACGCTATCGGGTAATTACCCTCCACCTTCAGGGGCCGGATTCCCCTAATTTTCTGTTGTCGGCTGTCCACAACCTCGATCTGTTTTGCGGCCGGCACGTTCACGAAGATGTTGCCGCTGTCTTTGTCGATGACAAACGCCTCGGGATGACCCAGCAGCTTGATATCGCCGATCAGCTCTCCGGTCCCCGCATCGATCACGCCGATTCCGCCGGGGCCGTAGCCGACATAAATCCGGCCGGTAGAAGGGTCGTAGCGAATGTTATCCGCGTTGTCGGAGAATTTGATCTTGTCGATGAATTGCAGGGTCTGCCCGTTGAAAATGGAGCACTCCCCGGTCCCACCGCTGGTAATGTAGATGCGATTGTACTCGGGAAGAAACAGCACGCCCTGCGGCTCGGCTATGCCGCTGATCGTGTGGACCCGCTTGCCCGCCTTCAAATCAACGACCTCCACGGTGTTGTTGCCCAGGCACGCCACGAACAGCCGCTTCCCCTTGGCGTCTATCGCCATGTGGTCGATGCGGCCTTTGACGTTCGGCAAGGGAATCTTTCGAGCCAGTTCCAGCGAAGAGGGAGGAGGAGTCTGGCCCTGGAGATTACCCAAAACCGTGAAGACAACGATCAATGACATTCTGCCTGTCGTACCCATCATTTCTCCGCACGAAATGCCGTTCAGACGGATATTCCCGGGCCGAAAGGGCCCCCCTGCTGCAAACGGAGAGGGCGGGATTCGAACCCGCGGTAAGGATAAACCCTACACGGCCTTTCCAAGACCGCTCCTTAGGCCACTCGGACACCTCTCCGACGGCTCACTTGAAACCGCTGGATGCATCGATTCTACGGCAAATCTCACGAAAAACAAGCCCAAATGACAGAAACAGACGGCCCAACGCGCCGACATGATGTATTCTCCGCCTGTTCGGCCACCGGCGCTGGATTTCGCCGCGTTTTTCCCGCGAAAGAGTGAACCGACAGGGCGCAGGCAAGGACTATAAATATAGAGATGACAGAGTCTAACGAACAACTGGTTGATGAATTGCTGGTGATGGAGTGCCAGGACGGCAGCGCCAAGGCCCTGGAGTTGCTGGTTTCGCGCTGGCAGAAGCGCCTGTGGCAATACGCGTATCGGCTGACCGGCAGCACGGAGGCCGCCTGGGAGGTTACCCAGGAGAGCTGGCTGGGGGTTGTCCGGGGCATCTCCCGTTTGCACGACCCGGCCCGCTTCCGGCCCTGGGTCTACCGCATCGTCACGCGCAAGGCCGACGACTGGATCGCCCGCAGCGCCAAGGCGCGCCGGCGGCATGCCGAGGCCGGGCCCGAGGAGCCTGAGCCGGGCCCGCCGCATGATCGGGAGGTCGCCGACGATTTGCAGAACGTCATGAATCGGCTGCCGGAGCCAAGCAGAACCGTGCTGACCCTCTATTACCTGGAAGGCTTGCCCATAGCGGAAATCGCACGAGTGTTGCGCATTCCGGAAGGCACCGTGAAATCCCGCCTGCACACGGCACGGAGCGAATTGAAGGCTCTGTGGGTACAGGCATCTGAATAAAGGAGATTGGAATGGATAATGAGAAAATCAAAAGAATGACCGAAGACAGCTACGATGATTCGAGAGAAGACACGATACGGTCGATGCTCAGCGAGTTCTACAGCCGCAAGATGGCCGCCACGTCGGCGTTCATTTGGGTCATCGCCGTCCTGTTCCTGGCGGCGGCGATCTACAGCGCCGTCAGGTTCTTTGGGACCACCGAGACCAAGGACCAGATCATGTACGCGACGATTTTTATCTCCAGCTTCTACGGCGTGGGTCTCATGAAGATCTTTGCCTGGCAGATGCTCCACCGCAACAGCATCAAGCGGGAGATCAAACGCCTGGAGCTGCGCATCGCCGAATCGATGCCCTCGCCCGGCACAGCGGCCCTTCCGTCGAAATAATGCACCTGGCGTCGCCCACGCCGTATGATACGCATTACGCTGGGAAATTCCGCAGCGTGGGTGGCAGCGGCAAGCGCCGTACGTGTTTAGCATAAAAGACGTAACGTCGGGTGGCATGGGCAAACTCGTTTGCCCGTGGGGCCTCGGACGGTCAAGCCCAGCCGAATCAGCACCGTCAAAGGGCTCCCACACGCAGAACATCGTGTGTGGGGACCCGAACAAGTTGGGTGGTGGCACCCGGCATGCCGGAGGACTCAGGCCAAACACGTACCAAGCGCGGCTTGCCGATAGTTTGCCCATCCGCCATCGACAAAGCCTTCGGCCTTACCGCTGCCACCCGGACGTTTCCAGGGGCTGCGAAAAACTCAGTCGTAACCGGCATGCGAACCTGGCTGTAGTCCTGGCGTGCACCCTGCCGGGTGCATCGCCTCCATCCAGGTAGGCAAACTCGCCTTGGATATGGTAGATTAAGGTCCTGCGGCTCTCCGCATTGATTGTACCTGGGAGGTGCATGACGAGCCAAGCAAGGATTGTCTGGTTAGACGCACGGGCGAACGCTGACGAGCGGACCGTCGGGCCCAAGGCATTTGGCCTAGTCCGCATGAGCCGGATCGGCCTGAAGGTCCCCGCCGGCTTTTGTATCACGGCGGACGCCTATCGGGAACACGTGGAGACAAACGGCATCAGCCGGCGGATCAGTTCGGTTTGGGACAGCCTTGCGTCGGCGTCGCTCGAAGAGAAAAGATCGATCCTCCGGGAGATTCGAGAGACGATAGCCGAGGCGCCCCTGGACCAAGCGATGCGCCGCGCGATAGAGACTCACTATCACAAGCTGGGAGCGAATCGGGTCGCCGTGCGCTCCTCGGCCACCGCGGAGGATTTGCCCGGCCAGTCCTTTGCCGGTCAGTATGACACCTATCTCGGCATTGCCGATCTCGACGAGTGTCTTGCAGCCGTCAAGCAGTGCTGGGCGTCATTGTGGACCGAGCGGGCCTGGGATTACCGCCGGAAGAACGGTTTTGACCGTCTGGACATCGGCATGGCCGTCCTTGTTCAGTCCCTCGTGGCGGCGGAGGCCTCCGGTGTCCTGTTCACCGCCGACCCGACCACGGGGCGGTCCGACCGGATCATCGTCGAGGCCTGCTTCGGGCTCGGCGACGCCCTGGTCTCCGGCAGGGTCACGCCGGACAGGCTTCTCATCGCAAAGCGCGATCTCCGGCTGATCTCACAGACCGTAAGCCAAAAGAAAATGGAGAGTGTCCCTGGCGAATGGGGTGCCGTTCGTGAGCAGCCGGTGGTATCCCAACAGATGTCTTCTCCATCCATCGACCAGCGCACCGCGCTCAAGTTGGCGAAGTTCGCCAGGAAAGCGGAGAGGAGGTTCGGCCAGCCGCAGGACATGGAGTGGGTGGTGCACGGACGTGACATATTCTTCGTGCAATCCAGGCCGATCACGACTCTCCCACCCCCCAGGTCGTGGGAGCAGCGCCAGGTCTGGACCAACGCGAATCTCGGCGAGGTCGCGCCGGACGTGATGACGCCCATGACCTATTCGGTCATCCTCACGGGCGGTCATGCCTTTATGGCCTCAGCCCTGCGTCTGCTGGGTATCGATTTCCGTACGATAAGCCGGCTCCGCGAGAGCCCGTTGGCCGACCTGATCGCCGGCAGGATATACTTTAACGTCAATACCTGTCTCGGGATGATCCGGGGGCTTCCCGGCGGGCGAAGGATCAACTTTGGCAAGCTTTTCGGCGGCGCGCACGCCCAAACGGTCGACCTGGCCCGGATCGATATCCCGGAAGAGGATATCCCGGATCTAAAATTCAGCACCGTAAGAATGCTTCTCCGCCTTCCCTGGTCCCTTCATTCCGTTCTTACCCACGGCCAGAGAAAAGGCCGGATTTCTCTTCAGGAGTTGAGGGCTAAGAATGACCAACTGCGCAACCTGAACCTTTCCCGCATGTCGGAAGAGCAACTCGCCGCCGAACTGACCTCTCTTATTCGACACGGGATGCAAACGTTCGACGTTCTGTACGGCGTCGTGGCACTGGCGCCTCTGCCCATCTTGTACAAGATCGGCGAAAGATGGCTCGGCGACACACACGGGACACTGGTCAACGGTCTCATGGTCGGCATGGGCAACATGGATAGCGCGGCGGCCGGGATGGACCTCTGGCGACTGACCCTCAAGGCTCGTGAGAACCCCCGAGTGGAACAAGTGATCCGATCCGAGGAGTCTTGGCAGACTGCCAGAGAGAAAATCCGTACTGCTCAGGGAGGGAACCCGTTCCTGGAAGACTGGGATCGGTTCATGGTTTGCCACGGCCACCATTGCCGGGGCGAAATCGAACTGTATAACCAGCGATGGTCCGAGACGCCGGACTATGTCCTGAGACTCGTGCGCAGCTATGTCACGCAGATGAATCGTGCAGACCCCGCCACAGGTTTGCGCGAGCGCACCCGAGAGCGGCGCCAACTGGAGGAGCGATGTCGGCGGCAACTGAGGAACCCCGTTAAGCGAGCGATCTTCAACCGCGTTCTGGTTCGTGCTCAGAACGGTGCGGTCTTCCGGGAGAACCTCAAGAGCGAGGCGACACGCTGGCTGACCGTGATCCGCAGAGTCGTCCTCGAGATCGGCGGGAGGCTCGCCGACAGGGGTGTGCTCCGCCAGCCGGATGACATATTCTTTCTGCAACTGCAAGAGCTTGGGCCGGCCAGACAAGACAGAGCGGACTTCGATGTTCGCACGGTCGTCCACCAACGCCGGGCGGAGCACGAAAACAACAAGTCGATCCTCCCGCCCAAGGTGATTCTCGGTAAATTCGATCCGGCTAAGTATGTGCCGGATATGATAGATAAGAGCGTCGGGACATTGAAAGGCCTGGCCGCCAGCGCCGGCGTCGTCACCGGAAAGGCACGCGTCATTCTCCGGAGCGACACAGACGAGCAGCTTGGGGCCGGCGAAATCCTGGTAGCCCCGTTTACGGATGCTGGCTGGACTCCGTATTTTGTGCCGGCCGCCGGGATCGTGATCGAGCAGGGCGGGCTGCTCTCGCACGGCAGCATCATCGCCCGCGAGTACGGCATTCCGGCGGTGGTCAACGTGCCGGCGGCGACGAAAATCATCCGGACCGGCCAGACCCTCCGGGTGGACGGCGACCGCGGAATGGTTACAATACTGCGATAAGTCGTGACCCGTCAGTCTCGTTGCGCATCTTGATTTAGGAATAGGAGTTCTGCAAAATGGAGATTAGGCTTATATTATTCAAGGAAATCGGCTTGGGGATTTCCTTGAATAATCAGCCTGACTGGTTGCGCATCAAGCACTTACTGTTTCGGAAGGAAAAATCACGAAGACGATTTTTCCTTCCTCAAGTGAGCCTAATCTCCATTTTGCAGAAGTTCACTCAGGAAGGGGAACTGCATGTTGTTCAGTCACACTGTCTGGGCCGTTCTGATTGTATCCGCCACACCCATCGGACCCGCGACCGGGCGGACCGCAGAGCGCACGTACGCCGAGCGGCTTGGATGGCCCAAAGGCACGAAGGCGGTCATTCTTCACGTCGATGACGCGGGCATGTCGTATGATTCAAACCTGGGGGCGATCAAAGCTACCGCCGAGGGCGTGGCCACGTCGCTAAGCGTGATGATGCCGTGCCCGTGGGTCCCGCAGATGGCCGCCTGGCTGAAAGAGCACCCGCAGGTGGACGCCGGCGTTCATCTGACGCTCAACTCCGAGTGGAAGGATTATCGGTGGGGTCCCGTCGCGGGCAAGCCGAGTGTGCCCGGCCTCGTGGATGAGCAAGGCTGCCTCTGGCACAGCGTTATGGACGTGCCGGCCCACGCCAGCGCCGAGGAATTCGAGACGGAAATCCGCGCCCAGATCGACCGCGCCCTGGCCCTGGGTCTCCAGCCGACTCACCTCGACAGCCACATGGGGACGTGCTTTTGCGAGCCGTTCTTCGAGTCCTATATCAAGGTGGGTATCGAGAAAAAGATCCCCATCCTCATGTTCGACGGACACCTGCAGCACGTGGGCACCGAGGTCGGAGCATTCAGGCCCGTGCTCCACATGATGGCCGAGAAGGTCTGGCGGGCGGGTCTGCCGGTGATTGACGATCTCGTGACCCAGCCGACCCAGGCCCGGGAGTACGAGCAGAGAAAGCAGGAAATGCTCAAGCTGCTGGCCGACCTGAAGCCGGGCATCACGCAGATCATCGTGCACTGCACCGCCCCAACGGAGGTGTTCTCCCACATTTCGGGTTCCGGCCCGGCCCGCGCGGCGGAGCTGCACCTGATGCTCGACCCCGATATCCGCGCCTTCCTCCGGCAGGAGGGAATCGTCCTGACGACGTGGCGCGAGCTCAAAGCCCGCCGCGAGGCCATCGGGAAATAGGTCCCATCGGTCCTATTCTCTCTTCGTGTCCCCGCGAATGGCGGCGAGCAGGTCTTCGGCGGGCGCCGTCTTGAGCAGGAAAATCTCGGCTCCGGCCCGGCACATCGTCTCGGCGATTTCGGGCTCCTCGAACATCGAAAGCGCGACCACGCGCATCTCGGGCAAGTGCCGCTTGATCTGGCGCGCAGGTCCTCGATCTCGGCGAGCAACTGCTGTCGCGACGGACCCCCGCTCTTTTTGCTATTCATGTTTTGGCCTCGGCTCCAGGCCCTGGCTGCCCGGGGACCAGTTCGCCAAGGCCGTCGGTGCAATTTCTCTCGGTTGGTTTCATCAAACGGCCCTTTCGGCTCCGAAAAGCAGGCAAGTCCGTACCGTTGCTTCGGTATTCCGTCACGGCACGTGAAATAATGCCGATCGGACCTTCTTGAGGGACAAACCTCTCAGCAGTTCGAGAGTGCCTCCACACGGTGTCGCTAAGGAATTCGGTGGGGTGACTTTAAGCAAATCCCCGATCCATCACCTGCCACGCCAGCCGTATAGTACGAGGTACCAGAATCGAAGGACTACGTCGAGTGAGTTCCGGCCCAACGGATGGGTGCGGGACGGGACCGTTGCAGGCCGCCAAGGAAGGCAATCCAGAAGGGGAGTCGTGAGGTGGAAAATATGCGCGTTCTAGTTGCTGAGGACCATGCCGTGATGCGGCAGAGTCTGGCTCGAGTGCTGGAGTGTGTGCCTGATGTGGAGGTGGTCGGTGAGGCGTCGGACGGCGATGCCGCGGTCCGGCTGGCGAGGGAACTCAGGCCCGACATCGTGATCATGGACGTGGTGATGCCCCGGCTTAACGGTATCGAGGCCACCCGGCGGATCGTACAGGAGTGCCCGCGGACCCGGGTCATCGGGCTGTCCGTGCACGTATCGCGGGCATACGCGGCCAAAATGCTCGAGGCGGGCGCCTGCGCCTACGTCGTCAAGAACGGCGATGTGGACGAGCTTCTCCAGGCCATGCAGGCCGCGTGCCGCGGCGGAACTTATCTGAGCTCCGAGATCATCAGCTACGACATGGTGCATTGAGCATCAGCGAATTGTACCGGCTACCGGTTACTTCTTTTCCTTGTCCTTTAGAGTTTTGGCTTTCCCTCCATCGGCGTTTTGCCTATTCTGGTATAGCTTCCGCCTGATGGCGATCAGGATGCGGATGATTTCAACGAACAGACGGCAAACACAGGTGGGCTTCAGGGCAGGAGAATATGAATCCGACTCCTTCATCCAGGGCAAATGTCGCATCCCGAGCGCTCGTTCTCATCACCATGCTCGCAGCCGCCGGCGGGACCATCGCGCGGCAAAGCGACTCCGAGCGAACCGGCGGCCCCGGGGCCGGCGATCAGGGGACCTCGGCCGGCTGGCACAAGTACGCCGGAAACCCGGTGCTGGGCGGCGCGCTCGGCACCTGCTTCGATGTGGCTCTGCTCCAAGAGGACAGCAAGTATCGGATGTGGTTCTCGTGGCGCCCCAAGGCGTCTGTGGCACTCGCGGAAAGCCGCGACGGGATGCACTGGAGCGAGCCGCAGATTGTCCTGGCGCCCCATCCCGACACCAACTGGGAAGGCCGCATCAACCGGCCGGCGGTGCTCCGGCGCGACGGCACGTATCACATGTGGTACACGGGCCAGAGCCCCACCCAATCGTGGCTCGGATACGCGACCAGCCCGGACGGCCGGACCTGGACACGCCGCTCGGCCAGGCCGGTGCTGTCGCCCGAGCAGCCGTGGGAGAACGTCGCCGTCATGTGCCCGCACGTACTCTGGGACGAGAAAGCAAAACTGTACCGGATGTGGTACTCGGCGGGCCAGCAGTACGAGCCCAACGCGATCGGATATGCCACCAGCACGGATGGGATAAACTGGACCAAGTATAATGCCAATCCCATTTTTGCCGCCGATCTCGCCAACCGATGGGAGCAGCACAAGGTGACGGCGTGCCAGGTCATTCCCGCCGGCGAATGGCACCTCATGTTCTACATCGGCTTTCGCGATGAGAACCGCGCCCAGATCGGACTGGCCCGCTCGCGGGACGGCGTCACCGGCTGGCAGCGCCACCCGGCCAATCCGATTATTTTCCCCGTCGCCGGCGCCTGGGACGCCGACGCCTGCTACAAGCCCTTCGCGATCTTCGACGCCCAGAGCGACCGCTGGCTCCTCTGGTACAACGGCCGCCAGGGAAGCGTCGAGCAGATCGGCCTCGCCACCCACCCCGGCCACGACCTCGGCTTCCCCGCACCCTGAGCAGCGAAGATCCCATTCGCCCTGGAGAACCCTGAAAGCATCCCGCCGCTGCACTGCTGCGATGCCGGTTGCGAACGCTGCAAGCCGGCGATCAGGTCCCCTTGGCCTTTTGCAGCTCGACGACCGTCAACGAATGCCTGGGCAGGACCAGGCTCAGACTCCTGCCGTCCTGTTTCGCTGACGCGCCGGTCTCGTGCCGCGGAGCAACGTTCGTGGGGGCCTCCGGAGAATTCGCCGCCTTATAGGAATCGGCGGTCAACGTGGCGATCGACGGGGCCGACCAATCCGACGAGGCGAGCTCGACCTGCAACTGTGCCGCGCGTCTCACATCCCGATTGATCAGGAACAGGCTCATCGATTGGCCATCCTTAGTCCGGTAGAGACCAGCATCCAGGTACGGGACCTCATCCAGTTTCGGCACGATGCCGATCGCGGGCGTGGCATAGACGGGCGACTCGACGCGGACCGCCAGGACGTCGCGCCCTTTCATCCGGCTGTACATCTGAAAGACGTGGAAAACACCGTTGCGCCAGGATACCGGCCGGGGCGAGGCGAGACGATACCCGATCAGAGCGCCGAAGACATCCTGGCACAGGGGCAGATGATTCGCACACGTGACCTTGGGCTCTCTCAGAAACACGTTGAACAGGCACGCCTGATACAACGCGGCGGCCAGCGAACGGTTCCAGGCGCCGTCCTCCATGGCATACTTCGGCCGAAACGGGTACACCAGCGGCCCATATTCGCTGATGTGAATATCGATCTTTTCCGCCGCACGGGAGGCGTACTGCTGAATGTCGCCCTTGGTCGCCTCGATATTCCCCGCCACGTATTGCGCGGCGCCCATCATGCACAGAGCAAAAGTATCGTCGTCGGCAACCGGCGCGTTGGGCTCGAGGCCCGCCCGCAGAACCGGAGCATAGCCGCAATGCACGTCAATGAAATCGATCTGGCCCGCCAGGCGGCTCAGCACTACCTCCATCCAGTCGGGATAGTGGTTCATCCGGATGGCGCCGGTGTCGTGCAACCCGATGGCTCCCAGCCTCGTGCCGGGGGCGACCTTCTCAATGGCATTTTTGTATGCCAGGCACAGCTCGACGTACTGCTCCGGCGTCTTGTCCATCGGCAGGGACGGGATAGGCTCGCCGAAGGTTTTGGCCATGTAAATCTCGTTGCCAACGGTGAATCCGGTCACCGCGAAATCCCGGTCGCGGCAGTATTTCACCCACGCGGCGGCCTGCTCGGGCGAGCCGCTGCGGCCGGCGTTCAGAGTGATGGTGCCGGGGATGGAGAGCCGCCGGCAAAGCGCCATGAACTCGTCCGGCCCGAAATGCGGGTATTCCGATTTGCCCTTCGGCTCGGCGAATGGATTGGGGATTGGTTGTCTCTGGGTCCCGACCGCCTTGTCCCAATCGAAAAAATCCGAGAGTGTGCCGCCCGGATAACGCAGATGGGTCACACCAGCCGCCCGCAGCTCCTCCACCAGGTCGACGCGAAACTCCTTCTCCTGCGGCAGCCATAATCCCATGCCGTTGTTCACCCACTCGACGTTGTCGCCGAAGAGCCAGGGATTGACCGTGTTGAGCACCCGGTCCGTGAGTCGAACCGTGGCGGTGAAAGGGAAGCGGATATCGGCCATGTGCTCCCCGAGGCGGACTCGGTCGGACTTTTCCGTCAGTGGCGAGCCGAGGATCGAGACGTTCTCGAAGGTCACGTCGCGGACATCATGCTCCGCATCGGCCCCCGCGATTTGCACGAGGTAATCGCCGGGCTGTCCCTCGATCGTCACGTTCTGGAACCGCACGCCGCGGATGAAGCCGGGCACTTTCGTTCGCATATACTGGTTCACAACGGGCCGCAGGCGGATGAACTCCTTCTGGCCTTCGCCGTGGAGGCGGATATCTTCAGCGATGACGTCTTCGAGGTGCATGTCCTCGCCGGGCTCCAGCAGGAAGGGCGTCATGGAGAAGTGAATGATGTCGAGATTCCGCAGGGTCACGTTGCGCATGAACGCCGCCCGGCTCTCGTGCCCGAGCAGGAAGATGCGGGCCCGGTCGCACCAGAGGATGGAGTTCTCCACCGTGATCCGCTCGACGTTGCTGTTCGGCGCGCTGAAGTCGAGCCCTTTGAGGGCGACACAATCGTCGTCGCTGCGGATGAAGCAATCGGTAATCAGCACGTCCTGCGAATTGCACGGATTGATGCCGTCGTCATTCTGGACCCGGGAGTTGCAGATCTTGACGTTCCGAATTGTCACCTTCTGGCTATTCCGCGGCACGATCGTCCAATGGGACGAGCCGCGCAGGATGATGTCGCGCACCTCGACGTCGGCGCTGTTGCGAATCCCGATGAGGTTGCCCACGGGTCCCTTGCGCCATTCCCAATCGGAGCCATCCAGAATGCCGCGCCCGCGAATCCGAATGTTCGTGCCCTCCGCAAGCACTTCGGCCTTCACGACGGCGCCGCCGGCGAGATATAAGGTCTGATGGCTCTGCAGAACGATCTTTTCCGGCTTGTGCACGCCGGGGCCGAAATAGACCACGTTCGGGTCGCCGTCCTTCGGCGCCTCCGTCTCCGGCGGATTGGCAAACAGCAGCAGGGGTCCCTTCTTGCCGTCCGGCTCCACGCTGAACTTGCACGGCCGGTCCAACGTCAAGCTCAGAGTGTGGTCGTCCTCCACGGTCATCCGGACCGGGGCCGACGCGGGTCGGATCACCGTCTCGCGCAGCGACCGCTCGGACGCGATGCGGACCACGACGGGTCCCGCCATGTCGAAACTGGCGAACGCGTACGGGCCCCCGTAGTCGTACTCCTTGCCCGCGAACGGCGGATCCAGCACGCGGGCCGTGTACACAGCCACCGTCTGGCCGCCCGCCTGCACCTTGTAGTCGGCGGACAAGGCCTCGCCCGCCGGCGCGGGGTAGGTGACGACCTTTCCGGCATCTGCCATCGCGCCGCGGCCTTCCCCACAGGCGATCAGAGCCACAATCAGGATGCCTGCCCTCAATAGTCTGTTGGTCTGACTGCTCCTCGCTCGGAGGAATTCGCATCGTGTGACGCCGGCAATCGTTTTCATAGTGGTCCCCATTGCTATTCGGACATGTCCACGTATCTTTCCATGTCATGCACCATAGCATATTCCCGCGAAACCTCAAGCCTTCATCCGAAGTGACTGCGCCCCCGTCGGCATGGGCCCCGCCGGGGGTGCACGTCGAGTTTGTAGGTAAGCCCGGCGAGAGACCCATGGGGTTGTCATGTCGACCAAGGCCGGCGGTCGCGTGGAGAGGGTTCCCAAACGCGAAACAACGCGTTTGGGGTCCCAGAAATCTGGCCGCGAAGGGACGACACGCCGGATTCGAGGCCAGATGTCTCGACTTCGCTGCGCGGCGCTCGACATGACAAAGCCGGTAATGGGCTCACATTACCTGCAAACGTGACGTGCACCCCTCCGCCGGGAAAAATCGCCCGGGTACTTGCGGCCCTCCGCCAACCTGCTAAGATAGTCGCGACTGGCGGAAACCAGAAACGAATGGAATCTACGTGTTGGAAAGTCTCTTTCTGGAGGGCAGAAATGCGCAAGAACTATCGCAAGGCGTTCATCACTCTCATCATCGTGTCCCTGTGCGTCGGCCTGTGCGGCGGCTGCGAGAGCCTTCGGTACCACAATATCTTTGTGGCCGGCGTGATCGGGGCAGCCATCGGAGGCATCGTGGGGCACCAGTCCGATGAATGTCCCGAAGGCATCGCCATCGGTGCGGGGGTCTTTGCCGCAGGCGAGCTGCTTCGCCAGATCGACGAGCAGAACAAAGAGAGGGTCGAGGAGGCCGCCGAAGAAGTCTCCAAAGGAAACGACCTGCTCGGCCCCGCGCACTTAGAGCAATAGCTCAGCCCTGCCGACCGGCGGCGGTCCTTGAAGGCAGCGACGGCGTATCAGTGCTGATGGGCACCGGGCTCGCTGGGCTTGGGGGCCTCGGTCGCGGCGTGATGTCCGGCCGAGCTGACCGCATCGGTGTGCAGCCGCTCGACGTAGTGCACGAATTCGACGTATGCACTGACGAAGTCACGACCCGCCGCAACGCTCGCGTCGGCGTGCTTCTTCTTTTCCAGCGTCTCGGCGTAGCGATGGCGAATCCCTTCCGTCACACGTTGCGTGATCTCCCGGGTCAGCTCGTCCACGGAGCCGGTTTCGAGGGCTTTGTCGGACGCCGCCACAATCGGCTCTACAGCGCCGGCGGGTTTCAGACCCGTATAGGGCGCCCCTTCCCCTTCCCGATGGAGCCGCACCAGCGTCTCGAAGAAGTACTTATCCGCGAGGTCCTTCGCGTCCTTGCTCAATGTCCTCACCGCCACTGTCTTCTTGAACGCCTCGCGAACCTCGGCCTCCTGCTGTGGCTTGACCCACTTCAGGACCGGTGTCACATCGCCCTTCTCCAGAGCCGCCTGCGCCGTCTTGACCACCGGCCCATCCATCGTGTCACAGTGGGCCGCCACCCGCCCCACCCAACCCACGCCGATCAGAAGAACCGTGACAACCGCAATCCCCAGGAATCTCTTTGCAGCCATGTCGAATCTCCCACACACGTAGAAACCGATGTTTTGAGGGCCTCCGAATCGCTTGGCCCAACGCAGTTTATGTTATACGGGCAAATCGCGCGTAGAGTTCCGCTCAGCCAGTTATGCGAAGTGCAATTCGACGATGTCTTTGTCGTGGAGGACGTGGGTGAGGTGGACGCTCTGGCCGGCGTAGACGTCGGTGCCCCAGATGCGGGCGGATTTGAGTTTCTGGGCCAGCTCGCGGTGGATCACCGTCGCCAGGTCCTGGACCGTGGTGCCGACGGGCATCGTGAAGGGGTCCTTCATATCCGGCGGCTTGCCGGGCGGCTTGGCGTAGATGCGCATGATGTTCAACTGCCGAAACAGCAGCTCGGGCAGCTTGTCGAGACCCTCGGCCGTCTGCGTGGAGACCTTCAGAAACTCCATGGGCTTGTCGCAGGATTTTTTCGCCAGCTCGAACGCGCCGTCCGGTGCGATATCGGCCTTCGTACAGAAGCACACCACCTTCTTGGCCAGGGCGTTGCCCCGGTCATCCACAGCCGGAATCTTGTCGTCCAGCAGCAGGCTCCGGGATTCGAGGAAGTCCAGCAGAATGAGGCACTGCTCCTCGACGTCCTGTGACAGATCGATCACCAGTGCGATGATATCGCAGTTGCGGTAGGTGCCCACCTGGCCCGGTGCGACGAAATCGGCCGTAATCGGCGGCATGTCCACAAGCTGGATCTGGACGTCCTCGTACCTGACCATTCCCGGCACCGGCGCGTGCGTGGCAAACGGGAAGTCCGCGACAACGACCTTGGCATTGGTCAGCGTCGCCACCAGGCTGCTCTTGCCGGTATTGGGCATGCCCAGCAGGACGACCTGTCCGGCCCCGGTCTGCGGCACGTGAAAGATGTCCGCGTGCTTACCACTTTTTTTCTGCTGTGTCGCAGATTCCTTGAGGACGCTGAGCTTGCGGCGCAGGTCCGCCTTGAGGCCGTCGGTACCCTTGTGTTTGGGCATCACGGCCAGCATGCGCTCCAAGGCGAGGATCTTCTCCTCGTTCGTCTGGGCGCTGCGATACCACTCCTCCGCCTTGTAGTAATCTGGTGTTAAGTTCGCAGGCACGGTTCGCTACATCCTGGTTCACGTTTTGGGACGAAAACACGCTATGGTTGTTATAATGACGCCGCAGGCAGCCGTCAAGGTTGGAGCTTTCGCTGGTAAATAACTGGCAAACATGATATAATAATTGACTAAAATGAAAACTAAGGATCGTTCACAGACAGGATGAATCGGCCTGGTACGGATTACAGGTGGATTCCAAGGTCCACCATGCGAAGTGCGACAGATGCTCGTGGCCGTGCGAATACGTCGCAGGTATTGTCATTTCGACCGGAGGCCCGCCCAGCGGGCCGTAGCGGAGAAATCTGGCTGCGAATGAGAGACGCGCCAAATTCGCAGCCAGATGTCTCGACTCCGTTTCGCTCCGCTCGACATGACAAAAAGGGAAGTAGGGCTCGGCATGGCAAGCAACACGTTTACCTGTAAGCCGTGGCAGTTGCAGTAGCAAAGGCTCTTGGGAATATGCAAAGTATCGCTTCTAAGGAAGCCCATAGCAAAGAGAACATCGTGCTCACGACTCCCGTCCAGTACCTCAAAGGCGTTGGGCCGGCACGGGCGGCAGTCTTCGAGAAACTGGGCGTGCGGACCGCCGGCGACCTGTTGGAATATTTCCCGCGGGATTGGGTTTTCGCGCCGGGCCGAACCGGCATCGGTGAACTGAGGCCGGATGAGCCGGCCACGATTATCGGACTGGTCGAGTCGATCGACTACCAGGATTACCGCCGGACACCCATGTTTGAAGCAATCGTCAGCGACGAAACTGGCGTTTGCCGGATCGTCTGGTTCCATGGAGGCTACCTGCGCAGCCAAATCCGGCTGGGCCAGGTCATCATGGCCTCCGGCAAGCCCGCCGTCTTCAAGCACCAACTGCAAATGACCAATCCCAAGTTCATGGTCATCGATGAAAAGCACACGGAGCCCGAGAAGCATTTCAGCGGAGGCGTCTATCCCGCGTCGGGCCGGCTCAGCAGCCGACAGATCAAGCAAATCATCCTGCCGGTGCTGGAGCACCTTGATGAGCTGATCGGCGAGTTTTATAGCGAGAGCTTTGTCAAGGAGGCGGGCCTGATCGGCCGCAAGGATGCGTTTGCCTGGATTCACATGCCGCCGGATGAGCAAAAGCTCGCCGAGGCCAAGCGCCGGCTCAAATACGATGAGCTGTTCCTGATGCAGCTTGGGCTGGCGCTGCGCCGATATCGGACGCAGCATTATGCTTCCGCCACGCCATGCGCTCTCACCGACGAGATTGACAGCCGGATTCGCAAGCGCTTCCCCTTCCTGCTGACGGACGACCAGAACGCCTGCATCTCGGAAATCGCCGAGGACATGAGCCGGACGCAACCGATGAACCGCCTGCTGCAGGGCGACGTCGGCTCCGGCAAGACCGTAGTCGCTCTCTACGCCGCCCTGCTGGCCATCGCCAACAAGACGCAGGCCGCCATCATGGCGCCGACGGAAATCCTCGCGTCGCAGCATTTTCTCAGCATCGAGCGGTATCTCAAAGACAGCCAGGTCCGGCGGGTCCTCGTCACCGGCGGCCTGGCGGGCAAGAAACGCGATGAGCTGCTCGCCCGGATCAAGCGGGGTGAGATGGACATCGTCGTCGGCACGGTTGCCCTGCTGCAGAAGGACATCGAGTTTCGCCATTTGGGTCTGGCCGTCATCGACGAGCAGCACAAATTCGGCGTCCACCAGCGGGCCGAACTGCGCAAGGCCAGCGCCCCGCATTGCCTCGTGATGACCGCCACGCCCATTCCGCGCACGCTGGCCATGACGGCCTTCGGCGATCTGGATGTCTCGATCATCAAGCAGAGTCCTCCCGGCCGGGGAACGGTCGTCACCCGCTGGGTGGACCGGAAGGACCGCCAGAGGGCGTACGAGTTCATTCGCGAGCGGCTCCGGGCCAGGAAGCAGGCGTACTTCGTGTACCCGCGCATCGCCGCCGTCGAGGAGACCAGCAAGGAGATCGGGGCCGCCACGGACGCCTGGAAGGAATTGTCCGAGCAGGTTTTCCCCGAGTTCAACGTCGCCCTGCTGCACGGCCAGATGCCTTCGGCCGAGAAGCAGCGGATCATGACCGGTTTTCGCAAGGGCGACATCGACGTGCTGGTTTCCACTGTTGTGGTGGAGGTGGGCGTCGATGTGCCGAACGCGACGATCATGGTCATCGAGGCGGCGGACCGCTTCGGCCTGGCCCAACTGCATCAGCTTCGCGGCCGGATCGGGCGCGGTGAATCCAAGTCCTTCTGCCTGCTGTTTGCCGAGACGGACAACGAGGCCGCCAAGAGCCGGCTGGAGGTTATGACAAAGACCAACGACGGCTTCGAAATCGCCGAGCAGGACCTGCGCATCCGCGGACCGGGCGAGCTTTTCAGTGCCCGCCAGCACGGCCTGCCCGACCTCAAGATCGCCAATATCGTGGATGATTTCGACCTGCTCGTGCTCGCGCGGCGACACGCCTTCGAGCTGGTCTGTAGCGATCCCGCACTGGAGCGGCCCGAGCATCGCAACATCCGCCGGGCGCTCCTGGCCAAGTTCGGCGGCTCTCTCGGCCTGGCCGACGTCGCCTGATGCGCAACGCCTGCTTGTAGTGATGCCGTAAGGCGTTCTCTTGGGTTCCCGAACGCGATGCCTCGCGTTCGGGTCCCCTTCCGATGCCCTTACGGGCACACTACAAACAAGCCGCGCTTGAGGGTGCCACCCACCGACCCCCTTACTTGCCCTGCCACAATCCTGTTTACGCCGCTGCCGTTGAGAGCCGGGATGATTTCGCTGGAATTCGGTCGGCAAAACATGTACAAGAGCCGCTATTTGCCGGGCGCGGCCCGGGTCAGAACGATATTTATGCAGATCGCTTACAAGAACGACTCGCTCGAACAGGTGTTGATTGGTGTCAAGGCCGTAGCCTCACTCATCATCGTGGTTTCTTTCGCGCTGCTCTTCGGCTTCTACGAGCCTCCCCTGCCGCCGGAGATCCTGGTTGGCATTCTGATGGTGATGCTCGGTATTTTTCTCGCCGGCAAGATTGTTCGACTGCTCAATGCTGCATCCAAGCGAGAGTACTTCGTTGCCAACTGGTATGAGATCCCCATGCTGGTCGCGCTGGGCGTCGTCCTCGTCGGCGCCGGGCGGTGGTTCGCCCGGACCGATCCGGGCCACGTGCAGCATTGGGCGATCGCCATCTATCTCATCATCGATGTGACGATCAAGTTCTTCATGCTTTCCGTCCGGCTGGCCGCCACCGGCAGGAATCCGACCCGCGTCCTGGCCGCCTGTTTCATTGTGCTCATTGTGACCGGCGCCGGACTGCTCATGCTGCCGAAAGCCACGCCGGGCAGAGCATCCTTGCCGCTGGTCGACGCGCTGTTCACGTCCACCAGCGCGACCTGCGTCACGGGACTGGTCGTGAGAAACACCGGCGCCGATTTCACCTTGATGGGACAGTTGGTCATCCTCACGCTGATTCAACTGGGAGGTCTGGGGATCGTCATTTTCGGGGCAGTGCTGGCCCTGCTTTTGGGTCAGGCGCTCAGCGTGCGGGAATCCGCCGCCATGCAGGACTTGCTCAGTGAACGCACGCTCGGCCGCATCAACCGCATGATCGTCTTTGTCTTCATCGCGACCGCGCTCATCGAGTTCGCCGGAGCCACCGCCCTCTTGCACATGTGGAATGATGTGCCGGGCCAAAATCCGGACATCCAGCAGCAATGGTACTACAGTATCTTTCACGCCATCAGCGCCTTCTGTAATGCCGGCTTCAGCCTGTTCAGCGATAATCTCGTCAGTTACAACCGGTGCTGGGGCCTGTATCTGATTATCTGTCCGCTCATCGTTCTCGGGGGGCTTGGTTTCGGCGTGCTCTACGACCTGGGGGGCGTCGCTCTGGCCCGCATCTCCTGGGCATGCAAGAAATCCTTCCGCCGGCGATCCGCCGTGTTCCTGCAAGCCCCGAAACGGATGTGGCTCCAGACGAAGGTCGTGCTCTTTGTCACCGCGTCGCTCATCCTCGGAGGCATGCTGGCGCTGTTCGCCTTTGAGAGATTGACGGGTCAGGGCCCCGGCGCCCGGAGCTTCGGCCTGGCGGATGCCCTGTTCCAGTCGGTCACCGCCCGGACCGCCGGATTCAATAGCGTGGATATTGGCGCTCTGTCGGACGCCGGCAAGGTCATTCTGATTCTGCTGATGATCGTCGGTGGCTCCCCCGGGGGTACGGCGGGGGGCATCAAAACGGTGACCTTGGCCGTGGTCATCATGGCGGTCGTCGCCACGCTGCGCCGGCGGGATGACGTCGAGATCTTCAATCGCTCGGTACGCTCCGTGATCGTCCGCCGAGCCATTACCGTCACAGTGCTTTTCATCCTGGTTTTGTTCAGCGCCACACTGGCCCTGTGCATCACGGAGGCGTCCAACCGCTTCACCATGATGCAGATATTCTTTGAGGTCGCCTCGGCTCTGGGCACGGTCGGCCTGTCCGCGGGCATTACGCCCTCTTTGACAGCCGCGGGCAAACTCATTATAATCCTGGTGATGCTCACCGGCCGACTCGGTCCCCTGACGGTGCTGGCCGCCGTGACGTTCAATCTGAAGCCTGCCCGGTATAACTATCCCGAGGAGGCTATTGTCGTCGGCTGATGGGCCCGGCTGCTGTTGAGGGCTCGCGCGCCGCGTGAAGCGTCCGATAGGAGTTTTGCAAAATGGAGATTAAGCTTATATTATTCAAGGAAATCGTTTTTCGGGATTTCCTTGCATGATCCGGCGAACGGGTCGCGCGTGGAGACGCAAAACTTCGCGCCTCCGCCGCTTCGGAAGGAAAAATCACGAAGATGATTTTTCCTTCCTCAAGTAAGCCTCATCTCCATTTTGCAAAAGTTCACATCAGACACAGACGAGAGAAGATAAGGTCGGTTATGAGACGCTTTGCAGTAATCGGATTAGGTCGCTTCGGACAGAAGCTCGCGATCGCCCTGGCGATGAGCGGTGCGGAGGTCATCGCTATCGACAGAGACCGGGATCAGGTGGAGTTGATTCGGGACCAGGTGACCCACGCGGTCCGGCTCGACAGCACCGACGTGGAGGCCCTCAAATCGCAGGGCATCGACAAGGTGGACGTCGCCATCGTCGGCATCGGCCAGGGCACGGCCCAGGGCTTCGAGTCGGCGGTCCTGACCGTTGTCAATCTTCGCCAGATGGGTGTCGAGCAGATCTATTCCCGGGCCGAGAGTCTGGTCGCCGGCGAGGTCTTCTCCAAGGTCGGCGCCACCGAGGTCATTTACCCGGAGATCGAGTCGGCCCAGCGCTGGGCGTACAAGCTCATCGCGCCCCAAATCGGCGAGAAAATCGACTTTGCCCCCGGCTACAGCATCGCTCGCATCGAGGTCCCGCCCAGCTTCGGCGGCAAGACGGTCATGGACCTGCAACTGCGCCAGAAGTACAACGTCAATCTCGTGCTCATCAAGCGCAGCGACGAAAGCTGGGCCGCTCAGGCGGATAAAAGCTCGATCATCACCGTCCCCGCACCCGACACGGTGGTCTATGAAGGCGACGTCCTCATGGTCGCCGGCTCCGACGCCGACCTCGCCCGCCTGCCGCAGGAATAACAAGCACGTGGAGGGCACGCAGCGCCGGTGCCTTCCGCGTCCATGGTCGCCCTCAGACCTTCTTGCGCTGCAGGCCCATGAGCGCTCCGAACCAGCTAAACACAATCAGTCCCAGGAGGTTGAAAGCGGAAAAGGCGGCCGCGGCCTCTTTATGTCCCAGGATCGACGACAGCAGGGCGAGGATACCGAACAGCGCCATGCCGACGACCACGGTCAGAGCCCTCGGGTTGATCTTGCCGTCGTCATTCTCGAAGATCCGAGTGGCGGGAATGATGAGGAGTCCCAGATTCAACGCGAGCAGATAGAGGTGTGGAAACCCGGCTATCATGCCGCAGGCCACCGATACCATGACGCCCAGCAGCAATGCGCCGAAGATGGAGCTGCTCCATCTCTGTCTCGTAGACAACGCGTATCGGCCGTACTTGTTGCACTGCAGCACCAGATTGAACATGGGGTCGGCGACCCAGGTCAAGAGAACGAAGATGGCGTACAAGCTGACAATCGGCACCACAAAGGGCGTCAGGTCGGGATGCTGCATGGACATGGTCCGTAAAACCCTGACGATGATGAATGCCCCCAAAACGAGTGCCCCTCGAACGCCGGGGGTCAGCGTGCTCATCCAGAGGAAGAACTGCAACAGCCGCCGGTACAGGAAATAGCGTGCTTTCAGGGCTTCGACCAATCCATGACGGGCATAATCCAGGTTGGGATTCAGACGCAGGGCCTCACGGAAGTGCTCCAGGGCTTGCTGCTCCTGGCCTTTGTGCAGGTACGCCCACCCGAGGTTGGCGTGGGTGTGCTCATTTTCCGGGTCTTCCTGCAGGGCCTGACCGATCGTTTGATGGGCTTCTTCGTGCCGGTTCAGTTTGACCAGGGCCATGGCACGGTGGTTGAGACATCCATGGTGAGTCGGATCATGACTCAATCCTTCGTTGGCGGCGTCCAAGGCCTCTTGCCAGCGTTGGGCCCTCAGGTAAATCGAGGCACGTAAGCCGTGGTAATCGCTTTCCTCCGGGTCCAAGCGAAGGGCCTCTTCCACCGCCTGACGGGCGCTGGGCAGATCGTCGTTTGCGGCCTTGACCAATCCCAGGATGTAATGGCAATAGGCCTGATCGGGTGCCAATTGGATGGCCTGCCGCGCCGAGCTTTCCGCTTCCTGAAGTTTGTTCTGTTGGGCCAGGCTCAGCGCCAGCAACGCGTGAGCATACGCGTTGTCGGGGTCCCCTGCCAAAAGTTGACGCAGTTCCTTCTCGGCGAGATCGTAACGGGATTGCCGCAGCAGGAGTAAAGCTCGTTGCATCATGATTGCCCTACCGCAATTTCAGATAGTCGAGGATGTCATCATAAATTCCCCCCTCATTGGCATAGAGCGCATAGTTCCGCGCTGAGGCGAACCACTGGCTCGTGGAGGGTTTAATCTGTCGGAGCGTGTGCAGCAAATCCCCGGTGCTCAGAGGCTCCGGAACCTTTTGGGCCAGGGCTTCTTCGAGCTTGTTTTCCACGGCTTGATCGACAATGGCTTTGAGATCGGCACCGGAAAACTTTTCGGTCTTCTTCGCAATGGCCTCGTAATCGATGTCCACCTGGGGTTTGCCCCGCAGCAGGACGCGCAGGATCGCCGAGCGGGCCTCCGCGTCCGGCGGAGGAACAAACAGCAGTCGATCGAACCGGCCCGGCCTTCGAAACGCCGGATCCAGATGCCACGGGGCGTTCGTGGCCGCCAGGATGAGAATCCCATCATTGGCACTGTCTATGCCATCCAATTCGGACAGGAACTGATTGATGAGATGGCGGCCGCTGCTGGCTTTGAGGTCCGACCGGCTGGAACCCAGCGCATCGACTTCATCGAAGAACAGGACGCAGGGAGCATGCTCTCTGGCATTTTCGAACAGTGCGTGCAGGCGCTGCTCGCTGCTGCCGATGTACATGTCCAGGACGTCATGAAGCCCCACGGAGAAAAAGGCGGCATCAATCTCTCCGGCGGTGGCCCGGGCCAGGTAGGTCTTGCCGCATCCGGGTGGGCCGTACATCAGCAGGCTGCCGCCCGTGGCTTTGCCATAGGCCCGGTAGATATCCGGATGCTTCATCGGCTCGATGATCTTCAGGCGAATCTGTTTCTTCAGATCGTCCATACCGCCGACATCTTTGAATCCCAGGTCCGGCTTTTCCATTTCCGGGATGGGGCCCTCCTGACGGCTTTCACCGGCCGGAATACGAATGCGTCCCTCCTCGTCCACGTTGGGATCGTCCTGCCATGGCGCGGCATCCGGCGCGGGCCGAATGTCGAGCGCTGCAGCCAGATCGGGATCGGCCAACTCAGGATGATGAGCAACACCCCGCTGATAGGCTTGGGCCGCCTCGGACAATTGCCCCTTCAGCAACAGGAGTCTGGCATACTGGATGAAGTATTCCGGCTTGCCGTCCGGACGTTTGGTCAGCTCTTCCAGAATCACCAGGGCCGCCGAGGTGTTGCCCAGCCGGCGGTAGCACTCCGCCAGCGTCACCTGAAGTATTTCGCTCGTGGACTGCTTCTCCAATCCTTCGCGCAGGAGGCTCTCGGCCTCGTCCAGATGCCCGCGTGCCATCAGCAAACGAGCAAGCTGGCTGCGCAGAATGCTGTTCTCCGGTGACAGTTCCAACGCCTCCCGCAGCGCGTTTAGGGTCTCATCCTGTTCGAACATATTCCCAATAACCGATAAAGATTAACATATTCCTGTGTGCTTATGAGCGTAATCGGGGACACTTTACCCGAATGCATGGCCACGACGCCTTGTGACACGCGCAAATGGGTTAGACACGTC
>Ga0315289_10003691_pt1 | contig 23072 bp, 23 predicted proteins | sample YL17G11_40_MG_FD_203452 | JGI IMG/M metagenome (GOLD analysis project Ga0315289, IMG submission 203452) | Sediment microbial communities from Yellowstone Lake, YNP, Wyoming, USA - YL17G11_40 | ecosystem: Environmental > Aquatic > Freshwater > Lake > Sediment | place: USA: Wyoming | collected... | reverse complement strand
GCAAGACCAAGAACGCCGGGACACTCACGGAGATCGTCCGCAAATCACTGAGTCGGTTGATCACGGAGCAACATAAGGATGCCGGCGGTAAGGTGACCGCCATCACGTTCGATCCGCCGTTCGAGCACCGGCTGACCTCGACGCTGCGCCAGGAAGGCGGCGAGCTGGTGCTCACCATTGCGGCAGAAATGGCAATCGAGCTGAATCGCAGGGTGGCACAAGCCTGGAAGTCGGCCATGGATCAGGGTAAGGACAAGATTGTCCTGCTGTGCGATGCCCGGCTGCGGGCCCCGCTGGCCCAGATGCTGTCGCGCACCCTGCAAATGCTGCCGGTGGTGGCCTATGATGAGATTGTTCTCGGGACCGAAGTCGAGCCGATGGAGACCATCTCGGTGGCCTTGGATGAAATGACAATGACGAATCCGCGAGAGCAGCTTGTGCCTGCTTCGGCGGAAGCGTGACGGGAGTGACTATGCTGCATGTACGGTCCATGGCGGTCAGCGCGGCGGTGCTGTGCTTCTTCGTGGTCGGGATTGTCGGCTCGCTGTGCGGCTTATCCCCGTCCACCTGCTGCAAGCGAGCAGTACTCGGAGCCGTCGTCGCTTACATCCTCGTGGGAGCCGGCGTGCGGGCCATCAACGCCATTTTGACCCAGGCGATGATCGAAAGCCAGATCAACAAGGGGAACGCGGGTGACAACAAAGGCTAAGGACATCCCGGAGGCAAACCAGCCGTGTGCCGTTGAGAATCCGGCCGGCGATAACGGCCATTTGAAGACCATCGCACGACGCGCGTACAACGGGCACAGGCACCGCCGAATCAGCGACGAGGAAATCCTGCAATTGCTGCCGATGGTCCGCAAGATCGCCCGCCGCGCCGTCACCTACCTCAAGCCGCCGCTCTCGTTCGAGGACCTGGTCTCGGCGGGGACGGTGGGTTTGATCAAGGCGGCCCGGGACTTCGATGACTCCTATCAGGCGGAGTTCAAGACCTACGCCTACATCCGGGTCAAGGGAGCGATACTCGATGAGCTTCGACGGGCCTCCCTGCTGCCTTCCGCCGTCAATCGGCAGATCCGCACCGCCCTGGAACTCAGCCGTCGGATCACGGAGCAGACGGGCACGGTCCCGACCGACGAGGAGCTGGCCGGGAAGCTGGGTATCTCCGTGGAAGATGTGTACGACTTGTTCGAGAGCGCCCGCGCCCGGCACTTCGTGTCCATCGATGCCCTTTCGCAGGAACAGCCGGCCCTGGGCGAGCTTCTGGCGACCGCCGATACTGCGGCACCGGATAGCCGGCTGGAAAAGGCGGAGCTCATCGAGAAGCTCACCGAAGCCTTGCAGGAACTGGAGGAGCGGCGCTTGCAGATCATCATTCTGTACTACCATCAGCACCTGACGATGAAGCAGATCGCGGACGTGCTCGAGATCACGGAGTCACGCGTCAGCCAATTGCACGCCAGCGCACTCTTCAGTCTGTCTGTGAAATTGGAGCAATGGAAAGATGACCGATAACGATTTCAATACTGTTCAAGCCGTGGAGAGCCTCCAGAACGTTCCGAGCCTGACGCCGGCCAAACAGCGTGAGCAGCGCAAACGCCGACCAAACAAACCGGCACAGCCACAGCAGGAGCCGGACCGGGAGCAACCCAATAACACCGCCGAGAAACAGCCGTCGGGTCACGACGATACCCATTCGATCGACTATTGTGCCTGATGCGGCACGTTTCTCGCGGGAAGAATCGCCAGAGGTAACAAAGAATGAAAGCGCGACAAATTCTGAAGGCCGACGAGGTGGCTTTCGAGGGCCCGCTCCAACTGACCATCGATCCGCCGGCGACGCACGGCTGCCAGAAAGCGGCGTCCGCGTCAGCCGGCCCAAGTGTGCGTATCGCGCAGAACCATGCGGAATACGCTGTGATAGAGGTGACCTGCCCCTGCGGCAGGACTACTTATGTGCGGTGTGACTATGAGGCTGGGAATGCCTCGCCTGCTTCGGAGGAACCGGCACGGTCATAAATGGCAACATTTTCAAAGGTGAAGTGATGCGGTGTGCCGATAATAAGGACGGTAACACTCATAAAACGTGGTGGAGTAGCAATATGATGCAAAGTATAGGATCTTGGTTATTTGCGGCAATGCTCGCCCTGGCGGCCGGCGGTTGCTCCGCACCGCAGAGCCGGTCAGGCGATGTCGCGACAACTATGGAAGACGGCGGCTCAGCGGCGAAACGCTTCCAGGACCCCGCCGCGGGGGGTCGCACGCCCATGGAATCGGCGATTGAGCTGTCGGAGAAATACGCCAAGCTGTCCGACCAGGCCGTCGTGTTACGCCAGGAGAATCAACGAATTACGAACGAAAATGAGAACCTCCGCCAACAGGTTACCGGCCTCGAAGCCAAACTCAAGCAGACCCAGAAGGAGCTGGGCGAGGCCAACGAGCTGCTCATTGAGATGCTCACCGAACTGAATAACTGGAAGAGCAATATCCTTGGCTTCAGGTCGGAGATGCGCGACGCGGCAAAGGCCCAATTGGAGGCACTGCTCAAGGTCCTGGAGATCCTCGGCGGCCAGGCCGAGGCCAGCACCCTGGAGCGTCAGCACGCCGCCACGCTGAACCCGGATGTGAACGATGTGCCGCAACCCGGCCAATCTTCGATATCGGTGGGAAATGAACCGAGCAAGTCGCAATAACGCACAAACCGGAACCTGTGGTGCCGTATCGGGGCCGAACGCCCATCCGAGCTCCAATGCTTTGCGAGCCGGGACGTATGTGGTGGCGGTGCTTCTCCTTGGGCTGCTCTGCGGATGTGAGTCCCAATCCGACAACGGCATGGCCAATTCCTATTACCTCAACCCGCATAAGGACTTACGCCGACTCGGGCGGGTGGCGCTGGTGGAGTTGGACAATCTGTCCGGCTACCCCGAAATCTCGGCCAATATGACCGACGCACTCTTTCTGGCCGTGCAGAAGAAGCAGGTATTCGGTCTGGCGGTCGTCCGCCAACAGAACCCTGATTGGAGCCGCTTGCAGGGGAATCTCGACTCGGTGCAGGCGCTGCAGCAGTTGCCCACTCTGCGGGCGGATTTCAAGTGCAACGGCCTGCTCGTCGGCACAATAACCCAGTACCAGCCCTATCCGCACCTGGTTATCGGCCTGCGCCTGAAGCTGCTGGACCTGACCGACGGCCAGCTTCTCTGGGGTCTGGAGCAGGTCTGGGACAGCGGCGATAAAAGCGTTCAGAAACGAATAGAGACATATTTCAGCAAAGAGCAGAGATCGGGCGTCGCCCCCGTGCGCGAGGAGTTGGTGGCTGTAAGTCCGCTAAACTTCGCCAAATTCGTGGCTTATGAGGTCGCCCAGACGCTCGAACGCCAGAGGAAGAGATAGCCGGTGTCACGATTTCTCAGGGAAAGATCGCAGCCGGCAGTACTGAAAACAGCTTTTTGGGCGAATAGCGCTAAAGATTCCGCCAAGCCATGCGAAAATAAAGGTAGCAGAAGCACATTGAAGGAATCGGATCATGATTGACAATATACACAATAATCAGGTCGCACACGCTATGGGGCCGAGCGCTTTCCCCCATGCCGATGCCGCGAATAGACGTCTCTCCGAAGGGTCGGATGCCACTCTCCAGGTCAATTTCGCCGATTTGATCAGCCAGGCGATGCAGGCGGCCGAGGCCGATGCCGACGCCGTTCAGAGGGCCCGAGAGCTGCTCGAATCCGGGCGGCTCACAAGTCCCGAGAACATCCGCTCCGCCGCAGAGAACATCGTAACCTTCGGCATCTAATGACGTTACAGCTAATGGAGATCCACCCATGGGGCCTGCCAGGGATGGTGTAAGGCCCCCATTTTTTGCGCTGGCACAGTGCGCAAACACCCGCGTCTGCACCTCAATTGGACTATTAGACTTATGGCGGCGCAAGTCACATGTAGCAGTCGAGCGTGGAGCCGACGGGAAGTCGGCCGATATCAGGTCCGGCCGAGCGGGCCTGTCGGACCTCAGGAACTGCATCGGCGTACTGCCGAATGCGAACATGGACATGGATCGGCTCTTCGACCGGGACGCCTCGGGAGTTCCGGGCACGAAAGCCACAGGTCGAATCGATACCCTTGTGATCAATGGTATTGCAGCCAATCAACTTCATCGTCGTTTGCACCCCCAATTGTCACTATGATAGCACAATCGGCAGGCCGAATCAACCCTGAAACATGCCTCTCAACATCCGGAACTCGCCCAAGCTGCTTTCGTTGTCGTTCCCGTCCCCGCACCGCCGCCATTATGGGAAGCCGGTCCGACTTGCACGAAGGAAAAGTGAAATGCGGCTAAGATTTTCCCGGTAAGTATGCCGATTCAAAGAGGTTAGAGACGGACTGTGTGACGTCCGACGCAGGGATCACCGAATGAATATCATCGCCAAATGCCCGCACTGTGGCTATCGCTGGTGGCTGGATGCCGCCGCCGCGGATCGCCGTATCCGCTGCCGCAAGTGCCGCACGCTCCTGAAAGTCCCTGACCTGACCGAAATCCCCGATGCGGCGGACATCATAAGTCAAGCCAGGAGCGACGTTTACGTGGATGATGCCGGCAAAACCTACGGCTGATGCGCATCGCCGATTGAGAATTCCGGCGTATGCTATCCGATTCAGTCCCGTTATGAATCATCCACAGGACCCGGGCTGTCCCTGCCCGTCTCAGGGTCACGACCAGTCCGTCAATCCGGCGGGAATTCGTCACTGGACTCGTCTTCCTCCGGCAGGTCGTCGCCGTCATCGCTTGCGTCGATATGCTCGTCGAAGGTCCAATGGTGGAGGGCGTCGATCAGAATGGCCGAGCCGATCTCCTCGCTGCTTTCCTCGTTGGCCTCCGCCAGCGCCCGGGCCAGCCAGTCGACCAGCCCGTTCACCGCCGTGACACAATCTTCGAACTCCAGACTTACCGGGTCGTCGGTGCCGACAACCGTTCCATGCTCGTTGACATTGACGATGAGTCTTGCTCTGGGTTGCGACGGGTTTTCCATGAGAGAACACTCCACTCAGGCCACAGGGCCGCTTCTGAGTCTTACGTTTTCAGCCGGTGCACAAGCAACGGATAATAAGCGATAAGAAACCACGGGCCGGGACACGCATCTCGTCGCCCGCATCTCGCATCTCGACACCCGCATCATTTCCGATGCCGCACCGCCAGTATAGCCGCACACCGGGGACGCATCAATCGAGATACATACCACGCAAGGCTCAACCTGAACGAACTTCACGCCCCGGGAGACCAGTATCCGCTGGTGCTTGCATCCGGCAGCGGTTATGGTACAAAGGGCGGGATGGGACCAGACAAAGGAAAAGGCGAACGGAACAGATTTGAAGGAGGCTGCCGTTGGGGAACGCGGAGTTGGTGCTGAGGCTGCCGGCATGGCTGCGGGACTTGATAGAGCGTGAGGGTAGGCGGCTCGACACTGTCGAGAATCGGATGCGATTTGCGATCGAGTTGGCGAGGGAGAATATCGAGCACCGGACGGGCGGACCGTTTGGAGCAGCGGTGTTCGAGGCCGAAAGCGGGCGGTTGGTCAGCGCGGGCGTCAATCTGGTGGAGGCGTCGCATTGCTCGATTGCCCACGCGGAGATGATCGCGATTGCGATGGGCCAGCAGACGCTGGGCCGTTATGACCTCGGGGCCGACGGACGAACGTACGAGATGGTGACCAGTGCCGAGCCCTGCGCGATGTGCCTGGGCGCGATTCCGTGGTCGGGCCTGCAGCGCGTGGTGTGCGGCGCGCACGGCGAAGATGCAGGCGCGATCGGGTTCGATGAAGGAGCCAAGCCCGCCGATTGGGTCGGTGAGCTGCGCCGGCGCGGCATCGAGGTCGTGCGCGACGTGCTGCGGGAGGAGGCGCAGGCCGTGCTGCGACAATATGCCGAAAGCGGCGGGCTTATCTACAACGCACAACGGGGAAGATAACACCGTCTCTCTTATCCTTGTGTTTGTCGCCGCATGATCGGCCGCATGCCGGCCACGAACCACCGTGGACAACTCGTCTCACTCCACGTTCGTCGCGGGGACGATGGGCTGCCACTGGACGCGGGCGGCGCCGAGGACAGTGCCGGTGGCGTACGCGACGTCCACCAGGGAAATCTGGTAGTCCGCCAAAGCGCGGATTTCGGAGCTCTGGGCATCGGCGAACTTGATCTGGGCGTCCAGCACGTCGGTGCTGGTCCGCTGGCCCTGCTCGAACTGGCGCCGCTCGGCCTCGAAGAGCCGGCCGTTGAGAATCGAGGATTGGCGGGCGGCGAGGATTCGCTGCCAGTTGGCCTCGGCCTGGTCCACGGCGTTGAGAACTTCCAGCCGGATGAGATCCTCGCGATTGGCCTGCGTGGCGAGTCGCTGACGGCGTGTGTAAATCGCCTGCCGCAACTGGCTCTTGGCCGCCTGATTGCCGATGGGGATGATGGCCTGCAGGCCCAGGCGATGGTCAACAAAGTCGTTCTTGAACAGCAGGTCGAGCGAATCTGCTCGGGTGGGCCCCGTGCCATTGATGCCGTAGGTGTAGTTGAAGGTCACGAGAGGCAACGTCTGATTCCGTGCAAAATCGATGGTGCTCGCGTCCTCCAGAAGCAGCAACTGCAATTCCAACAGTTCCATCCGGTTCTCGATGGCCAAGTCGACAAGGCGCGGCCGATCCAGCACGTAACGCACCGGATCAGGTTCGGTGGTCGGGATCAGGACCGTCGGCGTCTGGACATCCAGGCCCATTTTATGAATGGTCCGTTTGAGCTCGCGCTCACGGTCGCGCAGAGTGTTCTCCGCGATGATGATGGCTTCGAGTTGTTGGGCCACGCCCGCCTCCGCCCGGACGATCTCCACCTGAGGGCGCTGACCGGCCTCGACAAGCCGCCGCGCCCGCTCCAATTGGGTCTCGGCGAGGTGGTACTGCTGCTGCCGCAGCTCCAATTCGCGGCGGGCGGCGTAGAGACGCCAGTAGACCCGGTCGAGAGCCGCCAGCACCGTAATAACTTCGAGCCTCGTGCGGGCGTCCGTGATGTCACGGTTGTAGGCAGCGATGCGGATGGAGTACGTATTGACCCACTGGCCCGCATTGCGCAGGAGCGGCTGGCTCAGAGAGGCCGTGAACGTGTCATTATAGAAGGGGACGTTGCGGTTGGGGTCGTCCGTCAGCTCCCGCGTCCGGGAGTCGTCGACATTGAACGTGAGAGTGCCACCTGTCCGCAACGGCATTTGGACTCCGAAATTCACCTCTGTGCGTTCATTTTGCGAGGCGGCTATGGTGGGCACCAGCACGCCGCTCTCGCCCACGGGAGTGAGAACTCCAAAGGGCAGATCGGACTTGGAGAAATTCGCGTTGGCGAAGAACGCAGCTTCGAACTTGGCTTCTTCGGCGCTGAGCTCGGCGGCGGCGATGGCGGGACTGATCAGGCTCGCCTGGAGCTGCAGATTGTTTTCCAGGGCCAAGGCCCGGGATTGCTCGAGGGACAACTCCAGCTTCGCCGGGGGCACTTCGTTGGCTTCGGCCGGGGCCTGGTTGGGCTCGGCCTTCTGGAGCGGTAGCGGCTCGATCTCCCGAATCTCCTGCCGGGAGCGGCCGAGCTCGTGCAGCCCGTAGTATTCCGAGGGAGTCTTACAGCCCACCAGCACGACGACCAGAGATAGCGAGGCGGCTGCCACGAGGGCAAAAACGGAACGTCTATTCATGCCTGAGAGCCTCAATGGGGTCCAACCGGGCGGCCTTGATGGCCGGGACCATCCCAAAAACAATGCCGACGATGGCCGCGAAGGTGAAGGACAACAGAACCGCCCAGCCGGGAACATAGGTCATGCCCATCTCGAGTTTGAGGAAGGTCGAAACGACCCACGAGACGGTCCATGTCAGGAGCTGACCGATACCGAGTCCGATGAGCCCGCCGAAGAAACAGAGCGTGACGGACTCGATCATGAATTGCGTGAGAATCGCCGAGCGCCGGGCCCCGACGGCCTTGCGCAAACCGATCTCCCGGGTGCGCTCGGAGACGGACACCAGCATGATGTTCATAATTCCGACGCCGCCGACGAGCAAAGAGATACCGACGATGCCGCCGGCGACCATCGTCACAATCCCGGCGATTTTCTTGAAGACGTTGAGCGCGCTTTGCAGGGATTGGACTTCGAACGTGTCGGGCTGGCCCGGCCGGATGTTCCGGGTGCGGCGCAGGAAGAACTTCAGCTCCGCCAGGGCATCCTCCAGCGTGTCGGCGGACTTGCCGGAGGCCATCGCCATCATCCAGGGCTCGCCGAGCTTCTTAAGGGTCTTGAACGGGACGAAGATCTCGTACCGTTCCTCGCTGCCGGCGCCGGCAAGCATCTGCGGCCGGGGCTCGATGACGCCCACAATGCGAAAAGCCTGAGAGCCGATGCGAAGGGTCTCCTCGATGCAATCGTGGTCGAGACGCAGCTTATCCCGCAGCTTCGGCTCGATCAGGCAGACCTGGCGGACCTGCATATCATCGATCGGCGAGAAAATCCGACCGAGGACAACGGGCCGATGCTCGATCTCGTGGTAGACCGGCTCAATGCCATGGATCTCGACGTTGTCCACCGATTTCTCGCCATACTTGACGGTGCGCGGCCCGACACCGCCGAGGCGGCTGAGCACGGCAACCGACGGACAGTGTTCGAGCACGTTGTCGAACTGCTCCGGGCGGAACCGAATCTGCCACCAGTTCGCGTGGCTCATCGGACCCCGGTCGGGCCTGTGGGGCTCGATGAAAATCGTGTTGGTCCCGAACGTCTCGACCTGGCCGAGAATCTTGGTCTTCAATCCCGCCAGCGTCGCAATCACGGCGGTCACGGAGGCCACGCCGATGATGATGCCGATGGTGGTCAGTACGGACCTGGTTTTATTCGCCCAGATCTGGCTGAAGGCCAGATAAATGCTCTGGTAGAACAACCGGAGAAAGATCAGGGGCAGTGCCAGAGCCGCTTTCATTTCATCACCTTTCCGAGTTCGGCGGTCAGATCGCTGCGCCGGGCCTGGTCCACCTCGGTCGACAGGTCGCTGTGAATGCGGCCGTCCTTCATGCGGAGGATCCGCTTGGCGTGCCGGGCGACGCTCTCCTCGTGGGTCACCAGGATGATCGTCTGCCCCTCCGCGTGGAGCTGATCGAACAGCACGAGGATGTCCTCGCTCGTCTTGCTGTCGAGGTTGCCCGTCGGCTCATCGGCCAGCAGGATGCTCGGGTTGCAGATCATCGCGCGGGCGATAGCGACCCGCTGCTTCTCGCCGCCGGAGAGCTGGTTCGGCCGGTGCTTGACGCGGTCGCCCAAGCCGACGCGGTCGAGCATCTGCATGGCCCGTTTGCGCCGCGACCACCAGCCGTTGCGGGAATAAATCAGGGGCATCTCCACGTTCCGCAGCGCGCTGGAGCGGCTGAGCAACTCGAAGGATTGAAACACGAACCCGATGCGCTCGTTGCGCACGCGGGCCAGGGCCGCATCGCCCATGCCGGTCGTGTCCTGACCATCCAGCTCGTAACGGCCGCCGGTGATGCGATCGAGGCAGCCCAGCACGTTCATGAGCGTGCTCTTGCCAGAGCCGGACGGGCCCATGATGGCTACGTATTCGTTGTCACGCAGCTCCAGGTTCAGGCCGTCGAGCGCATGAATCCGCTCCACGCCCACCTTGTAGACGCGCGTCACGTCCTGAAGTCGAATGACGATTTTGTCAGACTGCGTTGGCATCGTTGACATTGCTGGTATGGCTTGCACCGGCCTTTTTGCCCTTCTCCTCGGCTTTGGCCTCGCGTTCATCTTTGACAACCTGATCATGCTTGAGCTTCTCCAACTCCTTATACGGCCCGGCGATGATTTTATCGCCCTTCTCGACACCGGCCTCCAGGATCGTCTGCGTCAGGTTGCTCGAGCCGATCCGAACCGGCGTGATGACCGCCCGGCCGTCGATGTACCGGAAGACCACCGTGGCAAAGGTCTTGGTTTTGTCCACGTAGGGGGACGTGTCGCGGATGTCGATGGGCAGACTCTCGATTTCCCGCGACATCACGGCCTGCGATGGCACGGCGATGACGTTGGTATGTTTGCGGGTCTCGATATCCACGTTCGCCGTCAGGCCGGAATGAAGTTTCTGTGCGTCCATCTCCAGCAGGATTTCGGTCTTATAATACTTCGTCCCCTGCCGCGACAAATCGCTCGACAGCGCGATGGTGTCGACCGTTCCCTTGTACTCCTTATTAGGATAGGCATCGATGAACACGCGGGCATTCTGGCCAATCTCAAGCTTGCCCACGTCGGCCTCGTCCACCTGGGCGACTAAGAGCATCTGGGACAGGTCGCCGACCTCCAGAATCTTCGTGCCGGGGTTATTCATCATACCCGTCACGACCATCTCGCCGACCTTGGCGTTAAGTCGCGTGACGACGCCGTCGATGGGCGAGACAATGGTCGTATAGCGAACGGTCTCCTGTGCCTGAGCAATCGCGGCATCGGCAGCATCGAGATTGTGTTCCTGCACCTTCAGATTCAAGTTGGCGGCTTCAAGGGTGAGCTTGGCCGCGTTGTACTGGGATTGGAACCCGTCCAGCTTCAGTTTTGCCTGGTCGTACTCGGACTGGCTGATGTCGTGGGTCCCGATCAGCTTTACCTGGCGCTGCAAATCCGTTTTCGCCTGGTCGAGCGAAGCCGCCGTGCCCAGAAGAGTGGCCTCCTGGCTGGCAATTCTGGCCTTTTCCACTTCAGTCTCGGCGGCTTGGGCGGCCCGGCGGGCCTTCGCGGAAAGCAGATTGCTTTCCAGGTCCTTGGAATCGAGCTGCACCAGCAGCGACGGCTCAATGGGCGGATTCGCGTTCGGATCGCCCTTGGTCACCCGCTCACCGACCTTGTACGGCAGAGCCACGATGCGGCCGGAGGTCTTGGCGCTGATCTCGACCCGGCTCTTGGGCTCCGTTTCACCCGGAGCGCTGACAAACTCGACCAATTCGCCCGGCTGGACCGCTTCAACCCGGACAATCGTGGCTTTCTTGGCCGCGGCGGCCCGCCTCTTGACCATGAAACCAGCGGCCGCACCTACCACGGCGATGATGACGACGAAAATGACGAGTATGCGAAGCTTTCTCACACTCACGCCCTTCCCAAGTACAGGTTCTACGCCAGGTCACAGAATTCACCTGCATTATACATCTATAGACGCGCCGGAACACCATTCATTGCGTATCTTCACTGGGGAAAGCTCGGATTTCCGCACAACCGGGCCAATTCCCCATCTTTGGCTTCACGGACGTAGTTTGCCGCCGGCGTGTTACCATCGTGTTACGGCTTTGTCCTTTTTTCGTGATTTTCGACACGCCAGGCGGTCCCCGCGGATTGAAAGGCGGGGGTGCATCTGCTAAGGTAAGAGCCGGGCAAAATGCATGTGGGGCCGCGGAATGAAAGGGACGTGACGATGAGCCGATTAGCTCTCAAGGGTGGAACACCGGTGCGGGACGTCAAGAGCCATCCTTGGCCGAAATGGCCGGTGTGGGACGAAAACGACGAGAGGGCCCTGCTCGATGTGCTGCGCAGCGGCGTCTGGTCCTATAATGGACCCAAGGAGAGGCAGTTCAACCAGGCATTCGCCGAATTCACAGGGACGAGATACGCGCTGTCCATCGCGAACGGGACTGTGACACTCCAGTTGGCGCTGGAGGCCTGCGGGGTCGGGTACGGCGATGAGGTCATCGTGCCGGGCCTGACGTGGCAGGCCACAGCGGCGGCGGCTCTGGATATCAACGCAGTCCCCGTCCTCGTGGACGTCACGGAGGATACGTGGTGCATCGATCCGGCGAAGGTCGAGGCAGCGATCACGTCACGAACGAAGGCGATCATCCCCGTTCATCTTTACGGCTGCTTCGCCGATATGGACGCCATCCTGGAGATCGCACAGCGGCATAACCTGCGCGTCATCGAGGACTGCGCCCATAAGCATGGCGGCGAGTGGAACGGGAGGAAGGCCGGCAGTATCGGCGACGTCGGCAGTTTCAGCTTCCAGCTTTCGAAGCTGATGACCGCCGGCGAGGGCGGCGCGTTGACCACCAGCGACCCGGCACTCTATGAGAAGCTGGACGCCCTGCGCAACTGCGGCCGAAGACCCGAGCAGGACGCGGGCGACAAGGGAGCGGGCATCTACGGCGACGAGGGCAACTTCATCCAGTCGGGCAACTACCGCATGACGGACTTCCAGGCCGCCCTGCTCCTCGAAGCCCTGCGCCGGCTGCTTGGACACAATCGAGTGCGGGACGAGAACGCACAGTACTTCAATTCCCAGCTTTCGCAGCTCCCCGGCGTGCTGCCGATGCGGCGGGACAAGAGGGAGACCGCCGAGGCCTACTATAACTTCTCCTTCCGGTACCATGCGGAGCAATTCAAGGCCCTGCCCGTCGCCCGGTTCCGGGAGGCCCTGGCCGCCGAGCTGGGCTGCCGCGTGGAGGCCAGCTACGAGCCGCTCAACGCCTGCTCGCTTTATGCACCGCACACCAAGCCCCGGCGCTACCGGCTCACGCAGAAACACTGGGAGCGAGTCGATCCCGCCCGCTTCCATCTGCCGGTCTGCGACCGCATCCATCGGAGCGAATCCGTCTGCTTCCATCACACCGTCCTGATGGGCACGCAGGCGGATATGGACTTGATCCTCGAAGCGATTCGGAAAATCTATGACAGTGCCGACGAGCTGAAGCACACGTGACGAATCACCGCGCGCGTTTGAGGCGTCGGGCCTTATAGAGCATGGCGGCGCCGATGCCGGTGATGATGGCACCGGCCCCGAGGTTCGTCAGCCGGCCGATCCCTGTCTCCGTGAAGAGGATGGATGCGAGCACCACTACGCCGAAGAAGACCAGGAAGGTGCCGAGCGCTTTGTTGATCTGGGCCTCATGAAGAACTCGCCCGTCGTCCTGGTTGAGAGTTGACGCCATCGCCGTCCGCTTTCAGAAAATGAAATAGATCGAGAAAATGATGGCCAGCACCCCGAGCGACCACAGCTTCAGGTTGTGCCACCACCGCGGGCTCTCGACACTCTCATAGATGTACTCCCTCGGAATCATCAGCACAACCACTCCGACAACGGCGAACAGAATCAGGAATACCGTCTTGGCTACCGCCGGTGAGACTCCCTGTAGCCAGGTGAAGTTCAGGATGTACGCTAACCAGTCAAAACTCAGCAGGTGTCTAAGCCAGCTAAGACCTAACATGTTGCCACCTTGGGGATGTCCCCGGACGACCGTCGATACCGACCGTAAACGAGACCTGAAAGACGTTCCCTCGGATGCGGCCTCGTTGCCAGACTCACCGCCACGTTGAGCAGCACGCCCGCCACGAACGACCACCACGAGACGTACAGGAACGGGTCCTGGATCGTGAACAGGCTGCCTTTGAATATGTTGAGCAGAATCGAGATGCTGATGCCCCCGACCATGCCGACCAGGCCGCCCCACTGCGTCGCACGGGGCCAGAACATACCCAGTAGAAGGATGGAAAAGACCGGCCCCTGAAAGAACGAAAGGAATGTCTGGATGGCCACGTAGATGCCCGGGAACTGCTTGCTCAACGGCGAGGTAATGACGCCGAAGATCAGCAGGACCACCGTCGCAAACTGCCCCACGATCAGATAATGACGATCACTGGCGCCCTTCTTGATGAACTTCTCATACACATCTTTTGTCCAGAGGGTCGCGGTGGAGTTCAGGATCGAATCGATGGTTGACATCAGGGCGGCCAGGAAGCCGGCAAACAGCAGCCCGCGCAATCCGGGCGGCAGCAGGTTCTTCACCAGCAGAGGAAACGCCTGGTCGCCATCCTCCATCCCTGGGTATGTGGCGACAGCGATCAGCCCCGGAAACATGACCAGTATCGGGATGAACATCTTGAAGAACGCCCCGCAGAGCATGCTCGCCTTGGCGTGCCACACGCTCTTGGTGGCTAAGCAGCGTTGCACGATGGCCTGATTGCCGATCATGTACGCATTGGACATGACCAGAGTCAGTCCGAAGAGGATGCCCGTCCACGGAAATGGTGTCTTCGTGTCGGCGGGCAGGATCAGCTTGAAGTGATTCTGATAGGCATCGCCCATCGCGGCGATCTTGTCCGTCAGGCCGCCCCAGCCCCCGACCTGGTAGAGCCCGACGACCACAACGGCCGCCCCGCCTACGAACATCAGAATCATCTGAACGACGTCAGTCATCACTACGGCGGTCAGACCGCCAAAGAAGGTGTAAAGCCCGACGACAATTGCGGTGACAATGATGGAAAACCAGGGCTTCCAGCCCATCAGCGGCTCGAACATGACCGCCGTCGCCCAGAATAGAACGCCCAGATCGAGGGCAAAGAAGACGATCCAGGTCAGCGACGCCACCGCCCGGACGTGGTCATTATAGCGCCGTCCCAGGTACTCCGGGATCGTGTACAGGCCGGCCTTCCAGAAGTACGGGATGAAGATAAACGCCGCCAGCAGCATGGCCGGCATCGAGCCCAGCCAGTCGAAGCTGCCGACCGCCATCCCGAAACGGTAGGACTGGCCCGAGACCCCCACAAAATCCATCGCGCTGATGTCGGTCGCCACGATGGACATGCCCACGGCCCAGAACGGCAGCGTCTTGCCCGATAGAAAGAAATCGTCCGCCGAGCGCACGAATCGCGCGAAGTACAGGCCGAGGACCATGATGCCCACGAGGTAGGCGATCACCACGAAATAATCGATTCCGCTTAACACCCGAAGTCACCCATACCAGGGACCACCGTTACCCGTTCACGACTCTACACCTGTATCCACGTGGGCCGGCTCTCATGGTAGCGTGTCACCGGGCGGACGGCAAGCATCCGTCGGCACAGAGCGCAAAAAACTCCCGGGTGGGATGTGGAGGAGAGGAAGGAGGATGTGGTGGGTGCTACAAAACCACATCCGGGCGGCGGACCTGGCCGAAATCGGAGGGCTGTGTACCTGGCTTCGCCACCCGGATGCTCCCAGTCGCTTCGGACTTTCTTGAGGCATGACCTTAGGGCGGTCGATCATTTCCCTTTCGGGCCTTTGTCGATCACCCGGATCACGCCGGTGCCCTCAAAGAGCGTGCCGTCCATCAGTTCGCCCGTGACCTTCAGCGTCGCCTCGGGCGGTTGGACGGTCTTCTGGACCTCAGATCGATCGAACTTGACCATGCGCTCGATGATGCCATCGCCATCGTAATCCGCAGTATTCTCAGCGTTGGATTCGCGTGTAGCCCAGCCTTGCCCGTCCGTGCAGGCCGAGACGTCGGCGAGTTCCACGCTCGCCCCATCGATCGTCACAGCGTCGTACCCCGGTTCCAGCTCGATGTAACCGGTGATCCAGTTACCGTTGCTGGCAAGGTTCAGCGTGTTCGGGTCGAGAGCAATCGCCGCCTTGATCGCCACCTGGCCCTCCACGAGCCGCAGGTTATCCCACTGCGACCAGTAGGCGAGGGTGAACGGGCCGTTATCGAGGGCCGTGATGCGAATCTCGATGCGATGCCAGCCGGTCATGTTGGGCACATTCACCTGCTGATTGAGGTGCACGCCGCCCTCCCTCTTGGTCCACAACGGCGCCCCGTCCACCAGGAAAACCGCTTCAAAGTGCTCGAACGTGCCGCTCGGACAGGCGGCCAGTCGCACATCGAAGACGATGGAGCCGATCCCCGTCAGATCCACGAACTGGTGGAAACTCTGATAATTGCCGGGCAGGAACGTCTTGTTGATTCGGCTGAACAGACCCGTCGACAGAGTGCCGTCCGTAGCCCACAGGTTCGTGCAATAGGAGTTGAAGGAGGCATGGTCCGAGTGGGCCCAGGATTGCGGAAGCTGCCGGGGCCAGGGCATACCCAGATAGTAGGTTTCAAAGCTGGGGTTCTGGATGGCCGCCGCACACACACTTGACAATGCCAGAATAATCCCCACGGCCAGCCACCCCGCCGCGGCGTAACAGCCGCTGCGTTTCATGCTGACCTGAATGTTCGAATTCGTACCGGTCATAGGAGACTCCTTCGGGGCCGCAACGCCCCGTGCGTACACTGCACGTACTATCGATATCATTTCGCCTGGGGGGCGCACCAAAACCGCCTCGGGGCAGTGTCTTACCAATCTCTCCGAGCGACGCAGATGGGGGCGTGACCGCTGATGACACTTCTATGGCAGGATTTGCAGTTACTTCTATCGGATTTACCCAAATAAAGTATAGTCTAAAATGCCGCCCTGCCAAATGCCGCCGCCAAGAATCTGCGGGAGAGTGTAACCTCCGTAACTGCAAGCGTTTACGAAATGGCGAGGGGGTGTCCGATGCACGGACGGATCAGAAAACTATGAAAATGGCCGGGCGCGGCCCCATAAGAATCCAGCCTTTCCAGGAGTCCCGTGATCGATAGGACTTCCCCGTGCCGGCCGCCTGCCGGCCCGCGTCTCTACCAATGCCCCCTGCCGACACACTACCAGCGCGCCCGGCCAAATTGGCTTTGTTTTCGCACAGGCACATTCCGCCCTCTTTTCTCATAACCCTTTTTCGGCCAAGGACTTTGCACTCATTCCGGCCCAGGGAAAGTGGCTTTGTTTTGCGCGACCGGCCCGCTTGTAGTGACGCCGTAAGGCGCTTCTTGGGAAGTGTGAAGTGCGAGGTGGCCACTTGAAACTTCCAACTTGAAACTTGAAACTCTCCGTGCAAATTGGCTTTGTTTTCGCAGCGGCATAAGCCCACTCCTTTTCTCATAACCCTTTTTCCGACCAACAATTAGCCTCCATTTGGCCCTCGACAATTGGCTTTGTTTTGCAGAATCTGGGTCCTCCGCCTCCGAGGGCGTCGGCTACGTTCGTCATTGCGAGGAGCGAAGCAAGCCTGCCCTCGCGAAGGCGGGGGAAGCCATCTCGCCGCTGAGAATTGCGTTTGTCTTGCTTCTCCACGTTACCTCCGCATCTCCGCCCCGATTCTCCCGACCGTTCCATTCGCCCAACTCACTGTCCGGCTGCCCAGTTAGGCGTCGCCACATCGCCAAGGTGATGTTGGATACATGATAAACGAACATAGGGGCCCTGTCAAAAGAAAAATGTCCAGCGTGGCAGATATAAATCATTGTCCCGCAAGGGCTAAGAGAAACCCGCAAAAGAATCTTTAACCGCGAAACACGCGAATCGTGCGAAAAAGACCTCTTGCGACAGAGGCCGCGGCGGGCCACAGAGACAATGCATTGTTGAGAGATGAACGGGATGGTCGGAGCAAGGCAATAGCGAATATCAAATCGTAAATGGTAAATCCAGGCCGGTCCCCTGCCCATGCGGATTCCGAAGAATCGACTCACACGAAGGCACGAAGCCGCAAAGAGGAGCGAAATTGAAGGTAGGTCGTGCGGCCCCGCACGACATCATGTCATTGCGAGCGCGCAGCGCGGCAATCTCTGGCGAGCGAGGACGCTCACCCTACTCTGCCATCCTTTCGCTTTATTCCGGGCTGTGCGCGGGCGGGGCACAGGCGCGGTGCGCTGGGGCGGCTTCGGGGGATTCAGACACAACGCAAAGGCTTCCGCCTGGGCCACCAGCAGCGGCTTCAATTCTTTGGCTTTCTCGCCTCCCTCACGCTCCGGCCGGCCGGCCAATTGCTCCAGGGCGCCGGGGGCTTCCAGGACCTGCGCCATGCGCGGGTCCCGCCGCAGGCCCAGCCACCGGGCCGCCGCCACCGCCCCGGCCGTCACCGTCAGGAGCATGCCCATCGCTATTGCTTTTTTCACCATCCGCATTACGCCGGCCTCCGTGGCTGCCATGACCTCAGACCTCCCCGCCCCGCAGACGCTCGGCTCGCCGCAACCCCGCCGTCTCCAAGGCGCGCACTATCGGCGCAGAGCAGGTCATCGACGCACCCCGCCCGGCGCCACATCTCGCGAGTCCAGTGATTCCTTCGCCGTCTCTCACGTTCCCCAACAATACTCAAACTGTACGCTATGATTGCACATCGGAAAGAACCACGACGCTGCCCAAGCCATCCAAGTGGTAGAGTACACCGCGTTGTTGTCAGCGACCTGAATCAGACATTAAGCCTGCTCTGAGCGAAGTCGAACGGGCCTCATCGATGCCGGGGCCATAAATGGACTATTCACATGCCAAAGAGCCATACCTATCGAGCCGCTACGTCAACGTTTGCCAAAGGCTTGTTTCAAGGACTGACCCTATTTCCTCCGTGTTCTTTCACTTGACAAGAACCCTATATGGATGACCCCCGAAGTCCCCGTGACCCTGTTGCCGAGCCGAAGTAAGTAAATTGTCTCCGGAATTCGCGGGACGTCATATGCCCCTGAGCGCATCCCACAGTCCGTTGCTCACGTATTCTCTATAGTTCTGCTCGAAGAGCAATTCGACATCCCTGCTCTCAGTCTTCTCTCCCTTGTTTACTACAAGTTGGATACTCAGGGCATAACGAATGTACTCCAGGTTCAAGCCTCCCAGACTAAAGTAGGCGGTATAGCCTCCTCTGTTGTCGGGATCAAGAGAGTCCGTGCGCTCCCACATTTTTGCGCACACACGATCCCGCTGGTCTGCATCACGCAGTTCAGCCCTCTTGAGGGTGACGGTCCCTCCGCCATCAGGGCAGTGGAACGAGATGAATATCATATATGGAGAACCCCTGACCGTTTCCTTTCCACGGGTCACAGGAGTGCCTATCAATCTGGCCCTCAACACGCCGCACCCGCAATCATATTCAACCGGTTGATACTCACATTCTTTGTTCAGACGCCTGCCACAACCCACGCATATGGCAATCAAAGCCACCATCGCGATCACAGGCACAGATATGCAGATCTTCGTTGTTCTCTTCATAGTGTTTTATTCTCTGTCAGATACTTCGATTCCTTCTTCTACCTCAATTCCCACACTGACCTCGATTACCGCATCGTCCTCGGTACCTGTACGGCCTCTCAAACCCTTCTTCGCGGGAAGAGTGATTCGTTCCATAACACACGTGAGATCATCAGAGCGTGTTGACCCCGTAACGCCGGCGTCCATGATTGAAGCGTCGGCGAGCATGCGAGCACACGCAACACGTCAATCAGGCAGGACCGCTATTCATCACATATTGGCGCCTTTGCTTTTCTGCTGTCTGATCCAATCCATTAGTTTCCCGAAACTCTCTTTCCATCTCCTCTCATTCTCCGCGAACTCCCCTGTACTGTAGTACCGCTTCTCGAAACCTGGAGGGGTTTCCAGACGGTACAAGGGCCAAAGTGCCGCTCGCTCGAAGCGAGTCGTGGGGTCATCAGGTGAGTTCCCCCAGAGCAAATAAGGGACTACGTCAAGAAAAAAGTGCCCTGCGCCCCCGTATTCATATGGAGAGCTGAAGTTATATGTTGGCATATTTGCAGGATCGGTTACCAAGGTTCCGTCAAGGTGGAAAACGGCCTCATAATGTCCATCTGGAGAGACGTACTTCAGGTTGTATTCATTTCCCGACCCAATACGATGATAAATTGACTCTTCGTTATTCATGAGTGTCCATCCCTGGTCCCGTACCTCCTCCAGCGTCACCTCTTGATTACGTTGGTTCCGATTGTAGTGCCTGGAGCGCCAGTCCTCGTAGTACGCGGAAAAGGGTTCCTTTGGTAACCCAAGTAAACCCAATGGATCGGTAAACGTGGTTGGGTTGTTCCCGCAGTAGCTGTACAGGCTCAAGCCATCCGTGTAGCCGGTCGGGTCCGGCTGAAGGAAGCGGGCGGTGGCGTAGTCGTAATAGCGGGCGCGGTAGTAGTACAGGGCCGTCTCGGCGTCGTAGGCCCGGCCGGTGAACCGGTACGGATTGCCGAAGGCACTGTCCTCGATCTCGGTGCCGTTGGCGTCGCGGATCGTCGGCCGGCCGAAAATGTCGTACGTGTACCGCTCGACCAGAACCCTATTCACATGGGAAAGAGCCACAACGCTGCCTAAGCCATCCAAGTGGTAGTAATACACCGCGTTGTTATCAGCGACCTCAATCAGACATATCGGCTCATCAATACCGGGGCCATAAATGAATTTCCGCAGGAGCGTGCCGCTGCCGTCGTACTCGGCGATGATGCGGTCGCCGTCGTAGGCGTACTTGGTGACTACATTCGGCGAGCCGTAGACGGTCCTGGCGACCCGCCGGCCCAGGTAATCGTAGGCAGCAGAGACATGCACGGATGGCAGCTCCTCAGCAGCCCCGGTATAGTACGGTTAGAATCGAGGCCGGCGCCGATGTCACTCGGTTAGAGGCTCTGCGGACTCGCGGGGCGGGTGGGGTGTGGACACGGCGGGTGAGGCGGTTTAGGATGGTGGGGTTCCGTTGGAGCGAGTCGGCACGAGCCGCAAGCGGCGGGACGGGTATAGGAAAGGAAGGTTCGATGAATCGACGCGAGTTCATCCATCGAGGTCTTGGAGCGGGCACAGCTTGGTCTCTTGCCGGGCAGGTCCTATCCGCGGCGGAAGCTGTGCGGCCCCGGATTATCGATGCCCATTGCCACGCCGGACGCGGGCTCAACTACGGCAAGGATGGGCCCCCAAGCGATCCGTGGACGACCTACAACGACCCGCAACGGACCCTCCGCCGAATGGAAGAGGCGGGCATCGACCAGACCATCATCTTCCCCATCAATAACACGACCTATACTGAGGCCAACGAGGAGATCGCGGGCTACGTGCGGCAATGGCCGACGAAATTCATCGGCTTTGCCAAGCACGATGCGCAGACCGAGGCCGGCCGGATCCGCGACCTGCTGCGGCACGAGGTCCGCCGGCTCGGACTCAAGGGGCTGAAGCTCCACGGTGTGCCGTCGGAGGAAATGGTCGAAGCGGCGACGGAGCTGAGCATCCCGATCCTCTTTCACCCGCCGACCGTGGACGCGAGCCTGGAAGTGGTCCGGTCCCATCCGAAGGTGCCCTTCATCCTGGCGCACCTGGGCTGCTTCGCCTCGCAGAATTGGCGGGAGCACGTGCGGGCCATCGAGGCGGCCCGGCAGATCCCGAACCTGTACCTCGACACCTCGTCCGTTGTCTTCGTGACATACCTGGAGCAGGCGGCGCGGGAACTGCCGGCCGAGAAGCTGATCTTCGGCTCCGACGGCCCGCTGGTCGATGCCCGGGTCGAGCTGTACAAGATCCGCCTGCTCAAGCTGCCACCGGAGAAGGAGGCCCTGATCCTCGGCGGCAACATCCGGCGTCTGCTCGGCCTGTGAGCATGGTGACGGGTCCGAAGGCGGAAAATGAGAAAATGGTAAGGCGATTTAGGCCCGGACAGCGTCTTAATATATGGTGACAAGTGAATACGCGACGGGTAACGGGACCCGGGCTGGTGTCACGAGGGTCGCGTCAGGCACCGAACGGGACACCCGGGTGCCTCGCTAAGTCACGAGTGGGCAACGACTAATGGCAACCACGGGCTGGGTCCCAAAACAAGTGCCCAGGTAGGGTTTGAGCTTGACTCGGAGGTGACAAATCGGATACAATGACACTTTGGCGGGTGCGAGTGCGGTCCACGGGCCGCCGGGGTCTGGGCGTGCACGAGCGGCCCAGATGACACTATAACCTGAAAAATGGAAGAGGATGAACGTGCTCACATCAACGAGGTTCCCATTTTCGACAGTCGTGGCGGCGGTGTTCTGTTTGTGCCTGGTGCAGGCGAAGTGCCCCCTGGGCGATCTGACGGGCGATTGCGTGGTCAACGCCGCCGACGTGCAGCGGTTTTCGGAGGACTGGCTGGCCGGCGGCCCAAGCCCGGCGGACCTGAACGGCAACGGGGACGTGAACATGGTGGACTTCGCCCTGTTCGCGAATACGTGGGCCCAGGCCGGCGCGACGGTGGTCATCAACGAACTGCACGTCAACCCCGACGTCAAGACCGAACTGGTCGAGTTCGTGGAGCTTTACAACGCGGGGGACACCGACGTTGACATCTCCGGCTGGCAGCTCACCGAAGGCATTTTCTATACCTTCCCCACCAACACGACGCTGGCGGCCGGCGCGTACATCATCGTGGCGGAGAACCCCGATGCGGCTCGCGCCAAGTGGAACACCGCACGAACGACGCTCGCCCGCAATCTGGTTTTCGGGCCGTCCGCGGGCCGCCTGGCGAACGACGGCGAGAAGGTCGTTCTCTGCGATGCGACGGACGCGGTGGTGGATGAGGTCGAGTACAAGCTCGGATTCCCGTGGCCGACGGTGGGCGACCCGGTGGCGGAGAACCAGCCCGGCACGGGCTCGTCCATGCAGCTCGTGAATCCGGCGTTTGACAATAATCTGGGCGGCAGTTGGCGCTCCGCCCTGCCCACCCCGGCGGCGGCGAACACGGCCGTGTTCGCGGAGAACCTCCCGCCGTGCATCCGACAGGTCGGCCATTCACCCAAGCAGCCCAAGAGCGGCCAGGTCGTGACCGTCACGGCCAAAGTCACCGACCCCGACGGCGTCGCCAACGTCACTCTCAAGTACCAGATCGTGAACCCGGGCTCGTACATCGCCCGCACGGATTCCCTGTACCGCACCTCCTGGATCTCCGTGGACATGCACGACGACGGGCTCGACGGCGACGTCCGCGCCCAGGACGATATCTATACCGCTGAGTTGCTGTCCTCGATTCAAACGCACCGCCGGCTCATCCGCTACCAGATCACCGTGGCGGACACGCTCGGCAACAACGTCACCGTGCCATACGCGGACGACCCGCAGCCGAACTTCGCTTACTTCGTCTACGACGGTGTGCCGGCCTGGCGCGGCTCTTATCAGCCCGGTGTCTCCCCGGTCATCGAGTTCCCCGCCGAGGTGATGCGCAGCCTGCCCGTCTACCACCTGCTCAGCAAGAAATCCGACGTGGAGAACGCCACCTGGCTGCAGCGATTCTCCTTCGGAGGCTCCGACCCGCAGCGCTGGGAATTCAGGTGGTACGGGACGATCGTCTACGACGGCGAGGTCTACGACCACATCCGCTACCGCATGAGAGGCGGCGTCTGGCGGTATTCGATGGGCAAGAACATGTGGAAGTTCGATTTCCAGCGCGGGCATTACTTCCAGGCGCGCGATGACTATGGGAATCCGTATGCCACCACGTGGGA
>Ga0315289_10003690_pt1 | contig 23076 bp, 18 predicted proteins | sample YL17G11_40_MG_FD_203452 | JGI IMG/M metagenome (GOLD analysis project Ga0315289, IMG submission 203452) | Sediment microbial communities from Yellowstone Lake, YNP, Wyoming, USA - YL17G11_40 | ecosystem: Environmental > Aquatic > Freshwater > Lake > Sediment | place: USA: Wyoming | collected... | reverse complement strand
ACAAGCTGGCGCGCGTCAGCCGCCGCCTGGTCCAGGAGTACGGCCGCGAGCCGACCAGCGAGGAGATCGGGCACAGGATGGAGATCGCAGCGGAGAAGGTGCGGGAGATCATCAAGGTCCGGCGGGAGCCCGTGTCCTTGGAAACGCCCATCGGCGAGGAGGGGGACAGCCACCTGGGCGACTTCATCGAGGACCAGGACGCCCTGACACCGGCAGAGGCCGCCTTTCGCCAGCTCCTGAAGGAGCAGGTGATGGACGTGCTGGCCAGCATTACGCCCCGGGAGAGCAGAGTGCTAGAGCTACGCTTCGGGCTGGAGGACGGCCGCAGTCGCACCCTGGAAGAGGTGGGGCGAGAGTTCCACGTCACCCGCGAGCGCATCCGCCAGATCGAGGCCAAGGCCCTCCGCAAGCTGCGCCACCCCTCACGCAGCAAGAAGCTCAAGGGCTATCTAGAGTAGCTGGGCCCACGACCCAGAAGATCCAGAAGGCCAGGCCTAAGCCTGGCCTTGCTACCGTCAGGCCTGTGGGGTGGCAAAACCCCATCCGTATCTGGGGCGTTGACACGCTGAGCTGTCCGGGCCAGCCCCTAGACATCCTATCCTCACGGAGATCCTGTCCGAACCCCCGGCGATGCCATCGACCCCTTGCGTGATGGGCAGATGCTCTACGGCTTCGCCACCACCCTCGGTTCGCGTCGCACATCCAGGAGTCTACCATTGAGGGCTTGATCTCCTTCCTCACCTGAGCAATGTGTGTCGCCCGACGGCTTCGAGGAACGCCCGTGCGCGCTCCAGCCGTTTTCCTGAAGGCCTCGACTGGGGATCACAGTTCCTTGGGGGCGGCCAGCTTCGGCCTCGCCCGCGGATGCCTCAGGCGATCGCCCTGGCGTTCGCCCGCAGCAAACTCAGGGGGCGCATCAGCGACACAACGAGCATCACTGCCGCCGGAGTTTTGCCCCCGAGGGGGAGCGTGCTAAGCGCGATCAACAGCGCTAGGTGAACTCTGAGGCGCGGCGCGTGCCGCTATGCTCGCTCTGCCCGTGTAGGCCGGCTGGGCTCCGGGATGCCCAAGAAGGGGCCTGAGGCGAAGAGATGATATGGTCCTAGGGTATCCCTACCGCTGCTAAGTGACCGGGCCCACGGGGTCGGCGAAGGCGACCCTGGCCAGCCGCCCGGCGGGGTCCCCCCGTCCCCCGTTCTCCGATCGCCGCTCGCTGCTCGCCGCAGGCCCGGTCACTACTACATGACGCCCGCACCGCCCTAGCCTGGCTGGCGGTCTCGTTCCCCGCTGGCGGCGGCGGGCGCCAATCCCTCATGACAGAAGCTCCCAGGGAATCCTTTCTCTGGAGCGGTTGGGAGACGACTCGGATTCTTCTCGCCCTTGCCACAATTCCCAGCTTGCTGGCCGCCCCCACAGCTTGACCGGGGGCAGGAATCTGAACGATGACCCTGACACCCAAAACCGGACAACGACTACAGGATATATATGACCGGAAAGTGATAACCAGTTAACCCTTGCTGGTATTCTACTTCCTTTTGTCAGGCTGTCAAGCCCCTGGGAGGAGAAGATCTCGTGGGGATTCTCTCGCCAATGACGCCCTCGCTCTCATCCACGTCATCGACGACCCGCGCTCAACCCTGCGTGAGATCGACTCTGCCGTCGACGTCACGGAGCGGGGCACCTTTTCGATCCTGCCTGCGTGCCCTGGAGGAGGGCGGTGCCGTCTTCCGCCCGAACGGGGGCAAGTCCCGGCCTAGCGAAGGTTTCGGAGCGCCGCGGGGTCTTTCAGTGTTACGGAGCCGCGACCCAACGCAACCCAGCCTTCGCGGGCAAAGAGGTTGAGCTGCTTGTTCACGCTTTCCCTGCTCACACCCAGCATCGCGGCTAGCTCACTCTGGGTGATGCGCAGGCTGCTCCCTCGCGGATGGCGGGCAGCGAGGTCCAGCAGTCGCTTCGCCAGGCGATGGGTGAGGTTCATGAAGGCCAGGTCTGCCAGGGCTTCATCGGTTCGGCGCATCCGCAGGCTCAATGTCTCCAGGAGGGCAAGGGCGGCGCGTGGCCGCTCCGATAGCCAGCCAAGGAAGTCGTTCCGGGCAACCACGAGTGTCTTGGTTTCCTGCGAGGCGATGGCGCTGGCCGAGCGCGGTCTGCCGTCGACCAGGCTGAGTTCGCCGCAGGATTCCCCTGGCCCCAGAAGGGCCAGGGTCGCCTCTTCGCCGGTGGGGGACAGAACGGTGATGCGCACGCTGCCTTCAATGACCACGTGTAGGGAATCGCCCGGGTCTCCCTGGCGGAAAATGGTGGTGCCGGCGGGGTGTGTGCGTACCCGTCCACGCGAGGCGAGGGCGTGCAGTTCCTCTTCTGGCAGCCGCGCTAGGAGCGGGAGGTCGCGGATGAGCTGTTCATGCTGGTCCATCGTCGGCCGCGCTGTGAGAGCGGTCCTCCTTCTTCGCTGGCACGCATCGCTGCGTGAAGTGGTTCACAGAACTGCCTGTTCCTGAGGGGTACCCTACAAGCAGGCTACAGCAGGGAGAGCAGGCCATGGTCACGCAGGAACTGACGGAAGTGGTCACCCGGGAGTGGATGAGGGAAGCCACCCGGCTGCAACTGGAGCGGCAGGCGCGGGCCCCCGACGGACAGAGCGCATCTCCCCGCCGCGCTACGTCGGCGTTGCGCATTTGGCGGCTCTCGCTTCCATCATTCCTAGCGTGCCTATTCCGGTCGACGCCGACATCGTAGTGTCGACCCGGATCCCCGCTGCCCGGCCCAAGGACAGCCACCAGCGAACCTCTCCCTTGGGCCGGGCGCTCCATATCTGGCTCATGCCGGGTCCGCTCGTGGGAGCCACCGGCTGTCTCCAGGGCCACGCCTGGCGGTTTGCCTGACAGGTCGAGGAGCCCGACACGATGCGTCCATTGCCGGACGGGCCCTATGGAGAACGGCTGGGCCCGGCGCGGCCCGCTTCGTGCGCTCCTTTCTGGATCTGGCGGCCCTGCCTCTCTTCGAGTCGGCTTAAGGCCCGCCCCTTCTCCGGGTGCGGGTCCTTGACGATGCCGTATGCCTCACGTCCTTCGTGGCCTTCGGGTAGGTGCTCTGTTATCGGAAGACCTTCCGAATTGCAGAAGAGCATTCAGTGACAGTACTTGTACTTCTGCATCTCCTCGCAGGCACAGATCCATCTGCTCGATCTCGCCTCCTCCGCCTTGTCCTGGTAGAAGTTGCACGGGCAAAGCGGTCTTCCCACCTCGTCGATGTGCTTGGCGAGCCCGATCACGAGGAACTCCGTGACTTCGCGTTGTGGGTGGAGATACGTTCCGCTCTTCTCGGCAAACCTCTCCACAAACCTCCACATCTTCTCGATGTTCGCGGCAGACGCCTGCTGTCGGTCCTCGTCCGTTGGCTTTTCCACGGTCATCGGTCGCTCCCCGGTCCTGTCCTCGTGGATCCCCTTGCGACAGGAGACTGCCTGGCCGGGTTGACTCCTCAAGTCTAAGGAAACGCGGCGTCCCCTACAAGCGGGCCATGGCTGCGCGGTCAACCGGAGGGGTCGCCAGGTCAGCGGACGAAGTCTGCCTTAATGCTCGACCCTCTTGGGATTCGACCGTCGCCGCGGACACGGCCTGGGCGTCTTTGACTGAGAGGCCAGTGGTCCGGGCAACCGATCCCTTTGCATCGCACCCGCAGCGGGGCGAGAGGGGGACTGATCCAGCGCCCACACACCTTCAAATCGCCAGGGTCTTGCCTGTGTGGGCCTCATGCCGGGGCCCCATCGGCCGAAACAAGGCCGGATGGCACTTGCCCCGTTCCGGCGTCCCCCCGCATGTTAGCGGCGGCCCCGCGGTCATAGAATCCGGTGATGCTTTCGGGTAGGCCCGCGTGCTCTCATGCGGCCGCTATTCCTTGGCTGGAAAGATCTGTACTTGCGTGCAGAGGCGTAGCAAAGGAGAGTCTTTCATGGAGCTACGACGCCCACTAAGCCGACGCGCCTTTCTGCGCGTCTGCGCTTTCGGCGCGGGCTCGCTGGCGATTCCCGCGCTCGCCGGATGCAGCGGGGAGGAGACGGCCGATTCAGGGTCGACATCGGCGCCGGGCACGCGGGTGGTGCCGGCACCCACCCCTTCCCAAGTACCCACGGCCGCCTCGAGAGTCGCTCTCATCCGCACGACCGACCGGACGGACGGAATTCGGCGCGCCATCGACCTGGTCTCGCCGGAAGGCCTACGGGGCAGCAGAGTCTATTTCAAGCCCAACTTCAACGCGGCCTTCCCAACCCCATGTGTCACTCATCCGGATACCCTCCGGGCGGTCGCCGTCGGTCTTCTCGAGCGAGGCGCTTCGCATGTCACCGTCGCCGAGCGGTCAGGGGTGGGGGCAGATACCCGCAAGATCGCCGAGCTGGCTGACACGACGCGGCTGGCCCAGGAGCTGGGCCTTGACGTGCTGTATCTGAACGAGATGGACGAGCAGGGATGGACCAAGTTCCACCCGCCCGAGGGTCACTGGAAGGACGGCATATCGGTGGCGCGCCTGCTGCTCGACTCTGACGCAGTGGTGCAGACGTGCAACCTCAAGACCCACGCTTTCGCCGGTTTCACCCTCTCCATCAAGAATGCGGTGGGCCTCCTGCCCTTCGAGCTCCCCGGCAGCGGCTACAACTACATGACCGAGATGCACACTTCGCCGTCTCTGGGGACCATGATTGCCGAGATCAACTCCGTCTACTCCCCTGCCCTGGTGGTGGTCGACGGCGTCCAGGCCTTCGTTGACGGCGGACCGAATGAAGGGACCGAGGTCGAGGCGGGGGTGATAATGGCGGGCACGGACCGCGTGGCGCTCGACGCTGTCGGGGTGGCGATCCTCCGCCACCTTGGGACGACGCCGGAGGTGAGCGAGGGGCCGATCTTCGCGCAGGAGCAGATCAAGCGGGCGGTCGAGCTCGGGCTCGGTGCATCCTCGCCTTCCGAGATCGAGATCGTCACCGAAGACGCCGAAAGCGAGGCGCACGCGGCGACGATCCGGACCATTCTCGATCAGGGCTAGCCACGCCTCTACCTGTGTGGAATGCCTGCACTCCGCAGCACCGAGCCGCGCGAGAACAGAGCCGACCAGAGCGAGCGAAGGCCCCCTACGGCCGCATGAGGCCTCCCCCGTCCACGACCAGCGTCTGGCCCGTGACAAGGTCCGCCCTCTCGATGAGGCTGAGTATGACCTGGGCGATGTCCTCGGCGCTGCAGACCTTGGCAAGCGGCGTCCCCTGCGCCATGCGCTCCTTGAGCGCCTCGTAGTCTTCGACGTCGTGGCGGGCCGCGTGCCAGCGCGTGTCGATGAAGCCTGGGGCCACGCAGTTGACACGCACCTCCGGCGCCAGCGTCCGGGCAAAGGCCAGGGTCAAGTTGATGACGGCGGCCTTGGAGGCGCAGTAGGGGATGGAGCTGCCGATCGCCTGGATGCCCGCTATCGAAGCGATGTTGACGATGCAGCCGCTGCCCTGTTGCCTCATGTGCGGGGCAACGGCCCGAGAGCAGAAGAACACGCCCTTAACGTTCACTGCCAGGATGCGGTCCCACATCTCCTCAGTCAGAGCCTCGAGGTCCCCGAAGCTGACGAAGTGGGTGATGGCGGCGTTGTTGACCAGCACGTCCACCGAGCCGAACCGATCCATCGCCTGTCTCACCATGGCCCGCACCTCATCGTCCCGGGAGACGTCCGCGCGCACCAAGAGCGCCTGAGCTCCCAGCGCCTCCACGTCGGCCGCCGTCTGGCGAGCCTCGGCCTCCGAACGTGAGTAGTTGACGACAACGTTGGCCCCTCGCCTGGCCAGCTCCAGGGCTGTGGCCCGTCCCACCCCTGCCGCCGACCCTGTGACGATGGCCGCCTTCCCCGAGATGTTCACGTGGGCCCTCCTTGCACTCTCTTGTCAACTCAGAAGATGGCTTGCGTTTTCCAGCAGCTCCGTAATGCGAGCCGCGAACTTGGCCGCGGGCGCGCCGTCGATGGCTCTGTGGTCGAAGGTCAGGCTATAAGTCATGATCGGCCGTATCACGATCTGCCCGTCCCTGACGACAGGCCTATCGGTGATTGAGCCGGTGCCTAGTATCGCCGACTGCGGCTGGTTGATGATGGGGGTTCCGAAACCCCACCCGCCGCCGACGGCTCCCAGGTTGGTCAGGGTGAAGGTGCCGCCGGTGACGTCGTCGGGCATGAGCTTGCCTGACCTCGCCTTCTCCACCAGCGCTCTTGTCTCCAGACTGATCTCGGTCAGCGACTTCTGATCGGCGTTCCGCACCACGGGGACTATCAGCCCGCCCTCGAGCCCCTCCTCTAGTGCAACCGCAACGCCGACGTTGATGTCCTCCCAGATCACGATCTCGTTCTCTATGACGCTGGAGTTGATGATGGGGTTGTCCCTGAGGGCCTTGGCTACCGCCACCACCAGGATGTCGGTGTAGGTGACTCTGGCGCCGGTGTCCCCCTCCTGCTCTCGGAGGGTGTTTCGGAGCTTTGTCACCTCCGTCACGTCGATCTCGCCCATCGTGGTGAGCTGGGCCGCCACCGACAGGCTGCGGTGCATGTGCTCGGCGATCGTCCTCCTGATGCCCTTGAGCGGTATGGTGGTCTTGACGGTCTTGCCTGCATACGCCTCGGCCGGGACAGCTTCTTTCTTCCTAGCCTCGATGGCCTTTTCGATGTCCTCCCTTACGATCCTGCCGCCGGGGCCGGTACCCGTGACCGTCGATGGGTCAATCCCGTGCTCCTCAGCCATCTTGCGGGCCAGGGGCGAGATCCGGATGCCTTCTAGCTTGCCGGCCGTGGCCGCTGCCAGTGGCACCGCTGCAACCCCGGGAGCCGGCGCGGCCTCCGGAGCGGTGGTGAAGATCTCCTTCGCTGGCTCCTTCTGCAAGGCTTCCAGCTCTTTGACAGTCTCTGCGATAAGGCCGACCACCCTGCCTACGGGGGCCGTGACGTCTTCCTCGACGAGGATGTGCACGTAGCCCGAGGCGGCGGCCTCCACGTCCCACTTGACTTTCTCAGTCTGGATTCCGAGGACGACATCACCCTTTTCGACGCGGTCGCCCTCTTTGACCTTCCACTCGACGAGCGTGGCCTCGGTCATCGTCATGCCGAGCTTGGGTATTGCGATGTAGGCGGCCATTCCGTCCCCTTGTTACGGACCCTGACTAGCAAGAAGACCCTGGGGCACCGCCCCTTGATGCGGATCAGCGTTCGCCCGTCCTCAGCCCGTTACCGCCTCGATGGCGGCGACGACGTCCTTGGGCTGAGGCAGCACGTACTGTTCCATGTATCCGCCGGCGATGGGTAGGTTTGCCGCGCCAACCCTTTGAATCGGGGCGTCGAGGGAATCGAAGGCCTTCTCCATGATCTGCATCCCGATCTCGGCTCCGACGCTGCACCGCTTCGTGTCCTCATCGACGATGACCACGCGCCCCGTCTTCTTCACTGAGTTGACGATGGTGTCGATATCGAGAGGCTCCAGCGTCCTTGGGTCGACGACCTCGACGCTGACCCTGCCTTCGAGCTCGCTGGCCACGTTGAGGGCGAGGTGGACCATCGCGGCCGTCGCGACCACAGTGACGTCGGTTCCCTCCCTCTTGACGTCGGCCACGCCGAGAGGGATGGTGTACTCCTCCTCCGGTACCTCTCCCTGGGCTCCCAGGAGCCGCTTGTGGTAGAAGAAGACCACCGGGTTGTTGTCTCGTATGGCCGTCTTCAGGAGCCCCTTGGCGTCGTAAGGGGTGGCGGGCACCACGAGCTTCAGCCCTGGGGTATGCATTATGATCGACTCCGGGCACTGCGAGTGCTCGGGGCCGATTCTCATGCCAGCCCCCATGGCGGCGAAGAAGACGAGGGGCAGATTCACCTTGCCGCCGTGGATGAAACGCCACTTGGCTGCGTTGGTCATGATCTCGTTGGCGGCGACGAACACGAAGTCGGCGAACATGAAGTCAGCTACCGGGCGATAGCCCGCCATCGCTGCCCCTAGGCAGGCACCGGCGACGGCCGTCTCGCTCAGCGGGGTGTCCATCACCCGGTCCGGCCCGAACCTCTGGAGCAGCCCGGTCGTGGTCCCGAAGGTGCCGGCCTGGACGTCCTCCCCGATGACGAAGACGGTCTCGTCCCTCGCCATCTCCTCTGCCAGGGCCTCGTTAATCGCCAGCAGGTATGGGATCTCTCTCATTTTGCCTGACCGCCTTCCTAGTCCGCGTAGAGGGCCTTGCTCAGGATTGCAGGATCGGGCACCGGGCTGTCCATGGCGAATCGCTCCGCCGCCTCTATCTCAGCGGTGACCTCCCGGTTGATCCCTTCGATATCGTTCTGAGATAGAACACCTTGCTCCACCAGCCTCTCCCCGAACAGCTTGATGGGGTCCCTCTGCTTCCAGGCCTCCACCTCCTCCGCGGGACGCGGGGCGGCGTGCGAGACGTCCGCCACCCCTTCGACGTGAGACCGGTAGCGATACGTCTTGCACTCCACCAACGAGGGCCCGTCTCCAGCCCTTGCCCTATCCACGGCGGCCTGAACCGCCTCGTGGACAGCGACAACGTCCTGACCATCCACCACCACCCCAGGCATGCCGTAGCCTGCTGCCAGGTCGGCTATGTCTTCCTTGGCGTAAGCGTCCTTTATGGGCATGAACTGGGCGTAGAGATTGTTGTGGCAGACCCACACGATGGGTAGCTTCCAGACCGCCGCCAGGTTCATGGCCTCATGAAGGGTGCCCCGGTTGGAGCTGCCGTCGCCGAAGAAGCAGACCACCACCTGCCCCTTGCCTCTCTTCTTCGCTGCCAGCCCCCATCCCACCGATACCGGAAACTGCGAGCCGATTGTGCCAGCGGACCCCATGATCCCGATCTCCGGCTCGGCGGCGTGAAAGCCGGCGATGCCACCCACGCTGCCCGTCGCCTTGCCGAAGTGTTCAGCAAGAAAGCTCTTCGGCGACATCCCCTTCGATATGGCGTGGGCGACGCCGTGGCCGCGGTGGTGGGGATAGATGTAGTCGTCCTGCCTCAGGAAGGTGCATCCGCCGACTCCGACGGCCTCCTCGCCCTGGCCGCTATGGAAGAATGCGACGGTCTTGCCCTCAGCGATCCCCTTGACGACGGCTTCGTCAAGCTTTCGGGCACGCACCAGGTTGGTGTAGAGCTTTGTGAGCTGCTCCTTTTCGAGTGCCATCATTCCCCCTTTGGTCTATTCCTAGGCAACACTACTGCGAGGCGTTGCTGCCCGGCCTCCCCTTCTCTGCAGATGCCCTCTGGCCATGCTAGGCTGTAGGAGTCCTGATGCGATTCCTAGTGCAGCTCCGCCCCTCCGTCCACGTTGATCGCCTGGCCGGTGATCTGATCGGACTCGCTGGATGCCAGGAATACCACCGTCATGGCGATGTCTTCTGCCGTTTGCTCTGCTTGCATCGGGATCATCTGCTGAACGGCGCCATCGAAAACGGCCCTGGGCTCCAGTCCTGAAGGGAGCGGTGCCTTCTCCGCGAGGACCTTAGCCATTCTCTGCCACAGGGGCGTCCAGATCAGTCCTGGACAGACGGCATTGACGTTGACACGATGGGGAGCCAGCTCCCTGGCCAGGGCCTGGGTGAAACTCACCACCCCCGCCTTGGTGGCCGAATAGTGGGGGATGATGGGCGAGCCCGTCTTACCCGCTATGGAAGAGATGTTGATGATCTTGCCGCTCTTCTGGTCGATCATGTGGGGCATGACAGCCCGGCAGGTGAGGAAGTGGGCCTTGAGGTTGACCTCATAGGTCCTGTCCCAGTCCTCTTCCGTGAGGTCGGTCAACGGCATCCCGACGTGCTCGCCGGCGACCCCGGCATTGTTCACCAGCACGTCTATCCTGCCGAAGGCCTCCAGGGTTTTCCTCACCATCTCCTCCACCTGGTCGTTTCGGCTCACGTCTCCCTCTAGAGCGAGGGCCTCGCTGCCCTGAGCCCTGACCTCGTCAGCTACTGCGGTGGACTCGTCGCCATGCTCATCGTTGACCACCACCTTGGCTCCCTCTTTGGCGAAGGCCAGAGCGATCGCCCGGCCGATGCCGCCGCCAGCGCCGGTGATGAGGGCCACCTTTCCCTCCAGCCTGTTGCACATCCTCAGCCTCCTCTCGCTTGACCCCGCTGCCTAGGGCTTGATCAAAACCTTGATGGCCTCTTCGGCTCTGAACTGGGTCTCGTAGGCCTCCTTGGCCCTATCCAGGGGAAACTCATGGCTTGCTAGCTGCTTCCTGTCCACCTTGCATGATCCCATGAGTTCCAGGGCCTGAGCAAACTCCTCCAGCGACCAGGCCCAGGACCCTAGTAGCCTCACTCCCTTACGCATGATGATATTGAAGTCCAGTTCAAATGGCCTCTCAGAGATCGCTACCAAGACGACTCTCCCGTTCTCCTTGACCATCATGAGGGCTTGCTCCAGAGTGGTGGTCCCTGCGTGCTCACGGCTGACGCCGGCGCAGTCGAAGACGATGTCCACGCCGGCCGCGGGCATCGGCACGAGTGATATGGCCGTCGCCCCGGTGATCTCAAGCACCTTCTCATATGGGTCTTCGCGAGCGGCGTTGATCACCACGTCGGCGCCCAGTTGCCTGGCCATGGACAGACGCCTGTCCGAGAGGTCCACCACGATGGTGGTGGTGGAGTGCGCGGCCTTGAGTACCTGGACAACGCCAAGCCCGATGATGCCTGCCCCGATGACCACGACCGTCTCCCCATCAGCCGGGCTGGCCAAGCCAACGGCGTGAATGGAGTTCGCCAGGGGCTCAGTGGTGGCCGCTTCCTCGTGGCTGACTTCCGGTGGAACCTGCATGATGGCCCCAGTCAAGAGAGAGGGAATCCTCAGATACTCCGCATTGGCCCCAAGGCTGATGGCAGTGACTCGATCTCCCACCTTGAGGCCCTCAACCTGTCCCCGGATTTCGGCCACGTCCCCACTGAACTCGTGTCCTAGTATTCGTCCCGAGTTGACCGGCGTCCCCAAGTCAAGAAATATCCCGTGTTTGTACGTGTGCAGGTCTGACCCACATATCCCGCAGGCTCGGATCCTGAGGAGGACATCGCCGGCCTCCAGGCTGGGCGTTTCCACCTCCTCTACCCTGATGTCTCGGGGTCCGTAGAGAACGGCTGCCTTCATGTGTCGCCTCCGCAGGCTAGTCACCGGGCTGTGTCCTCGGTCCGGCTCACATCCCCCTGGTAGCAGTCGAACTCGGCGCCGGCCTTCTTCAGCTTGCCGGCCGTGTCTTCCAGGTGCGACGCCTCGATGTCCACGAGGGCCGGGGTGGTGCCCTCGCGGGCGACACGGAGGTCAATCTCCCGGTCGATACCCTCCTCTCGTGATCAGCATCACGCCGTGTCAGCAGCACAAGACGCCTCCAGGGCGATTCTCTACGACTCGCTGGCGATGAACTGGCGTATGTAGGTGTTGACCAGCGCAGGTTGCTCGTGGACGACCCAGTGGGTGCCGTCCGCGATGCGCCTGACGGTCAAGTCCGGCACGAACTCGGCAAGCCCCTCCAGGTTGCCGGTGAGTAGAGCCTGGTCCTTTTCGCCCCAGATGACGAGAGTCGGCACGTCCACGGTGAGCGATGAGCGACCCGCGGAGCTATCGGCGGCCAGCCGGGGACCGCCTTCACCTGTGGGAGGGCCAGCGCGGGCGGCGCGGTAGTAGTTCAGGCCGCCGGTGAGGGCGCCTGGCTGCGACCACGCCTCGACGTACGCCTTGCGGTCCTCTTCGGTGAAGTGGCCTTGCTTGAGCCCCTCGCCCATGACCGCATTGACGAGCGCGGCGTAGTTGTTCGCCGACAGAATCTGCTCCGCCTGCTCGCTGCGGAACATCAGCATGTACTGGCTGGCGCTCTGTTGAGCAGGGTTCTCGCGCAGCTCGCGCTCAAAGACGCCGGGATGTGGCGCGTTGATGATGATGAGCTTCTCAAGATAGTCGGGGTGGGCAACGGCGAACGCCCATGCCACCACGCCGCCCCAGTCGTGACCGACGAGGTTCAGCTTGTCATAACCCAGGTATTCCGCGAGTGCGCGCATGTCTTCGACTAGGTACCGCATCTGGTATTGCTCAACATCGGCCGGCTTGGACGACAGGTTGTAGCCGCGCATGTCGGGAGCCACGGCCCGGTAGTCTCGGCCGAACTCGTCGAGCTGGTTCTTCCACTCGTACCAGAACTCAGGGAAGCCGTGTAGGAAGACTATCAGGTCGCCCTCTCCGGCGGACGCGTAGTGTATCCGGATGCCGTTCACGTCGGCGTGGTCGTGTCGCAGCATTCGCGTCTCTCCTTTCGTACCGAAGGCCCCAGAAGCTGGCTCCAAAGAGCTGCCACTGTTGAGGCTGCGCGCCGCAAGATGTCAACGGTTCGTATCGCTGCCCGCCGGAGGCGGTGAACGAGGTCCGCCGTCCCGTAGGGCTACTCCTCTGGAGGCGCTATGCTGGTCAACGGCGTGGTGGCGTTGAGGACGGCGCGCTCCAGCCCCTCCTCGCGGTGCTTATGGGCTTCCTGGTAGTCGGGCCTCGAGACCATCTCGATGAATGCTCTGCGTGATGGGTACTCTACCATGGCGATCGCATCCCAGTCTTGGGGCTCGCCGACTATCGTCTCATTCCAGCGGCCGGCGTAGAGGATGCGGCCTCCCACCTCCTGGATCATCCTGGAGGAGACCTCGGCGTAGCGGGCGTACGCCTGCTGCCCGCCGTCGGCCTTGAACTTCAGCAGGTTCAGCATGACGACGGGGCCCTCCTCTTTGCTGGCGAGCAGTCGGGCGAGCTGGCTCTCGGTCGGGCTGACTGAGCTCATGCCTTGGCCTCCCTGGTGCGGGCGATGAAGTCGACGATGACGGCGGCGAGGTCTTCGCCTTTGTCCTCTTGAAGGAAGTGGCCGGCGTTCTTGATCGTTGTGTGGGGCTGGCCCTTCGCTCCAGGCACCAGCGCTTGGAGGAGCAGGTCGCCTCCCCTGGTGATGGGGTCCGAGTCGCTGAATGCCGTGAGGAACGGCTTCTCCCACCGTCGCAGGACTTCCCACGCCTTGCGGTTTGCGGCCGCCGCCGGGTCGTCGGGCGCGGTGGGCACGAGCGATGGGAACACGCGGGCGCCGGCCTTGTAGGAGTTATCGGGGAACGGCGCGTTGTAGGCGGCTATCACGTCTTCGTCGAGAGTGGTAACCGTGGCACCTTGGACGACGGTCCCGATATCGAAGACCGGCGAGCTCTGGGAGAACTGCTGCCAGCGCTGGAACGCCTCCGGCAGCGGTTGGTCCCCGGTCGGCAGGCCGGTGTTCGCAGCAACGATGCGGGCGAAGCGGCCGGCGTGCTCGGCGGCGACCCGCAGGCCGACGAGGCCGCCCCAGTCCTGGCCGAACAGGGTGATGTCGCGCAGGTCAAGCCTTTCGATGAACGCCACGGTCGTGTCAACGTGGAACTGGTATGAGTAGTCCTCCTGCCTGGTTGGCTTGTCGGAGCGGCCGAAGCCGATGAAGTCCGGCGCCACGGCTCGGTGCCCTGCTTTGGTGATCACCGGGATCATCTTCCGGTAGAGGTAGCACCAGGACGGCTCGCCGTGCAGCAGCAGCACCGGGTCAGCGTCGCGGGGTCCTTCGTCGACATAGTGCACGCGTAGGCCCCGGACCTCGACGTAGCGGGGCGCGAAGTTGAAGCCGGAGAGATCGGCGAAGCGTTCGTCAGGCGTTCGCAGGACATCCATGACATCTCCTCCCTGAGCGCATTCGACAGGGCCTGTCGGGTGCCAAGGCCTCGTCCGGATCGATAGCGTCAGCGCGCCAGGCGATCCGGGTCGGCAGGGGCCCTCGCGGGTGCGTGGCGCACTACTATGCCGCGCAGCCTCACAGCCTACTCGGTCTTGAGCCTCCGACGCGACCACCTGCTTGCGCGGCCCTGGCAGCGGCCGGCCGGTTAGTGGTCCGACTGGTTCTCGGTGGTCTGCACCACGAGTATGATTGGGTGGCTGGGCAAAGGGAAGAGGGAACAGGTAGGAAAGGCAGGCGGCACAACGGGGCCCAAGAAAGATATTAGGTCTTGCTCTCATGTCTGCCACTTCGCTAGGCCAGGCCATCGCAGCATTGGGTGGCCGGCCTCGCAGTCTTGGTTGGTTTCCTGGCTGCCAAGAAAAGGAAATCTTGGCTAGAATAGCACTCATCCAGCATGCCAGCCCCGCCACAGACGGGAGCCATGCCCGCGTAGGGTGGTATTCGCCTGTCCGGCGGTGATAGAAGAGGGGATAACCGTCCTGCTGATGGTCAGGCAGTACCTCCAAAAGCGCTCTTACCTGGCAACCCGCCAGGTAAACGCCTGACCGGTGGGTCCATCGCAGTACTTGGGGGAGGCGAAATGTCGGACGACACCAGCGCAGATCCGCGAACGGACGCTATCGTCCACGCCCATGGCCCGGGGACGGCGCCTGAGCATCTCCCGGACGACCTGAACCAGCTTTGCATCAACACGATCCGCACACTGGCCATGGATGCGGTCCAGCAGGCCAACTCCGGACACCCCGGCGCTCCTATGGGCCTCGCGCCACTGGCCTACGTGCTATGGACGAGATACCTGAAGCACAACCCGCGTGACCCTTCCTGGCCTGACAGGGATCGCTTCGTGCTGTCGGCTGGGCACGCCTCCATGCTCCTCTACGCGCTCCTGCACCTCACCGGCTACGACCTGACCCTGGACGAGATCAGGCGGTTCCGGCAATGGGAGTCCAAGACGCCAGGCCACCCAGAGCGTGGCCCCACGCCGGGAGTGGAGGTGACCACGGGGCCGCTGGGCCAGGGCATCTCCAACGCCGTCGGCCTCGCCATAGCGGAGCGAATGCTGGCGGAGCGGTTCAACCGGCCCGGTCATGAGGTAGTGGACCACTACACCTACGTCATCGCCAGTGACGGCGACATGATGGAGGGTGTCTCCTCGGAGGCTTGCTCGCTGGCAGGGCACCTCCGCCTGAGCAAGCTCATCGTCTTCTACGACGATAACCACATCACCATCGAGGGCTCCACCGAGCTGGCCTTCTCCGAGGGAGTGGCTGACCGCTTCCGCGCCTACGGCTGGCACGTCCTCGGGGTCGCCGACGGGAACGACCTGGAGGGGATCGGCAGGGCCATTGATGAGGCCTGCGCCGAGCGGGACCACCCGACTCTGGTTGTCGTTCGGACGCACATCGCATACGGCTCGCCCAACAAGCAGGACACGGCGGCCGCCCATGGCGCGCCGCTAGGTGAGGAGGAGGTCCGGGCCACGAAGCGCAACCTGGGCTGGCCGCACGAGGAGCCCTTCGCCGTACCGGATGAGGCGCTTAGGGTGTTCCGGGCTGCGGTGGAAAGGGGCGCCGCGGTGCAGCAGCAGTGGAACCAGTCGCTGTCCGAGTACGCCGCTGCCTATCCTCAGCTAGCCGAGGAGTTCCAGAGGGCGCTGCGCGGGCGACTGCCGGACGGCTGGGCCGTGGCCCTGCCGACGTTCCAGGTCGGCGAGAAGACAGCCACCCGCACCGCCTCGGGGGCGGTCCTGAACGCTATCGCAGACACCGTCCCCGAGCTGGTGGGCGGCTCCGCCGACCTGGCCCCCTCGACGAGCACCTATCTCAAGAGCTACGAGGACGTTTCCCGCGAGGAGTTCGGGGGCCGCAACTTCCGCTTCGGTGTGCGGGAGCACGCCATGGGCGCGGTGCTCAACGGCCTGGCTGCCCACGGCGGATTCCGAGTCTACGGCGGGACCTTCCTGACCTTCTCCGACTACATGCGCCCGGCCGTCCGGATGACGGCGCTCATGGGGCTGCCCGTGACCTTCGTCTACACCCACGACTCCATCGGCATGGGGGAGGACGGCCCCACTCACCAGCCGGTTGAGCACCTGGCGAGCCTGAGAGCGATACCCAACCTCGTCGTCCTACGACCCGCCGACGCCAATGAGACGGCCGCGGCCTGGCGCGTGGCCCTCGAGCGCGCCGATGGCCCAACGGCGCTTGTTCTCTCCCGCCAGAAGCTGCCCGTGCTCCGCCCTGGCGGCGCGGTGGAACGGGGCGCCTACGTCCTGGAGGACGGGACTGACATCGTCCTCATCGGGACGGGGTCCGAGGTCTCGCTCTGTCTTGCCGCCCGCGAGGTCTTGGAGAGGGAGGGAATCTCGGCCCGCGTCGTCTCCATGCCTTCCTGGGAGCTCTTCCGCGCTCAACCTAAGGCTTACCGCGACGGGGTGCTGCCGCCGGGCGTTCCCCGACTCGCTGTGGAGGCGGCCGCCTCCTTCGGCTGGTCCGAGTGGGCTGACGCCTCGGTGACCTTGGACCGTTTTGGTGCTTCGGCGCCGGGGGAGGTGCTATTCGAGAAGCTGGGGTTCACCGCGGAGAGCGTGGCGAAACGGGCTAGGAGGGTGCTGGGCCGATGAAAGTTGCTATGGGAGCGGACCACGGTGGCTTCGCGTTGAAGGGACGCCTGAGGAGGAGGGAGGATGAACCCACTGCATGAGCTACGTAGACTCGGCCAGAGCGCCTGGCTCGACTACATCCGCAGGGCCCTTATCATCTCCGGCGAGCTGAAGCGACTCGTCGACCAGTATGCGATCGCTGGCGTTACGTCCAATCCGACGATCTTCAACAAGGCTATCGCGGGCTCCACGGACTACGACGAGGCGCTTCGCTCCCTGGTGGAAGGCGGCGAGCGCGACCCGAAGGCGCTGTTCCTCCGCCTGGCGGTCGACGACATCGGCATGGCGGCCGATGTCCTGAGGCCAGTCCATGACAGTGCGGAGGGCGGCGATGGGTTCGTCAGCCTCGAGGTCTCGCTCAACCTGGCTCACGACACGGCCGGCAGCATTCGGGAAGCAACCGAGCTCTTCCGCCGGCTCGCCCGGCCGAACGTGATGATCAAGATCCCCGGGACGCCGGAGGGCGTGCCCGCCATCGAGGAACTGACGGCGCAAGGGGTCAACGTCAACGTAACGTTGCTCTTCGACGTGAAGGCCTACGAGCAGGTCGCGCTGGCCTATACGGCGGGGCTGGAGCGTCGCCTGGCCGCTGGCCAGCCCGTCGAGAACGTCTCCAGCGTGGCCTCCTTCTTCGTCTCACGGGTGGACACGGCGGTTGATGCGCTCCTGCCAGAGTCATCGCCGCTGCGAGGCAAGGCGGCTGTGGCCAACGCCAAGCGCGCCTACCAGGCCTTCAAGCGGCTGTTCTCCGGCCCGCGCTGGGAGCGACTGGCCGCGGCGGGGGCTCGGGTGCAGCGGCCGCTCTGGGCATCCACGGGGACGAAGAACCCCAGCTACTCCGACATTCTGTACGTGGAGGAGCTTATCGGCCCTCACACCGTGAACACGATGCCCGAGAGCACGCTCCAGGCCTTCGCCGACCACGGACGGGTGCGACCCACCCTGGAGGCGGACCTGGATGAGGCGGAGAGGACCATCGACCTTCTCGCAGAAGCAGGGGTCGACCTGAAGGAGGTGACGGCGAAGCTCTTGGATGACGGCGTGGCGGCGTTCCAGGCGGACTTCGAGAGGCTTCTGGACGGCATCGACGCCAAGTGTCGGGAGATCGTCGCCACCGGGCGGCGGCCGGCCCTCGGCCTGGGCTCGCTGACCGAGCGGGTGGAATGGCGGCTGTCCGAGATGGTGAAGGAGGAGGTTCCACGGCGGATATGGGCCCGAGACCACACCGTGTGGAAGCCGGACCCCGCCGAGATCAGCGACCGCCTGGGGTGGCTCACAGTATCTGAGCAGATGACCGAGTGTGCTGATGAGCTTGTCGCCTTTGGCCGCCAGGTTGCTGGGGACGGCTTTCAGCACGTGGTCCTCCTGGGGATGGGAGGTTCTAGTCTGGCGGCGGAGGTCATCCATGCCACCTTCGGCGCGGCCGCCGGCTTCCCGGCTCTGCACGTCCTCGATACGACTGACCCCGCGAGCATCATCGCGCTTGAGGCGTCCGTCGACCTGGATCGCACTCTGTTCCTGGTGGCAAGCAAGTCGGGAGGGACCATCGAGACGCTCTCCCAATTCGCCTACTTCCACGCCAAGGTTCGGCGAGGCCAGCAGTTTGTGGCGATCACCGATTCCGGCATGAAGCTGGAGGCGCTGGCCCGAGAGCATGGCTTCCGAAGGGTCTTCCTGAACCGGCCGGACATCGGCGGGCGGTACTCCGCCCTGTCGTTCTTCGGCCTGGTGCCCGCCGCCTTGACCGGAGCGCCCGTGCACGAGCTGCTCGACCAGGCGGCCGAGATGGCCTGCGCCTGCGCCTCCTGCGTGCCTGCGAGCGAGAATCCCGGCCTCTGGCTCGGGGCGGTCATCGGCGAGGCGGCCGGGGCCGGCCGCGACAAGCTCACCTTGGCCCTGCCCGCTGCCATCGGGAGCTTCGGCACCTGGGTGGAGCAGCTCATCGCGGAGTCCACGGGTAAGGAAGGCAGAGGCATCCTCCCGGTGGAGGGCGAGCCCCTTGGTCACGCGACCGTCTACGGAGATGACCGGCTGTTCGTGTCCGTCGGCGACGAGCCCGGCCTTGAGCCAGGCGTCTGCCTGCCGTTCCACAACGCGGCGCAGCTCGGCGCCGAGTTCTTCCGCTGGGAGTTCGCCACCGCCGTCGCCGGGGCCATCCTCGGCATCAACCCCTTTGACCAGCCGAACGTCAAGGAAGCGAAGGACGCGACGAACCGCATCCTGGAGGCTGGGCACGTGCCTGACCCCGGCCTCGACGACCTCGGCGCGCTCCTCGACAAGGTGCGGCCGGGGGACTACATCGCTATCACCGCCTACATCCCGCGCAACGCCGAGAACGAGGAAGCCCTGCGCCGGGTTCGAACGCGACTGCGGGACCGCTACAAGGTGGCCACGACGGTGGGCTTTGGCCCTCGCTTCCTCCACTCGACGGGGCAGCTCCACAAGGGTGGCCCCAACACGGGGGTGTTTGTCCAGGTCGTCGCCGGCGACGGGGCGGACCTGGCGATTCCGGGAAAGCCCTACACCTTCGGGACCCTCAAGGCGGCGCAGGCCCTGGGCGACCTGGAGTCGTTGCGCGCTCACGGGAGGCGGGTCGCAAGGGTGAGGCTCCAGACGCTGCTGGACTGGGGGATGTGAGATGCAGATCGGATTTGTAGGACTCGGCCGCATGGGAGGCAACATGGTGGAGCGGCTGCGCCGTGGCGGCCACGAGGTCATCGGCTACGACCGCAACCCGTCGGTGTCCGAGGTCGGCTCGCTCTCCGAGCTGGTCGGCAAGCTGGTTGCTCCGCGCGCCGTGTGGGTTATGGTGCCGGCGGGAGACCCCACCGAGCAGAGCATTCGGGAGCTGGAGGGCCTGCTGGAGGCGGGGGACCTCATCGTGGACGGCGGGAACTCCAACTTCCGCGACAGCATGAGGCGCGGCGCGGACCTTGAGAAGCGCGGCCTGCTCTTCGTGGACGCCGGTACATCTGGCGGAATCTGGGGGTTGGAGATCGGCTACTGCCTCATGGTGGGAGGCGGCGACGAGGCCTTCCGGCGCATCGAGCCGGCGCTCAAGACCCTGGCCCCGGAGGATGGCTATGCCCACGTCGGGCCGTGCGGCGCCGGGCACTTCACCAAGATGGTGCACAACGGCATTGAGTACGCCATGCTCCAGGCCTACGCGGAGGGCTTCGAGATCCTGGAGGCCTCCCAGTTTCGCCTGGACCTGCATCGGATCGCCGCCCTCTGGAACCATGGCAGCGTCGTGCGCTCGTGGCTCCTCGAGCTGGCGGAGAGGGCGTTCGCCAGGGACCCCAACCTCTCCAAGATCCGTGGCCATGTGGAGGACTCTGGTGAGGGTCGCTGGACGGTGTTCGAGGCGATCAACGAGGACGTGCCGGCGCCGGCGATCGCGCTCAGCCTCTTCGCCCGCTTCGCGTCGCGGCAGGAGGACTCGTTCGGGATGAAGGTCATAGCGGCGCTGCGGAACGAATTCGGCGGCCACGCGGTGAGGACGCAATGAGCCTGAAACCACCGCCGCCACAGGACGTCGTCATCGTCGGCGCGTCCGGGGACCTCTCGCGCCGCAAGCTCCTGCCCGCCCTCTACAACCTCGCCGCCGTCGGCCTGCTGCCAGCGCGAGGCGTCATCATTGGCCTCGCCCGCACCGACCTGAGCAATGAACGCTTCAAGGAGTTCGCCCGCGAGTCGGTGAAGCAGTTCTCGCGCACCGGCTTGGACGAGAAGTTGTGGGCCCAGTTCGCACCGCGACTTGCGTTCGTCCGTCTCGACGAGCAGGGGTATGCGCACCTGACCGAGTGTACCCGCCAGAGCGAGCGACTGGTCTACTTGGCGGTGCCGCCGTCGGTCATGCCACCCACCGTCCGAGCTCTCCGTGAGGCGGGCCTGGTTTCAGGCACGCGTCTGGTGGTGGAGAAGCCGTTCGGGCGAGACCTGGCGTCGGCGCGGGAGCTGAGCCGAACCGTCCGTGACATCTTCGACGAATCGCAGATCTTCCGGATCGATCACTACCTGGGGAAGGAGACCGTGCAGAACATCCTGGTGTTCAGGTTCGGCAACTCGGTGTTTGAACGGGTGTGGAACCGCGACGCCATCGATCACGTGCAGATCACGGTGGCGGAGTCTGTCGGCGTTGAGGGCCGTGGCGCCTTCTACGAGGAAGTGGGCGCCCTCCGTGACATCGTTCAGAACCACGTCTTGCAGGTTCTCAGCCTCCTTGCCATGGAGCCGCCGACGAATCTCGCCCCGGAGGCGATTCGGGATGAGAAGGCGAAGGTGATCCACGCCATGCGGCCACTCGATCCCCTCAAGACGGTCCGCGGCCAGTACACCGCCGGTACCATCGACGGAGTGGCAGTGCCAGGCTACCGAGAGGAGAAGGGGGTGGCAGCGGACTCGCAGACCGAGACGTTCTTCGCGGCTCAACTGGAGATCGACTCCTGGCGCTGGGCCGGGGTGCCGTTCTTCATGCGGTCCGGAAAGCGGCTTCCGCGGCGGGCTACTGAGGTCACCATCGAGTTCCGAGAGCCGCCCCTCTGCTTCTTCGAAGGGACCGGCGTCCAGCAACTCCGGCGTGATCATCTGGTCCTGCGAATTCAGCCGGACGAGGGCATCACCTTCACTTTTCTGGCCAAGGAGCCGGGGCCGGAGGTGAGCGCGCGACAGGTGAGCATGGACTTCTCCTACCGCGACTCCTTTATGACGGAGCCTGCGGAGGCCTACGAGCGTCTCCTCCATGATGCGATGGATGGTGACCACACTCTGTTCGCCCGGGAGGACGGCGTTGAGCGAGCATGGATGGTCGTCCAGCCGGCGCTCGAGAACCCGGCGCCGCTCTGCATGTACCCGGCCGGTAGCTGGGGGCCGCTCGAGGCGGACGAGCTCATCACGCCACACACTTGGCACCTGCATTAGTCAAGCGAAGCTGCGCTAGCTTTGATGCGAGGCTGCAAAGTGGGGTAACTTGTACCGCCGGGAGAAGGGGCTCTAGGCGGCGCAACTGAGGGCGGTTAGTCGCTCGCCGTCCTGCGCCGGCACCTGACGGATGCACAGCGGGCGACGCCTCAAGGAGATGGCAGAGGAGGGGGAACGAGCCGTCTTTGATCAGACCGGTACGAAAAAGGTACCGGTCACCCTCGCCGATCTAAACACCACCAAGAACGAGTCCGCCCAGGCACAGATGCTCGCCGACCTCCACTCAAGGAGACGGGAGAGCAGGGGGAGCGGCAGATACGTGGCGGGGACCGAAAATCAAAGTCACAAAAAGAAACTTTGATCCCAGACCTCGCCGATCTAAACACGACCAGACGCAGGCCGGCCGCTGGCAGGAGGCTGCGGCCTACATCGTGTCGATGATGTAGGCGCCGGTCTCAGGGTCGACCTCGCAGGGGCCAGGGGAAGGTCCGAAGACGCGCCGGGCCAGCTCTCGGTAGGCGTCCTCGGGCTCTCGTGGCCGTGCTGCCGGTGGCCGGCGAGGGCGGAGAGTACCGACATGCGGCTCCTGGCCGGGGGAGCGGCCACACAGAAGACAGTGGGCAGCTTCGCCCCACCAGGAGAGGACGGAGCCGCCACAGAAGAGCCGGGGGCAGGGTGTCAGGCCCATCGTTTGTTGTTGTGGGGGGCGCCTGCCCGCTGGCTTAGGCGGCACCCCCCACACCCGAATCGCAGGCGGGGAGGACAGGTCCCGCCCGTCTGAAAAACAACTAGCTTCGAGCGGCCAGCGTCACGAACGGGGACAAGGTCGGACCGCCGTTGCGTGGACTGACGGGTCCGCCCATCCAGGCCCGGCCATCCACTCTTTCTACAGCCCGGTACACGATCATGTCGGACGTGAAGCGGGCGTGCTCGGACGCCTCCAGCCTCATCTCCTGACGATCCCCAATGAGGTACTCGCTCAGATCGTAGAAGCCGATGTCGCCCTGGTCACCCAGGCAAGGGAGCTTCTCGGAGAAGATGAGCGGCCGCCCCAGCAGGGAAGGGGGCGCCGTCGCCGAGCCGGACTGGAGCCAAATCGCACCGCCGCCGACGCCGACACTGACGGCCATCGTCGCCAACTGAGCGAAGGTATCGACCGACGCGAGCCAGACGCCTCTCGCCTGCGACGCTGGCAAGACACGGCTGAAGATCCCCAAAATGTTCTCCCAGAGAATCGTGTCCCCAGGCTGGTCGACCTCTTTGTCAGCCACGACCAAGGCCGGAGAATTCAGCACACCTTGCGGTTGGCCGACGCCGCTTCCGGTCAAGAAGGCGCAGTCCTCGAACCAGGCTATCGCCCGCCCGAAGAGGGACTCCAACACGGCGTCCATCGCCGCGTCAGCTACCAACTCCGAGGGGCAGTCGGCCCTCAAACACAACTTCGATGCTAGGAGCTTCGTCCGCTGGAAAGCCGGGTCGGTAGCGGTTATCTCCGCCCCCTCTTCGATCCACAGACCTTGAACGCCCCCGTAGACTGTCTCATCGCGGGCCGTCTCATCGACGCCGGGCACCAGGAGAGACAGGGTCGACATGGGAAGCACTGTCGCCCGCGGCCGAACTATGGCCGTCTCCAGGGAGGTCGTCAGCACCCCCGCGCGCATCGTCTCTGGGACGAGAAAACCGCCAGCGGACGGCTCGACGGAGCTAAG
>Ga0315289_10003689_pt1 | contig 23077 bp, 10 predicted proteins | sample YL17G11_40_MG_FD_203452 | JGI IMG/M metagenome (GOLD analysis project Ga0315289, IMG submission 203452) | Sediment microbial communities from Yellowstone Lake, YNP, Wyoming, USA - YL17G11_40 | ecosystem: Environmental > Aquatic > Freshwater > Lake > Sediment | place: USA: Wyoming | collected... | reverse complement strand
ATGGGTGTTCCTCCGCTGTCCGTCACCCGCACCTCCATCCAGAGGCTGGCATCCACCTGGACGCGGCCGTTCGTCGCGAGATCAAGCTCCGCGTTGGCCGTAAGTCCGGGGAAAAATTCCACATCCGTTTCGCCATCGGCGAAATCAAAATTCACCACGCGGGCCGATGCGGGCAGCGCCGCCCAGACCAGGCACATCAGCAGGTTGATCAGCGCTGCTTTCTTCATGAGACAAATCTGCGAATCAAGTTCAAGGGGCGACAACCTTCAGCCGGAAAAATCCGTTGGTGGCGGTCTGCGCGTCAATCAACCGCCGCACCGAGACGCGCTCGCTGTCGGCGTCCGGCCCCGGAGCCGCGCCGGTCTGGACCCAGTTGGCCGAGTCTTCCACCAAGGAGCTGGGTGTCGCGCCGCCCAGATAACCAAACGCCAATCCGTTTGTGTTCTTGCGGCGGACGTAGTTGAGTTCCGGGAAGGTGGATGAGGACACGTTTGTCATCTGAATGAACGGTTGCCGGTTCCGGGCATCGGTGGACTCATCCGCGCCCAGCGCGTAGCCGAGCACCTCGGGCAATCCATCCACCGCGCGCGCCCGCATGGGGTATTGGGCAATGTCACGATTCTCCCACTCGCGCCACTGGAAATACGTGCTTGTCCCCGGGCTGCCCGACGCCGCCGCCACTCCCCCGAACACATCGGCTCCCATCTGGTTGGTCACCGTGGCGAAATCCACCCAGTAATATTCATTCGTGGAATAGGATGAGGTGAACACGTCGCCCTGGCGCTTGACCCGCACGAACGTGGGAAGCTGAACTGCTCCCGGCGCGGAGGCCACCGTGGTGACCGGCCCGTTCGTCGCCGACCGGACCAGTTGCAGGCAGGTTCCATCGGAGGTGATGGCGGTCATCACAAATGGGCTTCCCGGCGTCAGCGATTCCCGCACCATGACCCCCGACCGGCTGGATGCAATGGAGCTGCTCATGGTTTCCAGTTGCGCCGAGGCTTCGCCGTAGCCGAAGAAGCGCTGGCAAAGATAGCTGAAATTGTCCGAACCCGAACCGAAGCCGTCCGAGGCGTTGTGAAACAGGCAGTATTCGGCCTCGTCCGAGATGTCGGAGCTGGCCACCGTGCCGATGTTGGTGAACGTCTTGCCCACCGACGGATTGCGATACAATCCATCCACGGGATTTCCGTAGCGGAAATCCGGTTCATGACCGACGACCATTTCAATAGGATCCCGGTGAATCCAATCAATGTTGTCGGGAGCCCACTGGTCGTAAAGCGCCGCCAGTTCCGCCGCCTTCTCGGGATAGTCAAAGCGCAGGTTGCGGGTTTCCGTCCGGTCATCGTGCAAGTTATACAGCCGCCATGGGCTGGACCGAAAGGAGGCCAGCTTCCAGTCGCCCTTGATGACGGCGAACTCGTTCTGGTGCAGTTCAAAGCCCCAAAAGTCAGGCGGCGGGCGTGTTCCTCCCTGCAAGATTGGCAGCAGGCTGGCACCGCTCATCGGCGGCACCGGACTTCCGCCCGGCGTCTTTTGCGAGTTGTAATCACAATGGCCGACGTCGTTGACGGTCGCCATGATGTCCACGATATGTCCCGGCTGATCCGTCATGGTTCCGGCTTTAACCACCTTGGGCCAGCGCACAATCATGGGGGTGCAAATGCCACCCTGCTGCTGGTTTTGCTTGAAATAACGGAACGGCGTGTCGCTCAAGGTCGCCCAGCCCGGGCCCTGGTTTCGATCAAGGGAGGCGTCGTGTCCGGCGCAGCCGTTGTCGGAGCAGAACATGATGATGGTATTGCTGACGATGCCGGGATGCGTGGTGGCATTCAACTCGTCGAGCCGGGCCAGCAACTTGCCGATGTTCTGGTCCATGCTGTCCACCTGTCCCCCATATTGCGACCGCCGCAGCACTTCGGAATCCCGGGCCGCCTGGCTCAAATCGTTCCAGCGGGGAACGTCGAGGGGGAAATTGGGAAGCTGCCACTGCGGCTCCACCAGGCCCATGGCCTTTTGCCGCGCCCATTTTTGCGGCCGCAACACGTCCCAGCCGTTGGTGTAAAGGTTCCAGTATTTGTCCACCAGCGGTTGCGGCGCCTCCGCCGGCGCGTGCGGCGCGTTGAAGCACAGATACATGAAAAACGGACGGTTGGTGTGGTTGGCCACCGCATCATTGATGGAAGCCACGGCATGGTCGCCCAAATTGTCCGTCGCGTAGTAATTCGTTACGAAGGTGGTGTGGCGTCCCCGGGTGGAACTGTCCAGCGTGTAATTCGTGAGGCTGTAAGCCACGACAAAGTTATTGGGTTGCTGGCAGTCAACGTTCAGGCTGGAAGGGCCGGGACTAAAATAGGAAGTCCCGCCGCCGTAGAAGCCGTAGAAATTGTCAAACCCGCGGGCCGTTGGAATTGAAGTGTCCCCACTGCCGATATGCCACTTGCCGACACCGTAGGTCTGGTAGCCGCCCGATTGCATCACCGCGCCCAGCGTCGTTCCATTCTGGGCCTGAAGGCCGCTGTAAACATGATACCGGCCCGACAACAATGCCGAGCGCGTGGTCTCGCATTTGGCGTTGTTGTAAAACTGGCGGAAGCGCAATCCCTCGTTCGCCAGCCGGTCTATGTTCGGGGTCTCAATCTCACCACCATAGCAGCCGATGTCTGAATAGCCCATGTCATCGGCCATGATGTATATGATGTTGGGCACACCCGGATACGGATCAGGCCGGGTCGGCGGAGGCGGAGGCGGAGGCGGAGGCGGAGGCCCACCATTCCCACCGATCGTTATGGTTCCCGCTCCCGCGAGCGTCAGGCTGCTCATGCTGAACGGACTGCCATTGGTCAACGTGCCCGAGACCGGGCCGTTGACCCAGTTGGCGGTGGTGTAAACCCCGTTGGTCAAACCGGTGAACGAGCCATCCAGAAAGAGGCTGCCGGTGACGCTGACGCTTCCGATCAAGTTCTGGTTGGCCGTGAAGTCGCCGCCGGAAATGTTCAGCGTGCCCGCCGCCACGGTGAAGAGGGTGATGGCCGCCGTGGAACTCAGGTTGAAATTGCCGCCGGTCAGGTTGACCGTGGGCGTTCCCGCCTGGAGCTGGATCAGGGTCAACTGCCCGCCCGTCTCGGACAAATTGCAGGTGCCGCCCAACAAATTGTAGGTGCCGCTGCCGCCTTCAGTGAAGACCCGGATCAGAAACAAGTAGCCGGAGTTCGCCTCCGTCAGATTGATATTTCCGCCCGTCACATTCACGGTGTAGTTCGCCGGCGTGCCCGACTGCACAAACGCCCGGACCTGCGAGTTGCCGTTGCCCGGCTCGCTCAGGTTCAAGGTTCCGCCGCTGATGTTCAACGTGCCGCTGTAGCCGCTCTGAAATTCAAACCCATACAAATTCTTGTCGGCCACCACGGTTTTCACATCAATCAACCCGTCGTTCAGGTTGAACGCGGAATCGTCATACAGGCGGAGGAAAGCCCCGGCATTGATGTTGGTGCCTGCATAGGACGCGCCCGTGTTCCAGTCCACTGCGGTGCTGTTGGAAACAACAATGTCCGGAATGCTGCCCTGGCCCTGATCGGGCAAGGCCGTGGTGATTTGATGGTTCTCGGTGTCGCCGTCATTGTAGATCAACGTCGCGTGAGCCACCGTGGCGGCCGCAACCATCATTATGCCGGTTGCTAGATATTTTTTCATTTTAGTTGAACAGTTCGATTGTAAGCCGTGATTTACTGGGAGTCAACTTTCAGCCGGAAAAAGCCCTTAGGAGCCGCCTGTGCGTCAATCACCCGCATCACCGACACGCGCTCGCTCTCGGCGTCCGGCCCGGGCACCGTGCCAGTCTCCACCCAGTTGGCCGAGTCCTCTGCCAAAGAGTTTGGTGTCGCTCCGCCCAAATAACCAAACGCCAGCCCGTTTGTATTATTGCGGCGGATATAGCTGAGTTCCGGGTAGGTGGACGACAGCACATTCGTCATCCGAATCGTCGGTTGTCGGTCACGCGCGTCGGTGGCTTCATCCGCACCCAACGCATAGCCCAGAATCTCGGGCAAGCCATCCACCAAGCGCGTCCGTTCGGGATAATCAGAGATGTCCTGGTTCTGCCAGTCGCGCCATTGGAACAAAGTGGTTGTCGCCGTGCTGCCCGAACTGCTGGCGATGCCACCAAGCACGTCCGCGCCGAGGCTGTTCGTCACCGTGGCGATATCCGTCCAATAGTAGCCGTTGGTCGAGTAGGAGGACGTGAACGCATCGCCCTTGCGCGCCAGCCGCATCCATACCGGCGGCTGAATGCCGGAGCCGGCGGTGGTCGTCGTGACCGCGCCGTTCGTGGCGGTCCGCACCATCTGCACACACTGACCGGCGGGCGTCCACGCGGTCATAACAAAAGGACTTCCGATATCCAACGTTTGGCGCACCATGACACCGGACTTGCCGGAGGTGATGGTGTTGGAGACTTCTTCCAGGTCGGAGATTAAATTACCGTTGCCGAAGAAGCGTTTGCACAGGTAGGTGAAATTGTCCGCGCCGTTGCCGACGCCGGACGAGGCGGCAAAGAACCGGTAAAACTCCGCTTTGTCGGAAACACTGGAGCCAGCCGAGGTGCCGATGTTCGTGGCGATGAATCCGACGGACGGTTCGCTGTAGTTGCCATTGAAAGGATGCTCGTAGCGCACATCCTTTTCCCCGCTCATCTCTGTCCAAGTGTCGTGACGGATATAATCGCGGACATCCGGCGCCCAGGTGTCATACGCCGCCGCGAGTTCCTGCGCTTTTTCGGGATAGATCCAGCGGAGGTTGTGCGTCTCCGTCCGGTCGTCGCGCAGGTTGAACAGCCGCCACGGTCCGGCGCGGAAGGCGGCGATCTTCCAGTCGCCCCGGATGTAGCCATACTCGCTCCAGCTCAACTCAAAGCCCCAATCCGGGGGCGTCGGACGCGCGCCGCCCTGGAAAATGGGCAGCAGGCTGATGCCGTTCATGGGCGGAACCGGATCCCCGGACGGAGTGGTTTGCGAGTTGTAGTCGCAATGGCCGACATCATTCACGGTCGCCATGATGTCAATGATGTGCCCGGGCTGGTCGGTCATCGTCCCGGGCTTGATTGCTTTCGGCCACCGCACGACGAAAGGAGAGCAGATGCCACCCTGGTGCTGGTTCTGCTTGTAGTAGCGCCACGGCGTGTTGCTCAACGCCGCCCACGCCGCGCCTTCGCACCAGTTTGAATCCGGGCTTTCCGGAGGGATGGTGGTTTTCTGGGTCGAGGTGTCGTGGCCCATCGCGCCGTTGTCGCTGCAAAACATGATGATGGTGTTGCTGACGATGCCCGGGTGCGTAGTGGCATCGAGTTCATCCAATCGCGCCAGCAGCTTGCCGATGTTCTGGTCCATGCTGTCCACCATCGCCGCATAAACGGCCCGGCGGCGCGGCTCGAAATCGCGGACGTCCTGCGGCAAATCGTTCCACCGCGGAATGTCCGCGCGCATTTTCGACAACTGCCATTGTGGATCAATCAGCCCGAGCGCCTTCTGCCGCTCCCATTTTTGCTGGCGCAGCACATCCCAGCCGTTGGTGTAGATGCCTTGATATTTTTGGATCACCGACAGCGGGGCGCACAACCATGAGTGTGGGGCATTGAAGGCCAGATACATGAAAAACGGCCGGTTGGTGTGGCTGGCGACAGCATCGTTCAGAAAGGTCACGGAGTGGTCGCCGAAAGCATCCGTTGAATAGTAGCCGGCGGGGAAAGTCTGCAACCGGCTGCGCGTGGAACTGTCCCGCACAAAATTAGTAAGCGGGAAAGCCGAAACAAAATTGCTGGGCGTCATGCAATCGAGCGAGATGTTGCCGCCGTCCGCAGGCGTGAAATACGACGTGCCGCCGTCATAGAAGCCGAAGAAGTTATCGAAGCCGCGCTCCACCGGTGTGTAGCCCGTGCTCTCGCCGATATGCCATTTCCCAACGGCGTAGGTCTGGTAGCCACCGGATTGCATCACCGCGCCCAGCGTGGTGCCATTCTGGACGTGGAGTCCGCTGTAAAGATGGAAGCGACCCGACAAGAGCGCCGAGCGCGTGGTTTCGCATTTGGCGTTGTTGTAAAACTGGCGGAAGCGCAGCCCCTCATTGGCCAGCCGGTCAATGTTCGGCGTTTGAATTTCGCCGCCATAGCAGCCGATGTCGGAATAGCCCATGTCATCCGCCATGATGAAGATGATGTTGGGCGAACCCGGTTGCGGATCAGGCCGGGGCGGCGGCGGAGGCGGCGGGGGCGGCGGTGGTGGCGGCGGCGGCGGCTCCCCGCTGATCGTGATGGTCCCCGCATTCGCGAGCGTCAGGCTGCTCAAGTTCAGGGACGACCCGTTGGTCAGCGTGCCGGAAATCGAGCTGTTGACCCAGTTGTTGGTCGTATAGATGCCGTTGGTCAGAAGACCGGTGATGCCATTGGTGAAAACGCCATTGAGAATGAGCTGGCCGTCAGTCACCGATCCAGTAAGAGTTTGGTTGGCCGAAATGATTCCGCCCGAAATGGTCAGCACCGCCCCGGTGGCCTCCAGGCTGAAGAGACTTATGGCTCCGTCAGAATTCAGATTGTAGCTGCCGCCGCTCATGTTGACGGTTGCACCTTGAAGCCGGAACAAAGTCATCACGCCGCCCCCGGCCCCCGTCAGGTTGAAAGTGCCGCCGGAGAGGTTGAAGCTCGTGGCCGAGCTGGCAAAAGCCCGCACCAGTTCCGTATCGCCGGCAAACGCCTCCGACGTGCTGTAAGTTCCGCCGGACACGTTCACAAAACCGAACGCGCCGCCCTGGGTTTCAAACGTCCGCATGGTTCCCGCCGCCGCAGTGGTGCCGGTGACGGTGCGGGTATTGAAGATATTGCCGCTGCTCAACGTGGACGTTCCCGTGTAACCGGCGGGCAGGTAAATCGCCGAAAGCCGGCCGGAGACGGTTTGCGTGGCAGCAATGCTGCCGCCATTCAGGTTGAAAGCGGAACTGTCGGCCAGACTGATCATGCCAATCGTATTCGCGCCGACCGTGGTGGACACGACGAGGCTGGCGCCGCCATTCCAATTTACCGTCGTGCCTGCGGATACGGCAATCACCGGCACCGTGCCGGAGCCATCCGCCTGCGGTGTGTTGATGGTGTTGGTCAGGCCATTGTTGTAGGTCAACGTCGCGTGTGCCACGGTGGTGACCGCGACCAACAAGAGGCTGGTTAACTTGAATCTTTGCATATATTTTTCCCCTTTCGCACCCCGGCGAGTTGATCATCCCCGGCCTGCGTGTTCCACGACACTGCCGCCCCCGGCCACCCCGCATCGAGCGGCTGATGCCCCCCAAAAAAAGAAGCGACCCAACACGGGCCGCTTCCTCGTTCCAATTCCAACAAACCCTGGCACAGCGTCAAGCTGACTCGGTCTAAACCAGATTAAAGAACAAGGTCAGATTGTTTTCAGCCGCAGCCAGCGTATCGTCAATTTTGCTCGCGCAAGGCGCCACTCACGCCCGCACACGCCGGCGGAAGACCAGCAAGGCGGCTCCAATGAAGCCAGCGAGCGCGTAGGTTGACGGCTCCGGCACGATGGTCAGCGTTCCCAAAGTGCCGAGAGTGACGCCGCCGAGCAAGCTGAATGGGTCTCCATTGGCCAACGTGCCGGTAATCGCCGTGCCGTCAGTCCAAGTCCCATCGGTGTACGTGCCGCCCGCGATGTTGAAGGTGCCGGTAAGATTCAGAGCGCCGGCAACAGTGGCACTGCCAATGTTTCCAGTCATGTTCTGGTTGGCGGTGAACAATCCGCCGGAGATGTTCATTGCTCCCCCCGCAATATTCATGAGGTTGAAAGCGGCAAGGGCAGTAATATTGTAAGCGCCACCGCTGATGTTGAAAGTGGGCGTGCCGCTCAGCGACTGGAAAAAATTTATTTGCGAGGTGACGCCACTTTCGCTCGCGTTGATCGTCCCGCCGGAGAAATTATAGATTCCACTCCCACCGGTGATACGCACGGGATTGAAATTGCCAGTGCCCACCTCGGTGAGATTGACCGTGCCGCCCGTCATATTGAAAGTGCCGCCTTCTCCGGTTCCAATCCAACGAACCTGACCGGTGCCTATGCCGGCAGACTCGGTAATTGTCATCGTTCCCCCGTTCATGCTGTAGGTGCCGGAGAAACCCGCCTGAGGAGCGAAGGCATTGAGTACGCTGTTAGCCGTGGGAGTGCCGATGACGGTAATGGATCCGCCATTCATGTTGAAGGAGGAACTGTTTGTGAGCGTGATGACGTTACCCAAGCCGCTGAGGGTGGAACTGTAGGTAGCTCCCGCGTTCCAATTCACCACGGTGCCATCCACGGACACGGCGACATGCGGATAGGAGGCCTGATCCGTTTGCGGGGTGTTGACGGTGTTAACCCCGCCACTGTTGTAGGTCAAGACCGCGTGAGCGGCCGGTGTGACTGCCGCCAAGGCGGCGGTTGCCAGGATGGCGATGACGAGTCGGTTTGTTTTCATTCCTGTCATCTTTCTGGTTTTGTTTTTCTGTCTCCAAGCCTTCCGACCTGCAGATCGTTGGCTTGCGCGGGTCCGCTCGTCGTCCCCGCCATCATTGCCGAAATTTTTTGGCCACCGTGCCCGGACATTGCGACATCGGCTTCCAAACGGGACTCTTATAGCAGACACAACGCAAAGGTCAAGCCGCTCTTTACACATTTCTGGCAATAAAATCACAACCCTTTGATTCACAACATAATATTCCGGCAATATTTCAGCAACAGAAGTCGCCGGAGTCGAGACGCTCCGGGGCCGATGCGCCAATGCGCCGAGCCCGTCTTTCCATGAACCGACCCGTTGGAGTTCAAGCTTTAGCTTGTCGGGGAACACGCTAAAGCGTGAACTCCAACCTGGACGACTTCGGCGGTTCATGGCCGGTGAGCAGGTCCGAAAGGAACAAGGGGCTTTCCATGAACCGACCTGCGTTTGTAGTTCCGGCTTCAGCCGGTTTGGGACGCACGCACCGGCTAAAGCCGGAACTACAAACGCGCCGACGTTGCGGCTCACGGCTGCGGTGCGCGATTGGCAAGCCGTGGAAGCTCCCCACGGCGTTTCCCGGCAAATGGGTGCAGAAGCATAAAGGGAGCGGCCCCTGCGGACCGCTCCCTTTGAACCCATCCCAACCATTACCCCAATCTCAAGGTGTGTTGGTGTAAACCAACCGGAAGAAGACCGACGGATTCAGCTTGTTCACCGCCTGCGTGTAACCCGTCACTGTCTCGGTGCCCGGAATGGCCACCCAGTTGGTGCTCAAGCCCACGTTGAGCTGGTTGGTCTGAGTTTGGAGCGTGTAGCCCTTGTATCCACTGCCCCAGGAGAATACCACCTGTCCGCTTGCGAACGAATTGGTCAACACCGGCGGCGGATTTGTCACCACCGGCGGCGGCAGCACCACCAACTGCACCTTGCCCAGGGCGGTGTTGTTGGTCACGTAACCGCTGACTCCCGCCGGCAGCGTGTAGGACACGTTAGAGGTAAATTGACCCGCAGGATACTGCAACAGGGTCATGGTGCCAGGGGTCAGGAGGTTGGTATCCGCCTGCACATTGAAGTTATTGGTGCTGGCATTGACCGTGATGGCGGCCGCATTGATCAGCGGTGCGGTGGGATTGCCCAGCACGCCAAAGTTGCAAGTCACGGTGACGACACCCCCGGTCGCGCCCAAGGTGAGCGAGGTGGTGTTCAGGGTGCTGCCAGCCGAACTGACGCGCACGCCCAAGGTGGCTCCGTCAATCACCGTGAACGCGCCGCCGCCGCTATGACCCGTGGTCAGGTTGAAGGTGCCGTTACTGATCGTGGTGGCACCGCTGTAACTGCTGGGCAGGGCGAGCGTGATGGGCGAATCCCCTGTCTTGGTGACACCTCCCACTCCGGACACGGTGTTGCTGATGGTGAAAGTGCCGCTGATGTTGTCGAAGATGGCGTCCGCCGCCAAGTTGACCGGCCCCGTGAATACGACCGGATCGGTGCCATTCTTGGCAAATGTGGCTCCAGCCTCCTGTAGGTTGACCACTTGGTTATACTCCTGACCGCCGGTGTTGTTGAAAAACCGCAGCCTGCCAGCCGCTTTCACATTGATATTTCGGGAAGCATTGCCGAGGTTAACGGGGTTTCCGTTTCCAAACATCAGTGTGCCATTCTCGATGATGATATCGCCGATATTGGTGGAAATGGTAGTTGTCGCGATGGAAACGATACCAACACCCCGCTTGGTCAGGGTGTAAACACCCCCGGTGGTGTCGAGGATCCCATTGTTGAGACCGACCGTGCTAATGTCCCAGCGGCTCGCTCCGCCAAAGACGGCGTCGCCAGCCAGGGTGATATGACTGACCACGCTCCCGGAAGCTCCGGCAACAATCGCCCCGGCCAGGCCGACACCCTCGCCTGACACAATCACCTGCTCGCTATCCAAGTCGTTGCCGTTGAGTTCCAGCGTCCCGCCGTTGGTGACTGTGGTGGACGCGACAGATGATCCCAGCGCATTCTGCGTGCCACAGATCAGCGTTCCATTATCCACCTGGATCGGGCCACTGAATTGGCTCATGTCGCCACTCAGCGTGACGGCGGCTGTCCCACCAACCCGGAGGGTGCCTGGACCACTGAAACTGGCCGAAACCGGAGTGGCGAAGGTTACCTGGTAAGCGAGCGTTCCACCTTGGAGGTAGGTTTGAGAGAAGCTATTGTTGTCATACGTCATGGTCATGGTGCCGGAACCTTGCTTCACCAGCGCGGAAGATTTGATGAGACCGATCTGGAAGGTATAATCCACCGCATTGTTGGTGACCAACATGAGACCGGGAGACACCTGACCGCCACTATTCACATTGATGTTGGTGTTGGCGCTCGTGTCATCGAACCGCACGATGTCCCCGTCCGCAAAGGTGGCGGTGCCACCATTCCAATTGAGCGTCGTGCCAATGTCCCAGAGGTTGGGGTTTGAAATGTCTCCGCCCGCCCAAGTCTTTTGGGGCACGCCCGTAATCACCAGATCAATCGAACTGCCGGCCAGGTTCGTTTCGATGACTCCGGTATAGCCCGCCGGCAACGTCGGTGCCGCAAAGCCGCCCACGGAACTGCTGGCCGCCTCGTAGTCAATCAGCACAATCCGTCCGGGAAGCGTATTGTTTGTGTAAGTGACCGAAATCGTGCCGGCATTCGTAAAGTTGGCAGTACTCATGATGGGCGATGAACTGATGGCGACCCGGTCATTAATGGTCAATGAGGTCGAGCCAGCGGCGAAATTAAGCGACGACAGGTTGATCACCGAACCCACCTGGCTTCGCGTCACATTCAAGGTGGCGCCGCCATTCACCTCCATGGCCGGGTTGCCGGAAAGGGTGGTGCCGACGACCAGCGTTCCCGCCTGGGCCGTGATCTTGCCACTCAAACTGTTGGCGCCCAAGAGAGTCAGGACGCCGGCGCCTGCCTTGGTCAAGTTCCCGGCACCGCTGACTCCCCTCAGCGAATTGGTAGCGGCGGTATCCACCACCAGCGTCCCGCCCGCAATCACTTTGCTGCCGGTGTTGGTCAGGTCCAACGAGGAAAGCGTCAACGAGCCGGTGCCCTGCTTGGTGAGCGCGCCGGTCCCGGCGATGCTGCCCCCGCTGAACGTGTAATTGTTAACATTGTTGGTCACGGTGACGCTGCCGGGTGAAACCGTGGTGGCGAGGTTGACGGTCGTGTTGGCTGATGAGTCATCGAAGGTGACCAAATCGCCGTCGGAGAAGGTGATCAGCCCGCCGCCCGCCGGCCGGTTGGTCCAATTGGCCGTGGTGGCGATGTCCCACGCATTGGTGACGCCGTCGCCCACCCAGGTCAGGGGGGCCTGTTGCCGGATCGCAATGGTTGCCGAGTTAGTGGTTGTCGAGTTAGTCAGGGTGAGGTCGGCCAAACTGAACGGGCTGCCATCGATCAACGTGCCTGAAATCGGGCCGTTGACCCATTCGTTGGTGGTATAGACGCCGTTGGGCACGGGAACCCCGTTCGTGGTGAACGTGCCGTTAAGAACAAGCTTTCCGGAACCATTGACACTTCCCGTAAGATTCGTGTTAGCAGTAATCGTCCCGCCAGAGATGTTCATCGTTCCATTGGCAATATTGAGAAAGATGATGTTTGTGAGGCCCGTCAAATTGAAGGCGGTACCGCTGAGGTTGATCGTGGGCGTTCCACCGGTGGTCTGAAAAGGCTCGAATTTTACCCCTGCGGTGTCGCTGCTCATGTTAATTGTCCCGCCGGAGAAATTATAAACGCCAGCCCCGCCGCTCACCCGGGCTGCGTAAACCCAGGCGCCGCCTCGTTCGATGAGATTCACTGTGCCGCCACTCATGTTAAAGGTGCCGCCAGCACCTGAGGAAATGAACCGAATCTGCGCGCTAGCATTCGTGCCTACCTTGCCCAACGTAAAGGTCCCACCACTGACGCCATAAGAGCCCGTGTAGCCAGTCTGGGGAACAAACCCATTGTTCTGGGCAGTCCCTGCTCCGGGAATGTAATTCAGAATGGATCCGCCGTTCAAATTGAACGAGGAGGTGTCGTACAAGGCGATCGTTGAGACGGTACCGCTAGTGGGGTTATTGGTGCTGTCATAACTGGCGCCCGTGTTCCAATTGACCGTTGTGGCATTGGTAACATTGATGATCGGGGTGTTCGTTTGACCGGGCTGGGCCGTGGTGATGTTGGTGGTTCCACCACCATTGTAGGTCAAGGTCGCGTGAGCCGCCGTGGCTGCTGCAACCACCATGATGCCGGTTATTAAGGATAAGGATGTTTTCATTTTTTGTCTTTCTGTTTATGCCGTTTGCGCGCCACTAAACACTTGCGAGCCACCATGGCGATGGCCTGGCTGACCGAGCATAGGGCTGTTCGGGCTTTCGAGGCAAAACGCAGAAAGAATCCAGTTCTTAACAGGCAATCGAATTATTTTTTTAATGCCGGGCGCACGCCTGAAGCTTTGCCGTTTGCCGATCCCAGTCGCTGGATCGGGGCGGCATGAAGAGGCGTGCAGCCATTGGGTCCTTCGATCCGCCTGAACCACCCGCCTATTTTTCAACGATTTCGATGAAATCAGGCACTTTGGACAATTGACCGGCGGAATACTGGCCTTTCTGGACAATGAGGCGATGCAGGGAACGCATCCCGGCGGTGCCGCGCAAATCGGTGATGGCTGACTCGCGGAGGTCCAATTCGATGAGTTCGAGGCCAAGGAGTTCGGCAAGTGAGGGGATGGTGGTGCCACGGAGATCGAGTGACTTGGGGCTCAATATTTTAAGGATGCACAACGCACCCTGTTTCTGGCCGCCCCGGGCCAAGACCAGCGTGTTGAGGCCGCTACCGGAGAACCGCACCGCCTGCCGCCCATCCCTGTTGTCAAACTCGAGCTTTCCGTCGCTCCAACCCGGGCTGTTGGCGACCTGCAGGATGGCCTCCAACAGCCGGACCTGATCCGCCGGCGTCCGCTGGTTTTGCGCGTCCAGGACCAGCATATGCTCGATCAACGCCAGCCGCCGCGTTCCCAAAGCCCGGATGACTTCGATCAAATCATCCGCCTCCAAATAGCCGTCCGCATTGACACGCTCCCGGTAGGTTTGTGCCAGGGGCCACAAGTCCACGTATTCCGAATCCTGCGGGAGCGGAAATTCCAGGGCCTTGCCAAACTGCTGCGCCTGAAAGTAGAGGAAAAACCGTTGACTCCAAATCTTTGCGGCCGCTGGCGGATGGTTGGCCAGCACGGAGTTCAACTGCTTGACGGCCCGTTGAAACAGTTCCCGAACGGGAACCGGACGATACAAAAGCGCGGACATGGTGTCGGTTTCAAAGACCGTATCCGCCACTTGGTTCGCCAATCTCCGCTCGGACTCCGCTTTGGTCGCCATATACTGCTGCAAGGCGTTCTCGGCATCCCGGCGCGCGGTGTCCGCCTCCACCTGCTTGGCATGCAGTTGCGCCACAAACAGACTCATGGCCATGACCAGAACCGCCAGCAGTCCAAACGTCACCAGACAGGGAACCCGGTTGCGGCGGTAGAACAACACCGCTTCATGCGCGAACCCGTGCGACTCCACCGACGTGCTGTAGCCCGCGAGGTAACGCGCGACATCCGCCCGCAGTTCCGACACGCTCGCATATCGGTCCATGACCTCCGTCGCCCTGGCCTTGCGGATGATCGCCACGAGTACGCCGTCAATCTTGTGGCCGGAATCCCAGGGTTGATCCGGCGGCAGCAACGTCACCAACTCCCCCAACAGGCAACCGAGGGAATAGATGTCCATCGCCATCGAGCGCGGGCAACGGGGATCTCTTTGCTCCGCGGACATGTAGGCCGGGGTGCCCGAGAAGGACTCGCCGTGCCCTCCATAGAGATCCGGATCCAGCAGCGCCTCTGTCGGGCTTTCCCCCTCCTTGCCGGGGATCACCTCGCCCATGCCCCAATCGCACACCTGCACCTCGCCGAACTCGCCCACCTGAATGTTTTCCGGTTTGATGTCCAAATGCACGACCCGCTGCGAATGGGCATAGGCAATGGCCTCGCAGACCCGCAGAAAGATGAACAGCCGCGACCGCAGCGAGTATCGTTCACGATCTTTCCCACGTTTAAGCTCGCTCAAAACCTGACGCAGCGACCTGCCCCGTTTCAATTCCATCGTGAAGAACGGCCGCCCGTCCTCGTGGATTCCCATGTTGAACAAATTGATGATGCACGGATGCTGGAGGCGCGCCGTAATATGCGCCTCACGGAGGAAGGCATCGTAGTAATCCTTTGACAATTCGGCCTTCGGCAGGGCCATGGCCACGTCACGGGCGGCGTAGGCGTCATAGACGCGATAGACCTCCTTCATGCCGCCCCGGCCCAGAAGCGAAGGGTTTTCATATCGGTTGCGGATGCGGCTAAGGGCCGTAAACAGGGGTATCTCCACCAGATCCGTTCCGGGATCGTCCGGCTTTTCCGGATCCGCCTCCCCGTAAAGCTCGGCAATCTTGGAACCAAACGCCTCCAGCTCCGTGGGAATGAGATCATCCATTTCTTTCATGGCTGGTGATGGGGATATTCGAGTTCAGCCCGCAGCCTTTTGATTTCCCGTTGCAGGCGAGTCTTGATCCGGGTCTTCAGCACATAGACGCTGTTCGTCTGGATGCCCAGGCGCTCGCCGATTTCCTCGGAGGAGACACCCTGTATGGAGAGCTTGAGCACCTCCAGCGCCTTGCCGGAAAAGGTCTTTTTAAGTTCCTGCACCGCCAGTCCCAGCACATACCGCTGCCACTCCGCCTCAATGGATGCCTCCAGTTCCGGCTGATGCACCGGCAGCGACTCATGAACGACCGACTCCAAACTGGTCTCCAGTTTTGCGCCACGTTGGCGGCGAAACCAGTCCACTGCGGTATTGCGAATCAGTCTCGACAACCAGGCGCGAAACCTAATTCCCTGCTCCCGCTGATAACGCGGCAATCCCTTCCAAAAATTGACCAAAACCTGCTGCCGAACATCCTCCAGATCAGAATCGCGCAGGCCGATGTGAATCAGAATCCGGGAGATGAACGGCTGATAAATCTCCAGCAGCTCCGCCCAGCTCGGGTGTTCCGGGCTAGACTGGGCACGGCCGAGCAGCGCGACTCGCGTCGAGAATGTGTGTGAATCATTGAGCATGTCGGCGAAACGGTTTAAGCGGATGATCGCAGGCCGGATGAAAATGTTCAACCACCATGTCCGCCGCATCACTTGCAGAACGGGCAACACAGCGACTGAGTTTTCCTGAACATTCCAAGTCATGCGAAACACGTCCCCCAGAACTCAACCAGTCGAGGCAACCCTTCGACACCCTGTTGATTCGGGGCGCATCGGCACCCCAACCTTGCGGCAGGGCGGCGCTACTCCGCCAGCCAAACATCAAGCGATGCCCATTGGTTGACATAGTTCCAACGAGGCAACCAGCCTCTTTCTTTACACACAAAACGAAACCACTGAAAAAAGCCGGCCCTGTTTGGGGCGAACACTGGTTTTGCCGGGTTCTCAACGGCATATCTCAACACGACGCGCGCAGGCGAGTTTTGGCGGCGAGGCGCGATGGCAGGTTTGGCTCGACATGCTTTGAGTGTGAATTCTTGCGATGATGCGCACAAGCATTGCAGAAGTGAGAGTCGCAAAGCTGCAATGGCAGCGTGGTTCGTGACCTTGACAGGTTCGCCGCCAGACAAGGGTCGCCTTCTTCTGGCTTGCGCGACCCAGGCGGTGGGCTTTTCAAACGGCGCCCCGCCGCATCCAAGCGGGCAATTCTCTGCCGGCGGAAGGAGTTAGAGCGGATTAAATAAAACTATAGCCGCACGAGGCGAACCAGTTGACGGCGTCCTGGCGGGTGACGCTGCGGAGTGCGGCGACAATGGCGGCGGTCAGCGCCTCGCGGGTGCGGGCTTCGGCGCTGCGCAGGAATTGCTTCACTTTGCTCCACATCTTCTCAATGGGATTGAAGTCCGGCGAATACGCCGGCAGGAAGGCCACGCTCGCCCCGGCCTGCACGATCAAATCCAGTGTCAGGTCATTCTTGTGCGGCGAGAGGTTGTCCATGACCACGAGGTCGCCGGGACGCAGCGTCGGGCAGAGCACCTCCCGCACATAGGCCCGAAACACTTCTGTGTCCGTCGCCCCTTCGATGGCCAGACAGGCGGTGCTGCCATCCAACCGGATGGAGGAGATCATCGTGGTGGTCTGCCAGTGCCCCGCCGGGGCGCGGGCGTGGACGCGTTCGCCGCGCGGGGCACGGCCACGCAATCGCGTCAGGTTTGTTTTCGCGCCCGCTTCGTCGAGGAAGACCAGCCGGGCCGGGTCGAGGCCGGGCTGCTGCCGCCGCCACGCCCGCCGGGCACGCGCGACGTCGGGCCGGGTTTGTTCGCTGGCGTGCAGCGTCTTTTTTTATATGTCAGCTCCAGCTTTTGCAGGGTGTAGTGGATGGCGGGCAACGAACACGCCAGGCCGGTGGCGGCGCGCAGTTCTTTGAGGGTCAGGTCAGGTTTTTTGTCCAGCAACACCCGCAGTTGGACATGATGGCGGGCGACGATCAGGGGCTTGCGCCCGGAGTGGTGGTGGCGCGGCCCGATGTGGCCGGTGTGTCGCCGTTGTTGCAGGAGTTTTTTGACCATGCCCAGCGACACCCGGAAACGATGGGCAACCTCTTCCCGCGTGCCCTCCTCCTGGTCGTAGGCCGCCAGAATCCGTTCCCGCAAATCCAATGAGAGTGTTTTCACTCCCGAACTTTGCCACACCCCAAACCGGATGGCTACAGTTTTATTTAATATGCTCTAATTCGTAACACCCTCCTAAGGATGACTTCAGCCCGAAGGCTGAAACGATTCAAGCCTGAGCAAAGGAAGATTCTTGAATCCATTACTGCTGGGGAAAAAATTCTTTTCTTCCTGCACTTTTCCTGCACTATTGCGTAAGCAATTGAACTTCAATGGTAGCGCGTATGGGAATCGAACCCATCTTTCAGCCTTGAGAGGGCCGTGTCCTGACCGATAGACGAACGCGCCAGCCAGCAATCGCCGCAAGCCTATCCGCCTCAATCAGGATGTCAACGTTGCGCAGCCTGATGGCCGCGGCTACGCCTTCCAACCGACGTAGCCGCAACCTTTAGTTGCGTCATAGCCGGTGCGAATTGAAACCAACGCAGCCTGAAGGCTGCGGCTACAAGTCGCATTGCAATCATCCCCCCCTGTAGCCGCAACCTTTAGTTGCGCTGGGGCGTGCGATTCATCGTGAAATGTAGCCGCGACCTTTGGGTCGCGTATGCACGCTTGACGGCTTCGTGAAACGCAATCTAAAGATTGCGGCTACAAGTGGCGGCGGCATTGCATTCCGTTGTAGCCGCGACCTTTGGGTCGCGCATTCCCCGGCGAATTTGACCCTCAATGCAACTAAAGGTTGGCGGTGGTGTTGGAAAGTGTATAGTGCCCACATGAGACGACGCGCGATTGTCACCATCGGCCTGGTCACTGGCATGTTCCTCGGGACGGAGGCCCACGCCCTTCCATCCGAGACGGCCAGCAATCCCTACCAATCCCTCATTGACCGGAACGTTTTTGATCTCAAGCCGCCGCCTTCACTGGAGCCGGTCACATATGTTCCTCCGCCGGTTAAAATCCAACTCGTTGGCATCGCCAGCCTGTTTGGCACCAAGAAGGCAATTCTCAAGGTCCTGGACCCCCCGAAGCCCGGCCAACCACCCCAGGCGGAGCCGTTCGTTTTGTCGGAAGGTGAAGCCCAGCAAGACATCGAGGTCACGGAAATCAACGAAAAGGACGGGGCCGTCAAAGTCATCAACCACGGCACCGCGATGACGCTGACCTTTAAGGAAGACGGGGTAAAACTGCCTGCCGGTCCTGCTCCTGCTCAGGCGGCTCCGATGCCTGGCTTGGCGAGCGTCCCTGCACGGAGACCCTTCGGCCAAAGTGCGCCTGCCGGGGCGGCAAGCCCGCCACCGGTTACGGCTGCGGTCGCGGGCAGATCAACAGCGGTAGCGACTCCCAGCGTGTCAGACGCACCCGCCATCGGCCCGATGGCCTCATTGGGCAGCGCGCAACCCATCCCACCGCGCCCAGTGCGCACCAGTGAACCGCCACCTTTCTCGTATGAGGAGCAGATCATCATGATGGAAGTCGAGCGCGAGCGCACCAAAGACCTCGTCAAAGCGGGTGAATACCCTCCACTCCCGCCAACAGAGCTGACGCCGCATCTGGAAGAACCGCAGCAGCCCTAGCCGCCAACTCCTTCCGGGCCTCCGGGATTTCCGCCACGCTGAGGAGGAGTTTGTAGCCGCGACATTTATGTCGCGGACGGCGGGGGAAACAATCTGTGAAACGCAATCTAAAGATTGCGGCTACATCTTCCCAAGAAATAAAAAACCCAGCCCCGCAACTGCGGGGCTGACTTGCGCGAGAATTCTCGATCCCGTCTTACTTGCGACGACAAAATCAACGACGCTTTACCTTGCAATGACTGGAGGGATCTCTGCAGGTTGGAGAATCCCTTCGCGAATCAGAATCCGTGAGAGGTAGCTGAGTTCCGCCGAGTCCGGCTCCAGTTGCAGACCCCGCAGCAGAATGGCTTTCGCTTGCGCCGCCTCTCCCAAACGCAAACTTGCTTTGACGGCCAGGTCGGCATAATAGGCCGCCGACCAACCCGCGTCCTGCCGTCTGTAAGTTTGTAATGTGTCGAGAACGTTTTTGATGATTTCGGCGGCCTGCAACTGGTTCGTCGGGTTTGTTCGCAACGCGGCCTCCGCGGCGAAGAGTTGGCGGACGATTGCGTTTGTCTGCGCGCTGTCCGGCATAAACAGGACAGGGTCATTCGTGCCTCGGAAAATGCACGGCATCGCGAGCAAAGGGAATTGTTGTGGACCAATATGGCCCTCAATGAGCATGCGCACATAAGCCTGCAAGTCCGGGTTCATCGAAGGGAAGGTGCTGACGAAGATCGTGTTCAAACTGGCCGCGTCCAGTTTCGCCAACGCACGGTTTTTTTCCAGGGGTGCGAGGTCCATTTGCACGGTGCGCTCATCGAAGCGCTGTAACCGTTCTGCCCGGTGGTTAAGGTACATGTAAAGCGCCCGGGGCGCCTCGTACTCCAAAATCGGAAAGTCGTCCCTTTGAATCGGTCCGGGGCCGGGCACGGCAAAGGCCGTGCGTTGCGAGGCGAGTTGCCGGGCGAGGACCGCCGCCGGGGTCGTCAGACCGATTGCCGCCAGGTCACGGCGCGGCCCCTCCAATTCGAAGGCGCGCCGGTAAACCTCGGGGTCGGATTTCCATGGCCGGTCCGAGCCGAGAATGACAATGTCCCCGCCGCACACGTCCCAAATCTCCATCGCCGGGAACACCGTTCCGAACGTGCGCACCACCAGGTCTATGATGCTGTCGTCCATTTCGTAGGTGTATAACCACTGCGTCATGATGCCGCCCGGTTTGAGCCGGCTGGCCGCCAACTGATAAAACTCGCGACTGAACACACTGCCGATGCCGGCCATCCACGCGTTGGATGGCTCGGAAATGATGACGTCGTACCTTTGTGGGCCAAGTTTCAGGACGGTGCGCGCGTCCTCGCGGTAGATGCGCGTGCGGCTGTTGGTGAGCACGCCATGATTCCAAGGCTCGAACAGTTTCGCCGCGCGCAGCACGGGTTCGCAATTGTCCGCCACCGTCAAATGCTCGATTGGATAACCTAACGTCGTCGCCGCCGTAATGCCGCTGCCCATGCCAAAACAGAAAACGTCCTTGCAGTCTGGCTTCACCATCAACGCTAACTGGCCCAGCAGGACTTGAGTGGACAAATCGCCATACGCCGTGGCGTCCGGCTTCCCATTTATGCGCAAAACGAGATCATTGGAGCCGGCGGGAGAGCTACCACTTTCGACGGAGACCGTTGCGTCCGCGGCGTCCTCATAAAACAGCAGGTGTACCGACTTGCGTCGCTCAAGCATCGCCGCCGGGGAAAAGGCGGCATCCGGCAGCCGAAAAATGCCGGAGCTTAACACGTATCGCCAGCCTTCCCCGCCCGTCACCGAGACCAGCACCAGAAGCCCGGTGACCACGGCGCCCGCCGACGCTGCGATGCGCCGTCGCACCGCCCAGGCCACGAACATTGCCGCAACGCTCAACACCAGCGCCAGTGCGGCGAACGACCCGCGCAGACCGATTCCGGGCATCAGCACGAAGCCGGTCAGCAACACGCCGCCCACGGCGCCCAGCGTGTTCCACGTCAGCAGCCGTCCCACGCGGTCGCCCAGCAGATCGGAGGTTCTTGACACCACGCGAATCCAGAGCGGCAGAACTGATCCCAAGGCCGCTGCCGGCAATCCAAGAACGAAAATGGAAATCACCGAGGCGAGGATTTGATGATAGCGATACCCCACGAGGCTGCGGTTCAAACCGCTTCGCGCATAACGGTAAATCTCCACGAGGTTCTCGATGTTGAACACCAGCAGCCCGATCCACGCCGCCGCACCAAGCACAAGCAAAATCGTCGTTGCCTCCTTCGGCCATCTGCGTCGAGGCGAGGCAATCACAGCGCTGCCGAGACCTATACCGAGGATGAACGCCATCAGCATGATCGTGAAGGCCTGCAACGAAGCGCCGAAGATCAGGCACAGACAGCGCGAGGCCAACACTTCCAAACCCATCGAAACCGCACCCGTCAGCGCCACCAGCACGCAACCCCAGCGGAATAGTGTGGACGCGGTTTGCGGCTCGCTTGGCGCGGCCTTTGGCGTTTCCGGACCTTGACCTGTGGTCGAAACCTGCGCCGTCTGCGTCCTCGCGATACCGATAGCGGTGCAGCCAATGAGCACATTGACGAGCGCGGTTATCCCCATTGTCATTGGCGTGCCCAGCCAGGGCACCAGGAAGAACCCCGCCAAGCCCGCGCCGCAAACTGCGCCCAAGCTGTTCGTCGAGTAAAACCGCGCCGACCGGCGGCCCGGGTCCGTCGTGCTCTTTTGGAGCCAGGCCGCCAGCATTGGCAGCGTGCCGCCCATCAAGATCGTCGGGCCCAGCAACAGCGCTGCGCTGAGAACACCCTTGAGCAGCAGCAACCAAGCGGTGTGCTCCAAAAGTTTAGATCCGACGGAGGCGAAGATGCCATCAGCCGCCTGGTAAATGAACGAGAAGAAAAAAGCATAGAGTCCAATGGCGACTTCGATGCCGCCATAGATGGCCAGCGGCTGGCGTGCGCGGTCGGCGTGACCGCCGAACAGCCGGTTGCCCAGCGCCAGTCCGCCCATGAACACCGCCAGCACCACGGTTTGTGCCTGGATGGTGCTGCCAAAAAGCAGCGCGAGATACTTCGACCAGATCACTTCATAAACCAGCGCTGTGGCTCCCGAGCAAAAGAAAAGCAGTAAAACGACCATGATCCATTCCCGTTCGTTGAATTGTAGCAACTAGCCAATATTGGTTTATTGTTCCAGCCGCCCGCAGAGGTAACAAGCGGAACTTTGCACAAAAAAGGCCCGAAGAATTTCGCGCCCGCGTTTGGTGTCCACCCTTCAGGGTGTAACTGTAACGGCTTGGTGTCCCGCCTTCAGGCGGTTCCAAACTGAACACGCTAAAGCGTGCACACCGAACGTTTGGTGTCCCGGCTTTAGCCGGCTTCAGGCAAACACGCTAAAGCATGCACACCGAACAAAACACCCTGAAGGGTGGACACCAAACCGTTCGGTGTCCCGGCTTCAGCCGGTTTCAGGCAAACACGCTGAAGCGTGCATACCGAACAAAACACCCTGAAGGGTGGACACCAAACCGTTCGGTGCCCGACCCGTTCGGTGTCCCGGCTTCAGCCGGCTTCAGGCAAACACGCTAAAGCATGCACACCGAACAGAACACCCTCAAGGCTGGACACCGAACAGGACACGCTGAAGCGTGGACACCGAACAGAACACCCTGAAGGGTGGACACCAAACGTACAACAAAAAAAACCGCTCTTCCGGGGAAGGGCGGGGTGTGTGAAAAAGATGCGACTGTCTTACTTGCGGCGACGGAAGATCAACAGCAAGTCATTCCATACAATCCTAGCCATTCTCATACGCCCGCAGAAAATCCTCGCGACTGATACCGGATTGACGGCAAATGGTCCGCAGCGTGGCGCCGTTGATTCGCGCGTGGTTGGGCATGGTGAGCGGCGTGCGCGTGCCATCGGCATTTTGGCGAACCATGGAAATGTGCTCCCGCTCGCGAATCAGCTCAAAACCCAGGGCACGCAGTGCGGACACGACCCTGGCCTTCGGCCGGAACGATGCAGTTGAAATTGGGGAGCACACGCGCCCCCGCGTGTGTCGGCGGACGCCTCGTCCGCCGATCCGCCTGTACCAAGGCAAACCGTTCGGTTCGGTTCCTTTGGCCGTCGGGTGTCCGACGCGAGGCGCGCCGGACTGCACCCGGGGGGCACGGGGACAGGACATGGTTGACACGAGGGAGACAAGACATGGTTTACACTTCAAGTCTGGTTTCGTATCGGCTCCAGCGGGCTGGCCGCATTCCACCGGCGTCGTGATCGTGGAGATGA
>Ga0315289_10003688_pt1 | contig 23078 bp, 22 predicted proteins | sample YL17G11_40_MG_FD_203452 | JGI IMG/M metagenome (GOLD analysis project Ga0315289, IMG submission 203452) | Sediment microbial communities from Yellowstone Lake, YNP, Wyoming, USA - YL17G11_40 | ecosystem: Environmental > Aquatic > Freshwater > Lake > Sediment | place: USA: Wyoming | collected... | reverse complement strand
CTGAGATACTTGGGTATAGAGATGTGTTGTCTCGAATTCACACAACACCAGACCGTTTCGAAGTTGACGAAGAAACTATCAGAGAGTTCCATCGTCAAATGTTCACTCAAACTGACATTCCTGGAGGACAGTGGAAGAGGTGTGACAACACTATCGAGGAACGTCTTCCTAACGGACGATGGGTGACACGCTTTGCTCCGGTCTCTGCACGCGAGACTCCTTTGTATATGAAGAAGTCCTGCACACGATTCAACCGTCTGCGAGATGAGGGGCGCGTCAGTCCTCTGCTGTTGATTCCTGCTTTCATTCTTGACTTCCTCTGCATTCATCCTTTTGCTGACGGGAATGGACGAGTATCTAGACTTTTGACTGTTCTCCTGCTGCATCAGACAGGATACGGGGTAGGTCGCTACATCAGCCTGGAGCGACTGATAGAGCAATCCAAAGAGACCTACTACGAGGCCCTTCACGTATCCTCAAACGGTTGGCACGAAGGGCGCCACAGCCTAAACCCGTGGTGGGAGTATTCCTTAGGCGTGCTCATAGGAGCCTATCGAGAGTTTGAAGAACGGGCAGGCACCATTACAAAAGCCCGGGGGGCAAAGACTGCATTTGTCGAGCAAGCCATCGAGAGGCTGCCTTTGACGTTTGGGATCGCGGATCTGGAGCGGGTCTGCCCCTCCGTTAGTCGGGACATGATCCGAGTGGTTTTGAACCGTCTTCGCAAGGAAGGAAAGCTCCGCTGCAAGGGAACAGGCAGGAAGGCCCTCTGGGAGAAACGTGGTAATAAGTATCAGTAACATGGTAATAAAAGTGGTAATGACCCTGGCGGGAGGCTACGGCTGCCGAAGGCTTGAGCGAAAGAGCCAATCAGAGAGGCTGGGGTTACAGAAGACGCTAACATGTGAAGAAGGACGGCTGCCGTGTGAATGCCAAGACGTTCACGGGCGGCGCGATAGCCCAGACATGAACGGTAACAACTCGGTTTCCATCAGACTTTCTGTTTCACAAGTGCGCGAGCAGAAAAGAAGGACTGTGGACTGCCAGCACGGCGTTTGCTCCGAGGCCGAAGAACCGAACCCTTCGCTACGAGCTGCATCGGTGGGATTCGATAGGTGCCCATTCAGAACACGGAGAGGATATCTATGAGCGCACTTTCCCCGCAGCGCGCGGCCCTTGAAGAGGTCCCTCCTGTCCGTGAGCAAGTGCTGAAAGCCGCACAGTCTGGACAACTTGTGATATTCGTGGGCGCAGGAGTTTCTCGATTAGTCGGAGGGCCCTCATGGGAAGCACTGGCTGATGATCTGCTGAAACAGCTGGCAGAGAAGAACGAGTTGACCCGATTGTCATACGCTGAATTGGAACAACTTAAATGCCTGGAGCCAAAGAAGAGAATCTCGATAGCCATGGATATTTGCGAGGAGGCCAAGTTCCCCCAGATTTCAACCGAATCCTGCAACCGAAAGGACCATCAGTTCCTTTGTCGCCTGTCTATAGGGATCTCTATTCAATAGGAGCCGTATTTGTAACTACAAACTATGACACGTGGTTGGACGAAGAAGCAGGGCGGACCTCGCCCACCCTGGGGGCAATTGAAGATGGGCCAGAGCCGGAACAGCAGGCGATTGGGATTCAATCAAGACAACCGGGACAGGTTTTCTTTAGAAGAGCCGATTTGACTGTTGAGAAATTAGCCCTGCCTGGAAGTGTCATCCACTTGCACGGCAGTTTGAAGGACACCGGGACTATGGTTCTGACCACAAGAAAATACCTGGACCACTACGGGGCTGACACTGTCAGAGACTTCTTGGATGAACTATTCCTGCGCTACACCGTCCTGTTCGTCGGGTATGGTCTGGAAGAAGAGGAGATTCTCAGCCACATTATGCGAGGCGGATATCCAGAAAAGGTGCGTGAGAAGGAGAAGAGACATTACCGACTTTTTCCGACGTTCTCCTACCAAAACGCCTTGTTTGACTACTTGTCACGCTACTACCTGAATCACTGCAATGTCGAACTTGTTGGTTTTTGTACGGACAAACAGGGTGATAGCCAGCTCGAGAAGGTTGTGACAGAATGGGCCTGGCAAATCAGACGTTACCTACAGCCGCCGAAGTTCTTGGAGAAAAGAAAGATAATCGACGGGGCACTCGATGAAGAGACTTAGTCCAAAACAAACTGCAGCCCTATATCTCCTCAAAGAAGGCGAGGAATATCGCAGTTATTTTTTCAGAAGGGCGGCCAGTCTTGTCTGGTTTCACGCCTTGAAAAGTGAAGGCTATTTCGGCCGAACGAACAATCCCCCACCCAAGGAGACCGCAAAAGGTGACGGCTATGTGATCCCCCACTGGCCGATCCTCGACTACCTAGAGAAAGCCTCAAAGGAATGCGACAAGCCAGAGAACAGTGAATATGCCAACGGAATCATGCAGATCATTAGAGACGTAACAAGGCCGACGGATGGCGAGAAGACTGACAACCCTCGCACCTGGTGGTACTTCGCAAAGATTCTGGCCAATCTACCCACAGATGTAATCGGGCTGGAAGACATTGAGCTGGTCGCAGATTGGGTGGATAGCCGTTTTGACACCAGCCCCCTCGGAATAGAAATCGGCAAGTCTCTGCTCCCGAAATTGCTCCAGAGCCCTTTCGAAGACGATTGGATAAAGGCGGCGAAGCTCGTCGGCATCGTTACTCAGATGAGTTGGGTTAAGAGAGAATACCCTAGCGGGAAGGTCGAAAAGGAACTTAGAACCGCTGTTGACTCGTACGGATTGAGAGGGCTTTTTGCTAAGAACTCCGGTCTTCTCGGCGAGAAATGTGGCAAGGAGGTTGTTGAGACCCTGAGGGCGAGGCTCGCACAGGAATGGGGAACGACCCTAGGGGACTCTTACTCATACATCTGGCGTCCTGCGATTGAAGAACATCAGTTCAATCAGGGAGAAGACCGACCCAAGAATGTCTTGGTCAGCGCTCTCAGAGACGTTCTGCTCGCTTACGCCAAGGCTAGGCCTGAAGAAGCAGGGGACACATTGCGGGGACTCCTGGGGCAAGACCTTTTTGTCGTAAAGCGCATTGCTCTTCATGTGCTAAATGAACAGTTCAACGCCCAGAAGGACATCTTCTGGGGTGTGCTCAAACCAGAGCTGTTCGAGACGAATTTGCGGCACGAGCTGTTTGAGTTGCTTAAACGGCACTTCCGAGGTTTCTCTGCCGACGAACAGACTAAAGTCATGGAGACAATAGAAACACTGACGGTGAGACTGCCAGAGGAGGAAGGGAGAGATTTATACGACGCAAGACTCAGGCTCGAATGGCTCGAGGCAATTAGGGGTCAAGGCAACTCACGGGCCGACGGCCTCTACGGAAAATACCTGGCTATCGTAAGGTATCCGTCTGAGCACCCTGAGTTTATTTCATACACCGAGACGCGATCGGGAGAGATAAAGCCCTTGTCGGTCGAGGAATTCCTGACTTTCAGCGTTCCGGAAATTGTCACGTATCTCGACGCATTCAGAGAGAGTGGCGGATGGGGAGATCCGACGGAAGAAGGGTTAGCTGAACTCCTGGAGGATGTTGTCGAGCAGAAGCCTGAAATGTTCGAAAACGAGCTCGCCTCCTTTCTGGAGACCAGCCCTCTGTATCAATACTCGATTCTTCGTGCATTTGAGAAACTTTGGGATAACAAGAGGTTGATCAATTGGGGCAAAATACTGGATTTTTGTCTTTCAATTATCATCCCAGAGAAGTTCTGGCAACAGAGCGGTCAAACGAAAAAGTCCGGTTGGCCATTCACGCCGGAGTGGATTCTTTCCGGGATTTGCGGCCTGATAGAGAAGGGGGTCAGAAACGACGAGTGGGCATTCGATGAAACACACCTGCCTGTGGCGAGGAGGATTATCCTCCATATACTGGAAAAACAGCCCGCCACAGCGGAGGGAAAAGAGGAAGACGCCGTTGGTGAAGCCATGAACACTGCAAAGGGACGCTGTCTGATGGCACTCGTCAACTACTCGCTCAGAGAGGCTCGCCTGTCACACAACAGGGAGAACGATCACGTAGAATTTTGGAACGCAATCCAACCTGTTTTTTGACCACGAACTTGAACAATGCGAGGGAGCGAACTTCGAGTTTTCGGCCCTAGCCGGACATTTCTTGCCCAACTTGTACTACCTAAGCAAGGAATGGGTAGGAAGAAACATTGATCTCATCTTTTCGCTGATTCACCAAGCAAACTGGAATTGTGCCATGCAGGGCTACGCCTATGTGCGAGTTTTTTATCCTGAACTTTACGCGTTGCTCAAAGAACATGGACACTTGAGGAAGGGCTTGGAAACTAACTTCAAGAACACGTATGTACGGGAAATGCTTATACAGGAAATTTCTGCCGCGTATCTCAATAGATTGGAGACTCTGACAGACGAGAGAAGCCTATTTGCAGAGTTGCTTCGCGGCTGGAAAACGGACAGTATCACTGAGATCATCTCCTTCTTTTGGACACAGCGCAAGGCGGAACTGAAGGAGGAAACACGTACCCAAATTCTCGAGTTCTGGAGATTCTGTTATGAAAGAATCAGGGGCCACAAGGACGAGAACGCCGAGGTGTTGGCGGATTTGAACCTTCTCACGGTGTTTCTCACAAGAATCACGTCAGAAAACGAGAACTGGCTCCTACAGTCCGCTCCCTATGTCGAAGAATACGGTCACAGCCAATTCTTTGTTGAGTACTTGCGGAGGCTCGTCAGCGAAAACTCGAAGGCGGTGGCCGATGTGTACTTGCGCATGCTGTCCAGAACTGTGCCTAGGTTCAAAGAGGAAGACATACGCGCTATCGTCGAAAAACTATATCAAGCTAGTCTCAAGCGAGAGGCAAACGATATCTGCAATAGGTATGGCGAGGACGCGGCGCTCAATGGCTATCCAGACTTTCTAAGGAACCTTTACGAGCGATACAACCAATGAACCGGTTTGTTCGCAACCCCCTACTTGATCTCACAGCTAGTTCGTCCTCGCTTTTTCAAATACTGCTGATGGTACTCCTCCGCGACGTAGAACTCTGTGGCCGTCACAATTTGAGTCACGATCTTCCCCTTGTAGGTTCCTGATTTCTCAAGTCTTTCTTTGGATGAGATGGCAGCGGCTTCTTGTTTCTTGTCGTGAAAAAATATGGCCGATCTGTATTGGGAGCCGACGTCAGGCCCCTGTCGATTTGGGGTAGTGGGATCATGTATTTTCCAGAATACGTCCAGAAGCTGCTCGTAGGAAATCTTCGACGGATCAAACTCGATTTCGACCGCTTCAGCATGACCAGTTGTATGTGTAGACACGTCCTCGTAAGTCGGATTCCTAAGCGTTCCTCCTGTGTAACCCACTTTTGTTGATACGACCCCGGGAAGCGTGCGAAATGCCTCTTCCACGCCCCAGAAACAACCTGCGGCAAATGTCGCTTTCTGCAATTTCTGCTCGGCTTCTTCCCCCGGTTTTTTCGACTCCCGCCTCGAGTCTTTGCCTGACTGTTGACCTGTCGGTTTTCCTGGTTTCTCCTTCACTGCCTTTCCTAAGTGTTGACCTGGCTCTTTCCCCGACTCCTGCTTAGGAATTTTTTCCGAGTCGAGGTTTGATTCTTCTCCCGAGTGATGCTTTGGCTCTTTCCCCGACACCTGCTTCGGTTCCTTTCCGGGTTCTTGCACAAAAACCGTGTCGCTGTTGACGAACTTCAACGCCACGGAATTGATGCAATAGCGCATCCCTGTTGGGGGAGGACCATCATCAAAAACGTGCCCGAGGTGTGCGTCGCAACGAGCACAGAGGACTTCTGTCCTGGTCATACCAAGACTGCGATCGACATGTGTACGAACATTAAGTTTGGAAACTGGCTCCCAAAAACTGGGCCAACCCGTCCCCGATTCGAATTTTGTCTTTACGGCGAAAAGGTCCGTGGAGCAACAAACGCACTCGTATAACCCGTTTTCTTTGGGGATTTCGCACTTGCCGCCCACCGGCGGCTCAGTTCCTTTAAGGCGTGTGATCCGGTATTGCTCACGAGTAAGTATCTTTTTCCACTCGGCATCCGTCTTGTATACCTTTTCCAGCTCTTCTACCTTGCCTGTGCGGGCATTGAAAATGGGGATTTTCTCACTCCTACCTGAACCTTCTATCATTGGTCCTCCTAGTAGCAGATTTAACGTCGCGGCAACTATCAGTCCTGTCCAGTAAAGACGCATACGGCTTTACCCTCTCCCGCCAGCCCGTCCCTTAACCCAGGCTGAATCTCCTTGCGAGATTCACAGTAGCAATATTGTAACCATGAGATACTTCGAATTTCTGAATCTGGGGGGCGCGTTCTCCAATTTGAACTTCATGTGAACAAATTCCAGTTCCCAGGCACGGTCACTCGAAGCCCTTCGCCTTCACTCCGAAAAGAGTAATCGTCCCTCCCCGTAGACCGCCTGCGGATAGCTCGTCAGGTCAAAAGGATCTCCATTCCAACAGACGAACGACGCCCACTTACCCTTTTCAAGAGTGCCAAGCATCTTGTCGATGCCTATGAGCTCGGCGTTCTTTCTCGACACCAGTTCGATCGCCTGTTGTTTGGAGAGCCCTGCGCGAGTGAACCAGCGAGTCTGGTGCAGGAGTTGCTGCACCAGGGAAAACGGGTGGTCAGTCATGAGACCGTACTCTACCCCGGACTCAACCAGGAGGCGAACATTCCGCCAGTTCTCGTGTTTAAGCTCCACCTTGTAGGCGAAGCCGTCTATTGGACCATAGAGGACGGGGATTCTGCGCTTTTTGAGTTCGCTAAAGATCTCCGGCTGATGCACGTCCATGGCGTGCTCAACCGTCGCCCTCAAGCCAAACTCGTCCACGATACGCAACATCGTTGCGATGTCGTCGATCTTGTGCACGTGGGCGCGGAGGACATGCGTGCCGGACAACACGTCCCTGAGCACCATTTCGGCGGCGGAGAAAGTGATTTCTTTCTTCTTCTCGCCTGTGGCGCTTCGATGCTTCTCCACTTTCTGGCGCACCTCATCCAGCCTTGCCCGGAGAATGGCGATCGCCCCCATCCGTGTCGACGGACGCTCGCCCTTCCATGCCACGGTTGACATTGGATTGTAACCAAAGGCGGCCTTGACCCCGGCGCGGCCAATAAGTGCGCCTGTGGTGTTTTTTGCGTAGTGCCGAATGATTGCGGAGAGTCCTCCAATTATGTTACCGCTGCCTGGCACAACACACGAATAGAGAACTCCCATCTCAATCGCGTCACGAAAGGATTTGTCGTCCATCTGGACAGAATCCAGCGCATCGGAGATGGCCAAGATGGGTTGCATGTGTTCGTTTGACTCCCCTTCAGCCTCGGGTTCACCCGAGCGGTGCATACCGATGTGGCTGTGGGGATCTATGAAAGCAGGCGTTAGCACGGCGAACTTGCCGAGCATTTTACCGGCTTTTGCCTTTGCGATGCCAGCCAGGCGCGCCCCATCAAACAGAAGATGAGCATCTTGTACGACCGAGGTGCCAGTATAGATGGTCTTTGCATAAATAGAGTTCATAATAGTTTCCTCACCCGTTTTGATAATGCGTTAGTGTGGACGGAATTCTCAATATCTCTCTCGTCGGTTTCAACCTCTCCTTAATTCCAGTCCCTCATCGATTGCAGTTCCTCGTGGATTTCGATGTCTTGTCGATTTCAAAGCTTCGTGCGCACGATGAAAGCTTGCTTCTAGTTCCTCAAGTAGTAATCTATCGTTGCCACAACTCTCACAGTTTTGGAGATCTGGTCGTTCTCCATGATCCCGGGGGCTCTGTCCCTGGGAAGGATTTCGAACACCCCTTGGTAGGCTCGACGAATCCCTACGAGCCGGCTGTGAGAATCCAGCGCGAATTGTTCGGCTGCCTTCCGCGCGCTCGCTGTGGCCTCAGCGATCATTTGCGGTTTGAGGTCGTTTAGACGGGTGAAGAGAAACGTGGGCCCTCCCCCACCCGACGACAGGACGACGCCCGCGTCCACCAACTCACCCACCTTTCGACTCGCGGCCTGAATCAGTTGCAGATTGTCTGAGCGCACCATGAGCGTCTGACTGATAATGAATCTGCTGGTTGTGCACCCGCTCCGGTAAGGATTCGCCAGAACATCCGTTACCTCCAGCCGCTGCAACTCGGTCTGCGTAGAATCAATGCCATGCTTCTTAAGAAACGTGATAATGGCAAGTTGACTTCTCTCAACCTTATCCTGTGCCCGGCCCAGGTCATCGTCCGTGGACACAAACTGAAGGGGCCAGAAAGCGATGTCCGCCTGCGCTTCACGCTCCGACACTCCCCTTACTGTTACAAAGCGGTCGACGGTGCGGGCACCAAGAAATCCGTGACCAACGAACCATCCTGCCAATGCCAAACCCACAGCCAAAAGCAGAGCGCTCAAATGAGAGCCGTTTTTCATTTGAAACCTCCCGGGGCTACTTATCCACACAAGGTTACAGCTGCGACCTCAGAAGAATCCATATGCTCCACCAGGACCACCGCGAGTTGATACGAGGACATATATTAACCTATTTAGTGCTTCTCTCGAAAGCCTCGCTTTCATCAGGGTTACGGCACCCATCAAATGACAGGCATAACGCAAGCCCAGTCGTGCGACTTTCCGGATCTATGATGGGCACTAGCCTGTATCCAATGCCGTGCCGCGCATTGTACGTCCGTGCCGAGCCGGGCGCAGTGACAATGTTCCAGAGAGTGCTGCCCATATAAAGTAAAAACCCACCCCGGGCGAGTCCAGATTTGTGATGATGATGGGAATGCGACGTGTAATGAAATGAATCCGTGGCTTCTGCCATCATTCCTATGCCTAGAATTCTCAGCCCTATCCCAAACAAACCCATCCCAATGTCTTCCGCGTAGAGGTTGCCTGCCGACGGTCCGGCCAGTATTCCATACATCATGCCAAGCGCACCCACGGGCGCAACAGAGCCCCCTACCACAAGGAGCATACCTCCAAAACCTATTGGCACCACCGTGTGAACGACCGAATAGTAGAGTGCATTTTCTGGATCCTTCCGTGTGATCTTTGCAGCAAGGCTCGAAGGTAATTGATCTTCTCGGACGCTCTCCAGTGCTGGACTTCGAGAGTACACCACGTCGGTCGAACGCTTGATTTGAGGAACGTCAAGATATATCTGACAGTGCGCGGCTGGCACCAGTAATACCGAGAGAAACAGGCTTGCCAACAGTGTCAACGCGTACCTGTTAATTGGCATGACGTTGCGCCTCCTTCCTCCCCAGCGCCGATTTGCCCGGGCCCCAGGTCAGGAACATAAGGTACACAAGACCTAGTATACCACTTCGGCGGCAGAATTGATTCGTGGTCGGATCGGTAGCGTTTCACTAACTGGGTCTATTCCGGGTCTGAGAGAAGCGCATTGTAATTTCAGTACTTATGTGAACTGATTTTCATTATGCACGAGGACGTTCACGTTTTCAGCAGCCTCAACTTCTTGCTGATGGGGCTGCCGGGATCAGATCTTGGTGGGAAGCCTCAGCCCGACGATGGTTCCATGCAGCACGGCTACGGAAGAGGCTCCAGGTCAGCGGGGGTCTCTACCTTGAAAATTCGGTGTCGTCAACCGAAATTTCAAGGATCGGCATGTTAACAGAGGGCCTCTGACCCAAAGGTCGCTGGTTAGTAGCGGGCCCCCGCTACCATACTGATTCTCGCACTCTCGGGTGCGTTGAATCCCAGGATGGCCCTGGCCGGTTCACTCCTCTCAAGAGGATAAAAGCCGACCCGGGCCTTTCTCGTCTCGGGATTGTACTCAATCGTCGCTATGAAGCCCCTAAGCACACTCTTGACCTCAGCGACGCTTCCATGAGCTAAGACTTCAGGAAGTCTCTCTATCTGTGTTACCACCTCCTTGGCTGCCCTGTCGATGTTCACGTCAAATCGTTCTCTTTTCTTTGCTTGCTCAAGCTCGGCTTCTAGGCGTTTCCTCAGGCCTGTAAGCTCATTGAGCTTCGGTACAGCTATCTCCATCTCAAGCCCCAGGCCGATTGCGCGTTCCCAGTTTGTTGTCTCTGCCGCCACGCCCTTGGCCCGCTTGAGCAATTCTGCTGACTCAAGTGGCCCCTGCTGCCTCAGTCTCTCTTGAAGAATCGCCTTCACCTTTGCCTCGATGCTTGCCGCGCGATCAGAAACCGTCAACCGTCTCTTCAGGCTCTCGAAGACTGGCTGCTCGATGACATTCTTGGGCAGGTGATAAGGCTGGCAGAACCCTCTACCCTTCATGTAGAACCCGCCGCAGACATAGTAGTAGTACTTCCTACACCCCTTTGTCTTACCGCTAGTCAACGTGCGGCCTTGAAGGTTATGTCGGCACGTACACTTGGCAAGCCCCGAGAGGTAGTACGGGGCGCTCAATGCCTTGCCGCGAGTGAACGGCCTATTTCGCTGTTGCCGCTTAGCCTGTGCCAGGTCGAATAGCTCTTTGGAGATGATGGGCTCAAAATCGTGCGCCCGGTCACTCTCAATCCAGTCCTTTCTGTCACTGCGTTTCACGTTCCTTTTCTTGCCGTCAGCATCTTCTATCATCACGGCCTTGCCGCCCTCTATCCTATGCAGCCTAGCTGTGCTGCGACGGTTCCACACGTTGGCTCCATAGTAGACAGGGTTAGTAAAAATAGCCCGCACCGTCCCCACTGTCCATTTCCCCCCGCGAGGCGACGGCACCCCACGAGCATTAAGCATCTCGCAGATCGCCCTATCTCCCATTTCCTTCCACACGTAGCATTCGTACATTTCTTTGACTATCTGCCCTCTCATAAGGTCTCCGCGCACGAGTATTGAGTGTGCGCTCTTGTCCTTAGTAGGTTTCTGCCCATCTTCGTAGACCTGAATTTCGCCATTGGGAGAAATCTTGTGTGTGACGTGCATGTCAATGTATCGCACCCGGTAAAGCTCTTTGCCATTCCCGTCAAACACCTGACGGTCAAATCCATAGGGAGCTAGACGCCCGACATCGTAGCCTTTACTCCGCTCTCTCAGCTGCCCACGAATCGTTTCGGCAGAGGTCCGCACCCTTTCAAGTCCTGCTTGAGTGTATTCCCCCACGGTGGAGGCAGTGTCGACCAGCTTGTTCCCTGTTTTTTGGAACCCGTGAACGACACGAACTTTCTTTCCAAGCCTCTCGATCTCTCGTTCGAGATTCATTCCGTCCAGCGGATCAGTGGACCTAGAGACACGTGCCCTCTGCCAAAAGTAGACACACGAGAAATCCTGACGTGTATTGCAGAGGCTTAGCAACCTATTGATGCCCGGCCTATCAATCGTGCCTCCCGTAACGGCATTATCTATACACCACAGATCCTCAAGTAGCTCTACCCCATCCTCAAGCGCCTTCAGGCGGATCTCATCCATTTGCTGCTCAATGGAACCTCCCTGCTTATTTGTGGATACCCTTGCGCACCCTATGCCTTTCTGCTTGATTTCGCTCATGTCTCTACCCTCCTTTCATTGTGAATGCATAGTCTGTGCATTGACATGAACCCTCGGAGGGTGGCCTAGAGTCAAGTTGATAGTGCATGCTATGCTGCGTTCTTATCGTTTCGCAAATCCCCGTCACTTGGTCCCGGCTGCCCGACACTGTCCTCTGTCATCGACTCGCCTTGAGTCCGAAGCCACTGGTCGACCAGCATCCCGGCTAGGACAGTCTCAGCGGCGTCCAGGTCCGCCTCTGATGCCCTTTCCACCACCTCATACGCTTCTAGGGATTGCAGAGACGACTCCCTTTTCTTCAACTTTGCGCTGGAACTCTTCGCTGTCTGTTTCTCAGAGTGTAGTAGCAACTTCAAACTCTATCTCTCTTCATGCAAAGGCGCGCACCTGATCGTATCGAGCAGCTTCACGGCACCTTGTCTCTGCCATCACCATCGTCCCACCCACATCTTTTCTGGGCCCTCGGTTTGCCCCCTACTCGCGTGAGTTGCGGGTAACGCGGAATTCTAAACCTGTGTAAAAAACAAAATCTTGGACAGTGAGACTTTCCCTATCCAAGATCATTATCGTAGATTCGCCAGATGCTAACTAGAGATAGAATGTTCCGCTTTTCAGATTGTTTTTTCCCCCAGCTTCACGACTCGAGCGAGTCGCCTTCTGACGGGATTTTCGGACTGTCAGGATTGATTTCGTATGCCCGTTCATAATCGGTTAGCCTAGCAGTTACCTGACATGTTTCAACACATGGTACACCCGAAAGTATCAACACATCGTGCATTCATAGGTACAGATAGCCTATATTGGCCTCCCAAACAAAGGAGGCTAGTATGGATGGACGCAAGCTGCGAGAGAGCGCTGTCAGGGGCTACCGAAATGGCGGATCGCCGAAGCGGATATATCAAACTCTCGGGAGAAGCAAGAGATGGTTTTACAAGTGGTTGAAACGGTCTCAGAAAGAAGGAGAAGATTGGGCCAAGGGGTTGTCTAGAAAACCCCATCGGATGCCCAAGAAGACTGATGAATCTATGGAGCAAGCCGTAGTAGAAACGAGAAAATCTCTTGTTGGAAATCCATACGCTCAGATTGGGGCTTTTACTATCAGTTGGAACATGACCCAACAAGGAATAAAACCTCCTTCTATCGCAACGATCAACAGGATCCTGAAGAGAAACAACCTGGTTGCGAAACGAGCGAAATATCAACCTAAAGGGATTAGTTATCCCTCTATCAAGGTGGCTAGCAGTAATCATCTTCATCAATTCGATAGCCTGGGCCCTCGATACCTCAAAGATGACGGCCGGTTTTACTCCGCCAACATCATCGATGCTCTTGACCATCGTTGTTGCGTCAATCCCAAAAGACGGCAGAACTACATGTGCCTCGGCAGTGCCCTTATGAGATCCTGGCAAGTTCTGGGTATACCAACGTTCCTTCAAATGGATAACATGTTGCCCATGCGAGGGAGTAACCGCCATCCCCATTCTTTCGGTCTCGTTGTTCGTCTTTGCCTCCATCTAGGAATTCAACCTGTCTTCATCCCTATCCATGAACCCTGGAGAAACGGGATCGTTGAGCATTTCCAGAATGTCTTTGACAAATCGTTCTTTCGCTCCCAAAAGTTTGACAGCTTTACCCATCTCGTGCAAAAGGCTCAAGAATTTGAGATATTCCATAACCATCATCACCGATACAGTCCCCTAGGTGGCAAAACACCTGCTGAGTCCGTCACCGGGAACCTCAGATATCTCCCGAACGACTTCAAGCTTCCTACGAGAATATCCATCACACCAGGCCTCATACACCTTGTCCGCTTTATCCGGAGCAATCGGATTCTGGACATATTCGGAGAAAGGTACCGCATGCCTCTCGATGTCGTCTATGAGTACGTTTGGGCAACGATCGACACGGCTAACGGGACCCTCTCCATATATCATGACAATACACTGGTTCACTCGTTCGATTACCACATTCCTAAAACTGCTTACGACTTGTCAGAGTTTACGATGTCTTGATACTCTAATACCATTAAGAGCAGTGTACGATGTAGTGATATTCATCAGTTACCGTGTAACGAGTTCCATATTCCTTCCAAAGCGCTACCACCCTCTTCTTTATGCGATCTTTGTAATTCCACCTAGTCGCGACAAGGTCAGGGTCTCGCAAGCGCTCGCCGTCGCGCGGGATAAGCCTGGGAAATTCCCTCACAAAACCGGCAAGACGAAGCAATCGAGCAATAGTTCCCCAGTGTGGCTTTGCCGTTCGCCGTTTCAGATAGAAGTGAAGCTCGGTAGCGCACAGCCCCCAGTGCAGGCCCTTTTCACCCGCCCTTCCCCTTCCACTCCTTTTCACTCCTCGCCTACCAGTCTCCACCAGCTTAACGCCGTCCCAGGCAGGCCTCCACATCCAGCCATCCCTGCACAGGGACAGCTCGTCAATCGTCTTCACCAGCTTCACGATTTTCTCCTTCGCGTCGGCGGCATCTCTACAGACTCTGTTAAACGGATTGTCTTCTCGGCCGCCAGAATGGCCTCTTATTGAAATGCCGACCCACAAATACGACATTAGACTAGAAAGAAACTTGTCCGCTCTCTGTAGCCTTCGTTTCCCGTTGACCCAATAGTCAGTGGAGGACAGCCTTCTGATCTCCTGCGAAGACGACAGCCTTCCGGCCTTCAAGCGTTCGTCATCGGAATGCTTCTCAAACCAGACGGTCGCAAGGATATTAATAATGACGTTCGGATTTGCTCCTTCATGTGCTAGATCCACGAGATCATTCGCAACGGCTCGCCCAAATCTAACAAATTGATCGTGTATTCCCCTTATGACCTCGTCAAGCTTCTTGAGGTACTCGTTCCAGAAATCCAAAGAAAGGACTACGGCTATACGCCGCTCTTCGGACGTTCTGAATGGGATTGCTTCCAGATCGGATGGCTGCTCTTTCCTTTCCAGCTTCAACTTGAACGTCCGTTCAGTTCCGGAGACATCCGAGATTGTCAACCGGGCGGCATGATCTTGAGGTTCTTGCATCATCTCTTTCTACTCAATCGGCCACTTCGGAATCAGCTCGTCAATCTCCCTCATCAGGCGAGAGGACTAGCTCACGTGACGCTCTCGACGATCTTGATCTCTTGTTATCATGTTCGCAACGTGCGAGCCCGATGCCCACCAAGGAGCCTAGCTATCTCCCTCGCACCCATACGCATCCGATGCGGCCGTTCATATGTAGAACTTGAAGTTCGGCCGGTGCTCACGAATCGTGGGATTCGAAATGAGGATCTCGCCTACTGCGTCTGAAAACTTGATTGTCACAGGTTGGCTCTCTCCAAGTCGACACGCATTATAGTTGAGCTTGGTGAGGCCAAGGATATCTCTCGCAATGGTTTCTATGGCGGCCGCACCGTGTTGAAGATCGATGGAAAGAGGGGAGGGAATCTCCCAGCCGTCGTAAGTGGCAACCCGGGGCTTGAAGCCCGAGCCATAGAGATACCCGGCAGCGTTTCCTGTTTGCCAGAATGTCCCGCGCAGCACCGGCATACGGCCGAGTCGAAACAGACGCGGCCCGAATCGATCCTTGCGCACTCGCACGCCTACGATCTTAGCGTTCGGCGGGCACGCGCTTTCGTAGCCTTTGAATTCCTCCTCGCTTATCGTTGAGCGATAGTGGAGGAAAATCTCCGTCAGTGGGCGGCCATCCAGAGCTTTGTAAGTCTCCAGGACGCCTGATAACAAGTGCTTGGCGGCAGACTTCGACAAATGGAATTGCTTCGTTTCGGGCGAATAGAAGGGTTGGTCTTCTGCCAGAAAGACAATCCCATCCCCTGAGTCCAAGAACATCTGGGCGGCACAGCACGCGGTCTCGCTGTCCCGCCCTAGTCGAAAGGCTATCCCAATGTAGCACACGCCCTCCCGTGCCGAATCTAGCCGCCAAGGCTTTCCGCCACACTTGTAGTATAGTGCTGTGCCAATATTCCACATGCGATCAGAAATGGGAGTTAGTCGTCGTTGGCCAAACTCGTAATTCTCAGCCAGAGCCAGCGTGGACTCCCGAAAGATCTGAAGTGGAATGTCGTACTTCATGGTACGGGCTTTCAGTTGCCGACGGAAATCAGGTGAGAGTTGGTACTGCTCCGGGTCAAATTCTTCGAACAACTCGCTCTGGCCTAGCCTGCGTGATCGCTTCTGGGTCTGCGAGAGCCTCCTGCCGATTGGCGATGCAACTTGGGATTCCGGCCTGCAATTCGACCACACCTCTTCTGGAACCACGCAGATTGCCACAACCGTGCTGTCAAGTTTTCTCGCTTGCTTGAAGCCCTCTAAGAACATGTCGACGACTGCGAAGCAACGCTCATGCGGGTCACGCATGCGCGACGCGAGGATCAGCGCGTCACGATCTATGGTAAACGTCCAAGCGGGTCTCTCGTTCCACTTGCTGCCAAATGCGATCTCAAAGCCCGGATAGGGGGGCCAGAGACGTTGTTTCGCTGGCTCCTCAATAGCATGGGCTTGGTTCATTGCGGCAGCCCATCTTGCAAAAAGGTCGATACCGCAGGTCGTGCTTAGCATTACATAAGCTGGCGAGCGTGGATGCGCGGCGCTGTGAGTGCCGAAAGGGCCGAACAGCGCGAGGCCATCGTGGGGGTCAGCTGCACGTTGACCATCACAAAACTGCAGCATAGGTTCATCGATCAGCAAGACACGGTCACCCATTAGGTTCTCCATCCGATTCCTCGAAATCGTCTTCCTGATATGCACGTTCCAGGATCTCCTTGCGAATATCAGAGGACTGACTAATGGCTCGCTCGTCAATGCTCACGGGAACGGTCCATTCGTCAGGGACAGCGCTTACTCTGACCGTGCTGTCTACATCGTCGCCGCACGTGATCGTCCCATTCACGGCGAGGAACTGCATGATGGCCAGAGTGCGATGGAGCCAGTCTTCGTTCCACCAGTCGCCACAGAGATGTTTCCTTCTGGAAAGCGCAGCACGTGGCTGCAAGACTGTCCCTTTTGTGTCAGTTAGATGCACCCTGACTCGCATCACGACCACGAGACCTCCGTCGACCGTGCGTTGGACTGAGAAGACCGGGGCAAGATGGTACCGATATTCCGAAGACAATGAGGGACGCCAGTACTTGCGCTTACCAACAACATTCACAAATGATGTGCCCCCATCCGGCTTCACGAAGTAGAGTCGGTCCGACCTAAGAAGACCCGAGGGGAAATAGAGCGTGCGACGATCTTTACAGAAGTAGAGTCCTTTCTGGACGCTTGTGACTATCAGAGACTTGCGGATCAGTTCGGGCACGAGATTGCGTGTTGCAATGCCGTCCATCTCTGGCACGTCTGACCACGACGCTCCACCAGCGGATGTAATACCAAGCTCCTTCTCCTTGTCTCTTGGTGCCCGGTGGAAGCCCAGGAACGACTGCGGAGTTACTTGTCGGAAGGCCCACTGCAGTGACAGTTCTCCTTCCTGTTCGGGGGGCAGAGCTATGCGCGAGCAGTATCTATGGATAACCTGTGGGATCTGGAGCACTGGGAACCGGTTGGCCATCACCCGCTCGGATACGGAAGAAAGCAAGTTCTCAAGCATGTAGGAACGAAGTGCAATCTCATTACCACCCGCTGCTCGTGGGCAGCCGGCCATTTCAAGAGAGGTCAGCAGTTGCTCCAGACCTGTTCGCCAGCTTTCCTCGAAAGGAATCATGTCGAGCTGCCGAGTCCTCTCGTCCAGCGTGGCACGATCAAGAGGAGCCGAACTCACCGGAATAACAAAACCGGGACTTCTGTCGCCACCTACTGTTAGGGCCATTGCCCGCCGTGAACCCACATCCGGATCCTGAGCTGCAGCGGGCGACAAGACACACACAAACCGAAATGCACGTTGCTTCACAAGGGACGCAATCGTCTCGGTGATTGACGTGCCAGCGGTGGGAGCCACGCTGCGACACCAGACAAGATAGCCTGCCAGCGTCAGACGACGATAAAGCCACGTGGCCAGGGCTTCATCGCCATCCGCATGATCTATCAATATACAGTCGTGGGAGGGTGAGAGAGACAGACCGGCAACTGCCGGAAAGAACGGGGGCGAGAAGATCTGAGGATGTGATGCAAGCAGGCGTTCGTGCTTCGTACGCAGAAGGACCCTCAAGCGCTCCAATCCGTAGAGGTCGAGACTCCAACCGAAGGTCCGTTCAATAAAAGAGACGGCTTCGTCTCGTTGTGAGGAGCTGAACGATGCAGTACAAAGAAACGCAAGCCTGCTACACTTGTGGCCGTGCGACCGGATCTTCTCAGCGTCTTCAGAGAGCTTCTTGCGCCAGTCCTCTCGGACGCTGTAGGCAAAAATACACACGCCGTTCGCATTGGATTTGCTCACATGAATGGCGTCACGTCCCTTATCCTTCATGCCACCGAGCGGTTCGATATTGGAGTATCCCTCTGACGCCATCAGGTCGTGACACAGACGCTCGAATTGAGCGTAGTCTGTTAGGTTTTCCAAACAGTAGATTACAGGGTCTGCAGCCATGGCGTTACCGTCGAAAGGCCTCTGGAAACGATGTTCTCGATGGACTGCTGAAAGATTCCTCCGACACGCTGTCGGAACCGGTAAGTCGCTCTTCCCCAGTCATGCCTATGCCTGATATAGTCCCAGATAAGTGCCTTTGAAAGGCCTGCTTTACCATGTGACACTCATTGCCTACAAGCGCACATGTTAGTATAGCTGCGACCCGCTTGCCTGTCAATTGCCGCTTTCGTCGAATCGTCACAAAATAGGAAAGAGCAAGACCCGCCTGTCATAGACGGTCCTCACTCAGTGTGCTACTTCCCAGCCATCACCGCTCTGAGCCTGTTTCCAAGCGTGCCACCCTTATTGCCCACTCGCTCACGGGTCGCGGGGCTACAGGTCCGACTTTTGAGCGAATCTTGACGTATATACCCCTACGGACGCAACTGAGGGTATCAATCGTAGCTTTCTGGCCCTCAGAATATTGAAATCAGACTGAAAAGCTGCAGATTAGCATTACATCAACCATGGAGGCGCCGCATGAGTCAGGAAACCTACCCAGAGTTTCCTTTCAAGACAGTACCTCGTTGGCAAGACTACGGGTATGCTTGGGGTCGCTGCATCAAGGAAATTGGCAAGTCCCGGCACGCTCGGGTAGCTGTTGACATGAGCGCCTGCCTCCTTGATTCGGAGGGTACGCTCTCCCGCTGCTCGCCTCAGCCAGCTCATCTCCTGAATGGGCTTCGCTTTTCTCCGGGACCGAACAATGTCGTTTCTTCCTTGCGAATCACGTCTACGACTTGTTCTCTCTCAGCCATTAGTAATCTGTTCCGAACATGGTGGCGCTTAACTAACGAGACGATCCGGGACGAGATCTCTGATCCCCTCTCCCCCCCGAACGAAGAAGTCAAAACCAAGAAGACCATCTGAGCGGGTGTTTTCGATCTGCTCCCCCAATCCACTCCGTCTTTGAATCGGGCAATCGCAACGACTGGATGGACTATGACGGAATGGGTTAAGTGAGGAAGAGCGACCCCTTGTCCTATTTCAGTCGACCCGAGACGCTCTCGTTGGAGCAAGCCTCGGAATAAGCGTGCTGTGTCTACGTACTCGATCTTCCCCGCCTTGGCCAAAGCTCGGAGCATATCTTTCAACGCTTCATTCTTGTTCTCCGAACCTAGATCAAGAACCAATCCGTTATCTCTCACCAGATTAGAAATCGTGAACATTCCCCTTCCCTTCTATTTCCGAGTCAGATCGCTGGCCCGCGTTTCTGGTCATCCTTCTCTCCCTGCCGTGATATTCTATCAAAGTATTCCAGTAGGTTCCATCTCCTCAACAGGTCTATAAGGTCGTCAGACCTAACAATGACAATATCCCTTCGCCCCTCACATGCTGCTTCCAACGCTGTTAACGCCTCGTTTGTAATATGGCCTGAACACACCGCCAGACAACGATCCACCTTTTTTCTACAACCATCAAACTTGTCGACGAAGCTGAAGAGTAAGACAGACTGGATCTGGTTCAACAGAGTTTGAACGCTGCAGGGCCCAGAACTGCTGGCAGATACCCTTCCAGCCTTCACCTGCGCAGCATAGTAGATTCTTTCGTTAAAGTCGCCGTATTTGTAGCAAGGGAGTAAGTCCTTCCCATGCTCACCAGGTCCATGGAAAGCAATCCGCTGAACTCCGAGGTATCCCATCTTCTTAAGTAAAGGGATGAGCACTTCATCAATAAGCTCGTCTTCCGAGAGACCTTCCAGAAATCTCTTTCTGGCAGCCATCTTATCATAGTCATCGCTACACAATGCTGCCTGAATCTTGGGCAACAGAACTGCAGATATATCCGCGGTTCTGCAGTGAGATACGAATGGCTTATCGACGAAGTCAAATGCCCCGGTCTTGACAGCCCTTACCGCGTTTTCAGCGGTACCATGACTCGAAAGTACTATTGTCCGTGTGGCGGGAGAAAACCTCCTTATCTGATCTAGAAGATAGAATGCAGGTTCGAACACATGTCCCAAGAGAAGATCAAGCACTACAATGTCATAACGATTTCTCTTGCCAGCAATCAGAGACTGTGCGTCTTCCGCACAACTACACGTGTCCGTCTCATAACCCGCATCTAGCAGAACAGATGCTATTAGCTCTCGGTCCTCTTCCTTATCCTCCACGACCAGAATTCTTGCAGGCTTCACCCATTCCTCCTCTTACAGCACAGATGACTGATAAAGCGCTATGAGAAAGGCTAGCCCTCTAGCCAGCTCTGCAATAAATAGGATTACGCCGGTTGCACGGTCCAGATTTGTATGTGCCATGCTTCCGAATAGTGGGAGAAGCGAACAGTATTTCTTGTTATAAACTTACTAGTCTGCTCTATCCGCGTTGGGTGGAAAACGTGTCCTCCCCCTCATACAACGATAGCTAACACTGCACTCCCTGTCAACGGAGATGGAGTCGGCTCAGCCGTAGCCTATGAAAAGCGAAGACCACCCATCGGGCAGTCCTCGCACCTACAATTACAGCTACTTCTTCCCCGCCATCACAGCTCTCAGCCTGTTTCCGAGCGTTCCTCCCTTATTTCCCACGCGCTCTCGCGGCCCCACGTGCTTGTCGGTATAAGCATTATGTGGATATCCACATAACGTATAGGATTGTATCCGGAGTGCTCATGATGGTAAGGCGCGATTCCTAAGGAGACTCATGAGCCTGAGCATTCTGGATACAATTTGTTGGACTGAGCCGCTTCGCACTTACCTATGGGGATTGTATCCGAGGACAGAGATTGTTTGCAAGGGTTTTGAGGTTGTAATTTATTCGATGTGTGAGCAGGTGAGTAGAGAAGGTACTGAGTTCTGCCAGCCTGGAGGCGACCCTGGAGATCTTGCTGAGGTTTCCAGTAGAGAGGCAGGCGTACTTTCCCCATGCGCCAACCGGGCGTCTTTTGAAGAGGTTGAAGGGTTTAGAACTCATGGACAGTGGATTCATAGTTTCACTCTACGAGGTATCACATTCCGGAGGATCAGGTCCTGCCCCGGGATCGGGATAGATGATTTCGACTGAGATGAGTCGGCCCTCTTTGCAGGTCGGACAGAGTTCTGAGTGAGCATCTTGGTCCGACTCGGCTGTCTCACGTGCAGGAGTTTCAGAGTTTGAGGCTTGGGTGTTTGACTTCTCGCCGAGGAGTTTTCTTGCGAGTGGGAGTCTGTTCTCTCGTACACGATTAGCCAGGAAGCCGTAGTGGCGGATGTGGACGAAGCCTGTGGGCAGGACATGGAGAAGGAACCTGCGTATGAACTCCACAGCGTTGAGACTCATCGTTCGCTCGCAGTTGCCGTGAGCGTAGTCTTTCCATCTGAAGCTCACCTTGCCGTCCTTGAGTGAGATGAGCCGCCCGTTTGAGATGGCAACTCTGTGGGTATAGCGTGCGAGGTATTTGAGGACCTGCGTTGGTCCTCCAAAGGGAGGCTTGGCGTATACCACCCAGTCTCTTGCCTTGAGTGCTGTGACGAGACGTTGCCAGTTCTCTGTGTTTCTCAGAGGCTCAACCTTCCCATGAAGGGAGAGCTTCCCGGCGTTGTAAGCCACAGTGAGGTATGCGATGAACTTCTTGCGGAAAAGGCGACTCAACACTCGCACTGGGACGAAGAAGTCCTCTCTGCAAGAGACCCACTGATTGCCATCAAGGGAGATTCCCCCACCTGGGATGACGCAGTGGATGTGTGGATGATGGTGCAGATTCTGACCCCATGTGTGAAGCACTGTAAGGAAGCCGATCTCAGCACCGAGGTGCTTCGTGTCTCTTGCTATAGTGAGAAGAGTCTCAGAAACAGCACGGAAGAGAAGCCCATATACGAGCCGCTTGTTCTGAAGCGCCACGGGACCGAGACTATCCGGGAGCGTAAACACCACGTGGAAATAGGGCACACCAAGGAGCTCTTTCTCCCTTGCCTCAAGCCATTGGGCCCTGGTTCTTGCCTGGCACTTGGGGCAATGGCGATTGCGACAGGAGTTGTAGGAGATCTCCTCGTGACCACACAGGTCACATATCTTCTTGTGGCCGCCCAGAGCTCGGGTGCGACACACTGAGATGGCTCTCAGGACTCGCTTGTGCTCGGGTGAAGTCCAGACTCCGCGAGCCTCCTCGTACTGAGCTCCATAGCTCCGGAGAACATCGGCCACCTCGAGCCGATGTTCTCTCACGAGCTCTCTCTTGCCTCCGTTGCACCACGGAGCAGATCCAAAGGCCCCTCGGTTGATTTAAGAACCCGAGTCGCAACGTGAAGATAAACGGTTGTCGTGCTGAGGCTCTGATGCCCAAGCAAGAGCTGGATCGTACGCAAATCCACCCCTGCCTCAAGGAGATGCGTCGCAAAACAGTGACGCATGGTGTGTGTCGTCACACGCTTTGAGAGCCGAGCCTTCCTCTGAGCTATGGAGCAGACTTTTTGCACCGAGCTCACCGACAGAGGCTGATCAGAGGAGATGCCGGGAAAAAGCCAGAACGTTGGTCTGTACGTTTTCCAGTATTCCCTCAGTATGTTCAGCAGTGTTGAAGAGAGAGGAACATAACGATCCCGTTTGCCTTTTCCCTGACGTATGCGAACAAGCATCCTGTCACTGTCAATGTCAGAGATCTGAAGGTTCATCGCCTCCGAGATCCTCAACCCCGCAGCGTACATGGTCATAAGTACCGTGCGGTGCTTGAGATTCTGCACGGCACCAAATAGGATTTTAAGCTCACGCACACTCGGAATAACGGGAAGCCTCTTCTCCTGCCTCGGAAACGGTATGTGCCCAATGACCCACTTCCTGCCAAGGCTGACCTTGTAGAAGAACCGCAGAGCACAAACCGTCTGGTTGAACAGAGCCCAGGAAGCATGCTTGCTCTCAACAAGGAAAAGCTGGTAGTCTCGGATGTGTTCAGGACCAAGCTTATCCGGAGACTTACCAAAGTGTCTGGCAAAGCTTGCAACACAACGGACGTAGGTATCGATGGTCCTGGGAGAATAGTTGCGGACACGCAGGTCTTCGATCATCTTCTTGCGTAGAGAGCTCATGATAGACTCCTTTCGTGGGGTTAGGG
>Ga0315289_10003687_pt1 | contig 23080 bp, 19 predicted proteins | sample YL17G11_40_MG_FD_203452 | JGI IMG/M metagenome (GOLD analysis project Ga0315289, IMG submission 203452) | Sediment microbial communities from Yellowstone Lake, YNP, Wyoming, USA - YL17G11_40 | ecosystem: Environmental > Aquatic > Freshwater > Lake > Sediment | place: USA: Wyoming | collected... | reverse complement strand
CATCGTTGTCTTGGTCTTCTTGTCCTGGGTTATAAGTGGTTGGGCAGTTGTCGCATGCATCTCCGATTCCATCGTTGTCTTGGTCTTCTTGTCCTGGGTTATAAGTGGTTGGGCAGTTGTCGCATGCATCTCCGATTCCATCGTTGTCTTGGTCTTCTTGTCCTGGGTTATAAGTGGTTGGGCAGTTGTCGCATGCGTTGCCTATTCCGTCTGAGTCTGAGTCTACTTGGCTTGGGTTATAAGTGATTAAGCAGTTGTCGCATGCATCTCCGATTCCGTCATAGTCTTGGTCTTCTTGCCAGGGGTTGTAATTGGCTGGGCAATTATCATTGAATGAAGTAAAGCCAGCGCACATCGGATTCGAGGCATCAAAAGTACAGACGCCATCGCTGTCAGGGTCAGGTCCTGACTGATAGTTCACTGTTGCTTCATACCAAGAAGTACATTGTCCGCCTGGACCATTAGCCGTAACTCCCAGCGTGTTTGGTCCGCCGAAATTCCATGCATTATTTAAGGCAACAGTATCTGTTATGTCAATCGTGGTCGGCCATTGCCCTGAAGGAGGCGTGCAAGTACAATCAGTAATCGGGCTTGAACCAGTGCCTACCTCGGTTCCATTAACCAGGAAACTCCAAGAACCATCCCCGCAAGTCCAATATACCTTAAAGTTAATGGAATCTATGCTTGTTTCACTGCCGATAATAAACGGCGCTGACGTCATCGTGCCCCAGCCCCAGCCAGGCGGGCATTCATAGCCAGCGTCGCATAAGTTATTTCCTCCTGTATAAGCACAATCCCCGCCACCAGCATCCCAAATGCAAACGTCATATGAGGTGCCGATTACGCCGATTACATTCAGCTTTGCCACAAAAGCATCATAGCCTCCTTGGTTGACTTGCTCAGGAAATGCTCCGCTTGTGATGCCTCCAGCATATATGCCTGTGGAGTCAGCGAAGACGCCGTAAGCAGTATCACTGCCTACTGTTCCGAATTGTTGGGTCCAGGCTTGGCTGCCGTTAGAGTTATACTTTGCAACAAAAGCATCCTGACCTCCGAAGGTTGTCTGGCCAGGAAATACGTCTGTGGTAGACCCTGTGAGGTATATGCCTGTAGAGTCACCGAAAACGCTCCAAACAGTATCGGTGCCAATTGTTCCGAATTGTTGGGTCCATGCCTGGGTGCCAAGAGAATCGTACTTGCTGAGAAAGGCATCGGTGCCGCCAAAGTTGGTTTGCCCTGGAAAAACATCGCTTGTGCGTCCTCCAAGGTATATGCCTGTGGAGTCAGCGAATACACCGTAAGCAATGTCGCTGCCAATTGTTCCGAATTGTTGGGCCCATGCCTGGGTGCCAAGAGAATCGTACTTGCTGAGAAAGGCATCCTGGCCTCCAAAGTTTGTCTGGCCAGGGAAAGTCCCTGATGTAGTCCCTGCGATGTATATGCCTGTGGAGTCGCCAAAAACGCTGTAAGCAATATCAGTTGTGGTTGACCCAAATTGCCGAACCCATTCTTGGATGCCATCAGAATTATACTTTGCAATGAAAGCATCAGAGCCCCCCATGGTTATCTGACCCGGGAGAGTCCCTCCGGTGGTCCCTACAATGTATATGCCTGTGGAGTCAGCGAATACACCGTAAGCAATGTCGCTGCCAATTGTTCCGAATTGTTGGGCCCAGGCTACACCGCCGCCAGGTCCTGACTGATAGTTCACTGTTGCTTCATACCAAGCAGTACATTGTGGGTTAGGAGTGGTAGCCGTAACTCCCAGCGTGTTTGGTCCGCCGAAATTCCATGCATTATTTAAGGCAACAGTATCTGTTATGTCAATCGTGGTCGGCCATTGCCCTGTAGAGGTAATACAATCACAAGTAGTCTCCGCGCTGTAACCAGTGCCTACCTCGGTTCCATTAACCAGGAAACTCCAAGAACCATCCCCGCAAGTCCAATATACCTTAAAGTTAATGGAATCTATGCTTGTTTCACTGCCGATAATAAACGGCGCTGACGTCACTGGACCAGACCAGCATTCATAGCCAGCTTCGCATAGGTCATTTCCTGCATAAGCGCAATCCCCGCCACCAGCATCCCAAATGCAAACGTCATATGAGGTGCTTGCACTCAGCTTTGCCAAAAAAGCATCATTGCCTCCAAAGTTTGTCTGGCCAGGAAAAACACCGTTTGTGCGTCCTCCAACATATACACCTGTTGAGTCAGAGTAGACTCCGTAAACAGTTTCAATGCTGGCTGTCCCGAATTGTTGGGTCCAGGCTTCACTGCCATCAGAGTTATACTTCATAACAAAGGCATCCTGACCTCCTAAAAAAATCTGGCCTGGAAGAGCAGCAGGAGTATACCCTGCAACATAAATGCCTGTCCCGTCACCAGAGATTCCCCTGGCATAATCCGAACCGCTTGTTCCAAATTGCTTTATCCATGAGATTTCTTGCGCGTTAACGCCGGCAGCCAAGGCTATTAAAACCAAAAAAGAAAGAATTAAAGTTGTGATTAAGCGTTTCATTGTTAACCCTCATCTTATGGCAGGTTTCTGCTTACGTTCAGGTCGCCCAGAACATTCCAGTCAGCTGCACCAGGGGCTGCCGTGCTGCCGAGCGTTGCCTCGCTTCCAGCAATGTTTGCAGTGGTTTGCGAGATGTTGATGTGGTTGGTGTCATCCAGCAGGTCCCTGAAAATAATGCTTTGTTCAATGCCTCCGGTTATCAGTTGGGGCATCTGCTCTTCAGTCAGTGTGATTTCAATGGTTATGCCTGTTGAGGTAATCAAGCCGATTGTCATTCCAGGTCTTAAAGTCATGTTCAGGTCGATTATTGCGATGCCTCCTGCAGGAATCGTTACAGGAGAAAGGTATATGACATTGCCGTCAACGATGCCTCCTGCAGGAATCGTTACAGGAGAAAGGTATATGACATTGCCGTCAACAGTCACTCTGTCAAGCGTAATATCAGTACTGCTGTTATTTGAAACAATTATTCTTCCGTTAGAAGAAGCGCTCTTAATTACCAGCAGTTGGCTGATTACAAGGCTTTCAATTATTTCAGGCCCGGTCTGTTCGGTTACTTGCTTGGTTATTGTTGTAGTATAGCTTGAAGTCCATACATAAGCAATGCCTGCGATAGCTATTGCAACTGCAATCAATATAGTAGTTGCAATCATTGGAGAAACAGCCTTTGCAAGCAAGGACTGGCGAAAACAGCCTTCAGCAACTGACTTGGACTTCATGAAACCAATAATATAAAGCAGTTTTTAATTAAAAAGCTTTCTTTACCTTCCAATGGCAACATAAGTAAAGCCTAATGCTTTCATTTCAGTTGGCTCGTAAATATTCCTTCCATCCACAATGATTGGCTGTTTCAATAATTTCTTGACTTCTTTCAAATCAATGTCCCTGAATTCATTCCATTCAGTCACAATCAATAAAGCATCAGAGCCTTTCACTGTTTCAAAAGCATCCTTGCAATAAACCACATTCTTCAGGATTTTCCTTGCATTCTCCATTGCCTCTGGGTCAAAGGCTTTTATCTTTGCTCCAAGTTTTTGCAGTTCTTCAATGATTACTATGGAAGGCGCTTCCCTCAAGTCATCGGTTTTTGGCTTGAAAGCAAGCCCCCAAACTCCAATCGTTTTTCCATTCAATTCAGGCAATAGTTTTTGAAGCTTTGGAACCAATGACTTTTTTTGGTCTTGATTAACTGCTTCAATTGCTTCAAGCATTCTTGCCTTGCAATCATTTTCTTTCATTGTCTCAGCTAATGCTTTCACGTCTTTCGGAAAACAGCTGCCTCCATAGCCAATGCCTGCCTGCAAGAACCTTGAGCCGATTCTTGAATCCAAGCCCATGCCTTTCGCAACTTCCTTAATGTCGGCTCCGGTTTTCTCGCATAATGCAGAGATTTCATTCATGAAAGAAATTCGTGCAGCAAGCATTGCATTCGAAGCATACTTAATCAATTCAGAGCTTTTAATGTCAGTAACCATTATTGGCTTGTTCGTGCGAGCAATGCCTTTGTAAATGCCTTCCATTGCCTTTTTGGCTTTCTCGTTTTCAACCCCAATGACTATCCTGTCAGGAATCAGGAAATCATTTACTGCTTCTCCTTCCCTCAAGAACTCCGGGTTTGAAGCTATATCAAAATCAATTTTCTTTGATTGCTTGCTTGCAATTATTTTCTTTAATTTTTCAGTAGTGCCGACAGGCACGGTGCTCTTAATAACGATTAATTTATAGCCATTCATGAATTTTCCAATGTTTGCAGCAACTGACTTTACAGCTTCAATGTCAGCTGAATGATTTTTTCCAGTAGGCGTGCCGACAGCAATGAAAACAACATTAGATTCTTGTAAAGCTTCTTTAATGCTTGTAGTGAATGAAAGCCTTTTTTCCTTTGCATTCCTCTCCATCAAGTCTTTCAAGCCAGGCTCGTAAAAAGGCACAATGCCTTTTTTCAGCTTGTTGATTTTTTCTTCATCAATATCAACGCAAACAACATTATTCCCTAATTCAGACAGGCAAGTTCCGCTAACTAAGCCGACATAGCCAGCGCCAATCATTGCAATCTTCATGCTTTAACCTACCCCTTTGCAAGCACACGAGCAAAACTTGTTTTGCTGTGCCCATTCAAATTCTGTTTGAATTGGGAAGCTTAACCAAATCAGGTTTCGCTTCACTCAACTTTAATCCTGAAAAACATTTAAATGATTTTGGTACAATTCTAGTCTTTTCTCGCCCATTCCAGCCAAAAGAAATAAGTCAGTACAATGACTATGAACAGGCTGACCCTGAACAAGACATCATGCGTTAAAACTGCAAACTCAATTGAAGCATTAAATAATTGCATGATTGTCAAAGCAATCCTTAACGGATTGACTGCAAGCCATACAATTAAAGCCAATAAAATTCCTTTCAAGCGTTTATTCAGTTTGATTTCCCAGGAAGCCAGCATCATTGAAGCAAGCAATAAAAATTCAATTAATCCAGTGCATAATTCATTAATCTCTGCTGTCAAGCCAGGAAAAACCATCAGAATGTTTTCATCTTCAACTATTTTTCCTTGAGAGCCTAACGCGCCCAGAATTCCGTTTGCAAGGCTTGCGTGCATTAACTCAATTGCTTGAATCGGCACCAGAAAGCCAATTGAAATGCTTAGAATCAAGTAAATGCTTGCAATGCCTAATAGAAACTCTGTTGCCTTCAACAAAGCCTTTTTGCTTAATTTCATGAAGGATTATTAGCCCATAAGGTTTTTTATTCTCAAGAGAGAAAGATTAATTATGCTGAGGAAAAGAAAGTCCATGAGAGCAATTCGATTAAGCTTGCCTGCCGACATTCGAGGGTTTTTAAGGTCTAAGGATGAGGTTGAAAGAACTCAAGGCATCGCTCGCTTGAGAGACATGCTTCATGAAAGCATTCCGTTGATTGAAAGGCATTTAAAGGATAAATCGCCTTTGGTCAGATTTAATGCACTCATTTCTCTAACAAGGCTTGGCTCTAAGAAAAGCATGCCTAAAGTCATTGAATGCTTGAAGTCAAGGCATGAAGGCATTCGAATTGAAGCAATTGAGTTCATCTCAAAATTCGGTTCAAGAAAAACCATTCGTTTTCTCAAGCCTCTTTTATGGCATCCCTCAAGGAAAACAAGAAAAGCCGCTTTTGAGGCAATTGCTAGCCTCAAGAATATAGGATGATTTCATGCAAAAACCCTCCGGAAAACCGTTTTACAAGATCATGCGCTCTAACGCAAGAGAACTAAGGAAAAAGCCCGAAGACCCTTAGTTATGTAGAATTCACTTTTTGGGGGTTTGGGAAAACTTAAATACCTCTTAAAACAAGAGTATTACAAATAGCAGTTTTGCTTTTCGGTTAAGGGATTTAATGACTGTAAAGAATTCTCCAAAGCTAGAGTCTTTTATAATTAAAGAAATTAAGGCTTTAAGCAAGAAAGTCAAGACAATGTCTTTAGAGGAAACAATCCAGGCTCCAGTCGAAATAAATAACGGCATGCTTCCTTTTTCTCCTGGCTTGAACCAGGCTCTTCAAGACATGCTGAAAATCCGGGGCGTTTTCGACGGCAAGATTAAAGAAACAGAAGTTTTAAAGCACGTGAAAGCCCAAAAGAAATCCATGAGCTTGAGGGAATACTCCAAGTACATGGAGACAATGCAGAAAAACTTCCGCGACCTGCAAAAACAATGATACTCTTGCGATGTTTTAATCCTAATTCTTTGCCTGAATAAAAGTATTTAAATGTTAAGACTATTATATTAGTGAATTTAGGAAAAGTGAAACAACATGGCAATGGTTATTGGCGGCTTTGAGGTAGGCGAGCATGTAGTCAAAGAAGAAGGAGGCACGAAACACTTAATCTTTGACTGCCGAGAATGCGTTTACTCAGCCAACTTTGCTGAAGACAAGGCATGCAGGCTTCACCTGCTTACAGTCATGCAGGAAGTTGACGCTGACTTAATTGTCTTGGCTGAAGTCTATGAAAGAGTCTATAACGAGCAGCAAACTAAATACATTAAGGAAGTAGCCAATCTTGCCCTGCAATTCCAAAGCGAAGGCATCTGGTCTTACAAGCATTTAGGCATTCCAGAAGCAGAGAATGAAGCTCATTTCAAGGAAAGGCATGACACCCTGGTGAAAATCTGCCATGACTTATTAAACTATGACCCGATTGGAGCATACCTTGAATTATTGAATGAAATCAAGAGAGAAAAAACCAGAACCGAGCAGGCAGGCAATGAAGCCTATGTCAAGAGCGCCAGTGTTTACCTTGAAACCTTATTGTATTCTAAAAAGCGTTTTGAGGAAGGTTCTTTTTTCCAGGAACTAAGGAAATACCTGCTTGCATTAAAAGAAATTCCCGAAACAAGCAAGCTCTATCATCCTTTTTTTGAAGCACAGGTAAAGCCTTCATTCATCGGCTCAAGGCTGTTATTCGGTGAAGTGGAGAAATTTGAATTGCTTGACGAGTACATGGTTAAAGACACTACAGTCCAGGTTTTCAAGCACCCTAACAAGATTGAAAAACTTTACTTCATCAATCCTCCTGAATATACTTTAGCTCCGGACAAGTATTTTGTCTTGTCTAAAACCAGGGAGATTGTTGCAGGCTATAAAGGCGGTGCAGTCGGCTTGGGCGCCATAGCACAGTCAAGGAAATACTTTGAAAGAATTTATGAATCAACCATTATTGATGTAGCCCAAAAATACGGCATCTCTCTTGCAAGGGACGAGGTAAGCCAGCTTGCGGAAGTCGTTGCAAGATACACTGTAGGCTATGGCATTCTTGAAATCCTGTTAAACGACAGGAAAATAACAGACATTTACCTTGACAGCCCGATTGGCATGAAACCAATCTATATCATTCACTCTGATTTCGGGCAATGCCAGACAAACATTGTTTATACAAGCACTGAATCAGAAGGCATTGTTTCAAAACTAAGGGCAATGTCAGGACGCCCTTTTGATGAAGCCCATCCAATCCTTGACTATGACTTAGCAGAATTCGAAACCAGGGTTGCAGTCATTGGAAAGCCATTAGCTAATGACGGCACTGCATTTGCTTTCAGATTGCATAAGATGACGCCTTGGACATTGCCTCAATTCATTGATGTTAAAATGCTAAATCCCCTAGCAGCAGGACTGTTGAGTTTTTTCATTGACATGCAGACAACCATGATGATATGCGGAAGCCGTGGGGCAGGAAAAACTTCAGTTTTGGCTTCCTTAATGCTTGAAATTTTACAAAACACCAGGGTCATTACTCAGGAAGACACGCTTGAGCTCCCGGTTAATTATATGAAAAACATTGGCTTCAACATTCAAAGATTAAAGACAAGGCAAGTCATTGGAGCCGAGGCAGTTGAAGGCATGGTTGGAGGAGAAGTCGCTCCAGAGCAAGCCTTGAGGACTGCATTGCGTTTAGGCGAGTCAGCAATAATCATCGGCGAAGTCCGTTCAAAAGAAGCCAAGGTCTTGTATGAGGCAATGCGAGTCGGAGCAGCAGGCAATGTAGTCATGGGCACGATTCACGCTGATTCTGCTTACTCTGTCTGGGACAGGGTAGTTAATGACTTGGGCGTTCCATCAACTTCCTTTAAGGCAACTGACTTGGTTGTTGTTGCAAGGCCAATCAGGTTTGCCGGAGGGCTTGAAAGGCACAGGCGAATAGTCCAAATAACTGAAATCAAGAAAGAATGGACTGAAGATCCTGAAAGGGAAGGAGGCTTGCTTGACTTAATGCTTTATGATGCAAAGCTTGACTCGATTGAATTGCTTGAAGATAATCTAAAGGAAAGTTCTTTATTCAATAAGATTATCAGGCTTTCAGGCTTGTCTTACGACCAGATTTGGCAGGATATCCACTTTAGGGCAGCATCAAAAGAATTCCTAGTGAAAATGAAACGCGATTTCAAGATTCCAAAACTGTTAGAGGCAGAAAACACTTGCCTTGCAAACAACAAGCTCTTGTTAATGAAGGAAGACCAGCTGCAGGAATTCGGCTCAATCAATTATGATCAATTGCTTGGAGAATGGAAGAACTGGATAAAGCAAAGGCTGATCAAAAAACTTGTTACCGGGAGTGAGGTGTAATGCCTGCTCCAATCCCGCCTGTAGAAAGATACAGGCCTGGAAGGATTTATGGAGAAATCACGGTTGCAAGGGAAGAATTCAAGCCGGAAGCAGACGTCCTGAAAAAAAGAGAGCTTACTTGGTACGAAAAATACTGCAAGCAAGTCAACAAAAACTTTCCCTTCGGCAAAGGCGCTAAATTCAAGGAAAAATACAAAAGCGCTATTGACTTTCTCGGCTGGGAGCTTTCAGCAGAAGAAATTGCTTCAGCAGGCACTTTCACCATGCTTGCATCTTTTTTCGGCTCTGCAATCATTGGCTTGATTGTCTTTATTTTCTTCGGGGCAATGCTTTCCAGCATGGTGGCAGGCTTTACCCCATTAATCGTTATCTATATTTTCGTTCCACTCGTTGCCCTGGCGTTATACCTTTCCTATTACATTCAAAACTATTCATTGATTGCAGCAGAATCAGAGAAAGTAAAAGCCTTGACTTACATTCCTGAAATCGTTGGCTACATGATAATGTCAATGAAACTAGTGCCTAATCTTGAAAAAGCAGTTGAATTCTCTGCAGAACACGGCAGAGGCAAGATAGCTAAAGACTTAACAAAATTAATGTGGGACTTCCAACTAGGCGTTTACTCTTCATTATCAGAAGGCATGGATGCATTAACTTTTCGCTGGGGAAAATTCTCTGAAGAATTCAAATCAGCAATGATGATGATCAGGGCATCAGTTCTTGAAACCACTGAAGCAAAACGCTTTCAAGTCCTTGACAAAACAATGACTGATGTTCTTTCCTCAATCAAAATCAAAATGGAAGACTATGCACGCGGGCTCTCACAGCCAAGCACAATGCTCTTTTACCTTGGCGTCTTGCTGCCGTTAATCCTAATCATTGTCCTGCCAGTCGGAGCAATCTTTTCAGGCTCTGCAATCTCAGCTCCAGTGGTATTATTCCTGCTCTACAACCTGACAGTCCCGGCAATTGCATTTATTTACGCCCACAAAGTCATTGGAGGAAAGCCTCCGACTTACGAGCCTCCTAAAGTGCCTGAAGGCTTTCCAGGCATTCCGTCAAAAGGCAAAATGTTTTTAGGAAAAACCCAATTGCCAGTCCGTTTAGTCAGTGCGGGAATCCTCATCTTCGGCGTAGTCATTGCAGTTCTTATTTCAAACGGCATTACCTTTGGCGAGTTTCACTTCGGAGACACCACACTTGAAATTGCTTTAGCAAAAGCAAATGTCTCGCCTGAAGCATTTAACCAAAAAAAACCAATGGACCAACTTCTCTTCATTGTCGGGGCAGGCGTTAGCAGGACTTACTTAATCCTAATCATATTAATCTCAGTCTCTTTGGCGATTTCCGCTTATTATTACTATAATAACATTTACCGAAGGCGCGTCCAGTTACAGGCAATTAAAATGGAGTCAGAATTCAAGGACTCTTTATACGTTCTAGCCTCCCGCCTTGGGGAAAACAAGCCAGTTGAAGAAGCCTTGAAATACACCCAGGAATTCCTGCCAGGGCAAAGCATCAGCAAGGAAGTCTTTGGCAAAACCATTGACAATATTTCATTGCTTGGCATGCCTTTAAGCGCTGCAGTCTTTGACCCAGTTTATGGCTCTGTTAAAGACAATCCAAGCCCTTTAATCAAGTCAGGCATGAAACTGCTTGTTGATTCAGTCCAGTTAGGCGTTGATGTAGCAGGCAGGACTTTAATCTCTTTATCAATGCAATTGCGTAATTCTGAAGAAGTCACTAAATTGCTTTCAAACCTCGTGAGAGACATTACCTCAATGATGGCTACCATGGCAATCTTCATCGCGCCGATGGTGTTAGGCATTACAACTGCCTTGCAAAAAATAGTCATTACTACAATGGCTTCAATCCTCAAGTCAGGCACTCTTGAAAGATTAGGCGAAAGCCAGGTAATGGAAGGAATGGGATTAGGCCTTGGAAAGACAACCCAGACTTTTTTGCAGCCTGAAGGCTTTGCCCAGATGACGACTCCTGAATTATTCTTAATCATTGTGGGCATTTACGTCATTGAAATGATTTTCATAATGATGTACTTTACAGTAAGAATCCAGGAAGACAATCCACTCCTGATGAAGATAAGCATTGCAAAAGCACTGCCAATAGCGGTAACAATCTTTGCTGTCGCAGTCATTGCAGCAAATCAAATCACAGCACTTTCATTAGGCGGCGCTGCAGGCCCATAATCCGTTTAAAAAACGTTCAATTATTAGAACAAAATGTTTTTTTATAAGAACGAAATGTTTTTTTATATGAACAAAATTAAGGAGACTATTAAATGAAAAAATTTCCTTGGGTGAATGAAAAAGGACAAGAGTTTGAGCCATTCAAAATGCTCATCTTCGTCATAATGGCTTTTGTCATGCTTTTTTTCATTCTGTCTTCATTGAATTATTTTGAAGGACAAAAAGTAAGCATTTCAAGAACTCAATTGCTTAACGGCTTAAAATCTGCTGCTGAAGCCCCTCAAGTAATCAATAAAGAAAAACCACTTCGCCTAAGAGAACTATTCTTTGACACTGGAGTTTTTTCTTCGAGGGCTTTAGCAGAATTCTTTGCTTTAGGCGGCGAGGAATGTGAATTAGGCGGAGAAGAATGCGTTAACCTGTATGCAAGGCCTACCTCTCCAGCTTTTGAAATGAAGCAAAATGAAAGGGACCAAAACTTCAAGCTGCTTTCAATCAACCAAAAAATCCAGTCAGATGTTTTTATTTACTGCAGCATTCCTACAGCAGACTCAGCCCAACAATGTTGCGTTGTAGCCTGTAATATTTACTTTGGCATCATGCCAACAGAATTCGAAAGGCTTTCAGTTCCGCCAGCAGAAGAAATCCCTGAAACACTTGCCTAATAAAACCATTAAGTATTTATACTCCCTTTGACTTTAAAGAGTTTAATCAATTAAATTTACAGGAGGCATTTAATGAAGCTTAACGAGAAAGGCCAGGAATTCTCTGTCTTCAAACTAGTCATCGCAGCAATTGTTGCAGTAGCAATTCTAGGCGTCTTATTATCAATCATGGGCGGCTTAGTGCTTCCAGGTTCAGAGCCAGGGCCTGAAATAACCAGAGTCGTAAAATCATTAATGAACGCGCCTGGACAGCCTGGAAAAACAAATCCGGTTACTTTCAAGCAAGACACTGCAATTACTTCAGCAGCTGTAGCGGAAGGCACTGGCGCATTAGGTTCAAATCAAGTCTGCTTCAGCACCGGAGACTTTGAAGAAGAAAAAAGTTTTGAGGTACTCGGTGAAGGGCGCATACTAAAGTATAATAAGCCAGCTGATTTCATTGCTAGGGCACAAGTAATTTGCTCGACTGGAACAGAGCTTCAAGGATGGGTAGACGACCTTGGCTATACCGAATGGGAAACTGAGTTTTGTAGCGACTGCATGGAATTAACTGACACTTGTTGTATTGTTGCCGCGGTAAGGAGATAATCCCTCTATTTCTTTTTTTTCCTTTATTTTGCATTATCTTTGAGCTTTTGCAAGTAAAACCTCGGAAATCGTGCTTCGCAAGAGCAATTTTAAATACTTCTTTTGCTATTCATTAATATATTGGTTGACATGAATAAATCCTTTAATGCTTTCAAGGACTTCCTGAAAGAAGAACAGGCTAGCAGCGAATGGTCTTCAGTCTACATGCTAATCGTTATAGCAATTGCTGCAGTGCTGATTATTTCATTGATTAAGCCAATGTTCAAGTCATCACAGCAAGTTGTTGCTCAAAGCCCTGTAGTCCAGGCACAGCAGCAATCAAGGTGATTAAAATTAATTCCAAAGGCCAGGAAGAAGCGCCATTCGAATTATTAGTGGCTATTGTCTTAATGGGTTTCGTTATTTTCGCAGGCATAATGGCAATGCAAAAACTCAATCAAGATGTTTGCTATAGTAAAGTCAATGCCTCTCTAGAGGAAATGAAGCAATCAATTGAAGTCGTTGCAAAATCAGGCGGCATTGCCCAGAAAAGAGTTGACTTTAACCTGCCTCAATGCTATAACTTGCGTTCTCCAATCTTACAGATTTGGGTCCAGCAAAAATCAGGGGCTGACGGCAAAAGAGTCTGCACTCAACTCTGTTCAGGCGTCAGAGAACAATGCTGGCTTTTAATCTTTGGAGACGAGGTAAATCCAATGGTTAAATGCCTTGAGATTCCTTACAGCACTGTCTTTGGAAGCACTCAAGATTATTGTATAGCATCAAGCGAGAATGGAGAAATAATTGAATTAGACACTCCTCCAGCCAATAGCCAAGGACAGTACGGGGTAATTCCAGCTGGAACATATAATGTCTTTGCTTCAGAACAAGCAACCTTTCCAATCGTTTGCGCTGAAAAACTAAGAACATGATTTTTAGTAAAAGAGAAAAGATTTTTTTTGGTGATTGAATGCTTGGCTTTACTTTAAGTAAATTAAATTTATTGATTTTCGTTATTGCCTTAGCCACAATCATTTTGTTTTTCTCAACTGGCTTGTATAATGTCATGGTGGGACAAAGAGCGGGGCAGATTGCTGAAAGGCTTTCATACAGCGCAAGCAGTTTAGTTGCTTCAGAAACAACCTGCGACTCAATTGTTTTGCACCTGCCTAAATACATTAATGTTTTTTCAGGCGCGGAAATTGAAAGCACTACCGGCACGCCTTATTTACTAAGAATTACTTCAATCCCCAGGCCTGGAAATGAAGACATTAACTACCTTGTTTTCAGCGTTGCCTTGAAAACCAATCCAGACAATCCAGTCGCAGCTGTAAGATTGCAGACAATCGCAAGCATCAGGTTGTTTGATTTGAATGTCAAGACTCCTTCCTGGCAAGAGCAAAGAGAGTTATTATTGAATCCATTAGGCGCTGAAAGCATTAATGTAGGCCCTACAGAAATTCAAGGCAGTTTATTGCCTGACAACAGGATTGTCATAATCAAAGAATCATTAGTCAAGCCAGTCATTTATATTTTTCCATGCACTATCACATCAGAGATAAGTTCTTGCGAGATTTTTGGAAGTGGGCCTTCGCCTACAGGCACTACTGATGTAAGGCTTCATGTTCCGGCAATCGCAAAGCCTGACACTAAAAAATTTGATTGTTTTCCAAAAGAAGAGGATTAAGGGGAATAAATGCAAAGAGGTTTTTTAGGGCCCATTGGAGATGACTTGCCTGCGTTGATTCCGTTATTGTTTGCTTTAGTTGTTTTCTTCTCTGTCTTTACTTTCGCTTTTACTTCATTTGACCAAAAAACCCAGTTATTTCAAATGCACTTGACAGCAATCAATATTGGAAGGACTATTAAAGGCGCTTCATACATTTCAGGTTATTGTAATCCAAAACTTGAAGGCACTGGCTGTGATGCCTTGTCTTTTGCGACTAAATGCAATCAATTAAAAAGAGACATTACCCAAGTAAGATTCATGGCAGGATTAATTGAATTACCTTTAAACAAAGATGAAGAGCCTGACATCATAACTAATTTTTTTGCTTCAAGCCCAGGCAGTCCAGGGTATCTGCCAGCTGATAGGCCGTTTTATGATGACCCAGAAGATGTAATACCTGCAGGCGTTGAAGGCCCAGGTGAATTCATCTGCAGTTCGATTCCTTTGGACGACGAGCTTGCTGACAAAAATCCATTCGGCTTGCGAGGCGTTGACGTTGTTTCATACATTTTTCCAGTTGCTTTGGAAACAGAGCATGCAGTCAAGCCAATGCGCTTGGTGGTGATTGTATGGCGTTGAGCTTTTTAAATGAAGAAGGACAGGCAGCAATAACGGATGCCTTGTATTTCTTAACCATTGTAGTTGGCTTAAGCACTTTCTTGTTTGTTTTTTCAGTCAGCTATGGAAATTTAGTTGATGCGAAAATCAGACAGGCTTTCGAGATAGACTATACCACCTCTGCATTGAAAACACTTTTTTATTCCTCTGCTCCAAGAGATGCTTCAAAAACTTTAACGATAAAAGAAGGCTCTGAGTGCAGGACTCAAGAAATTGATTACCTGCTTGCCTTGGTTAAAGAAGATTACTTGAACGGAGCAGACATTAATGAAACTAATTTATTGCTTTCAAAAAACATTAAGACAGTCATGCGTCCTTTAGAGAAAAGCCATGACTATCTCTACTACATGTTTGACTCTTTAGGCAACCCGGTTTTTGTTTTCCTGCACAGCAGCGTTGATAAAGACGGCAGTGCAAGAGACTCTGAAGACGCATTTTATTACTGCAAGCCAAGAGCAGACCCAAACAGGGTAGGGGATTCTCCATTAAATGCAATCAGGCGCTTCAGTTCCGGAGTCGGCGAGATAGCCCCAAGCACCATCGAGTCATTATTTTATTACAAGACTGGCATTACAACTAACGAGACAAAACTTACTTCAAGGCTGCTTATCTGGCCGTCAAAAGCAATCGATGAATCCTTGTTGAATTGCTGTAATGCTTCTAACCCAACCGAATGCTGCATAGAAAAAGAAATAGTTGTTGACGAACAATATTATTGTAATCCGGCTTTTTTAGACTGCATTGATTGAATGCTGTTTTTCAAATAGTTGTTTCTGTTTTGCATTCAGGGCATTTGATTTTTGTTTTGCCTGCAACAGTTTTCTTTTCCAAGCCGCATTCCCTGCAATAAGCCTTTCCGCATTCAGGGCAGTAAATCAGTTTTACTGCTGGCCTGCCGCAGTTAGGGCATTTTCCTTTCTCTTCCTCTTCAGGAGCCAGGTTTTCCAATTCTTTTAATTCTTCAACGCCAAGCAATTCTTTTAACTCTTCAGTTGAAGGCTTTTCTTTTTCTTCTTCAAGCAATTCCTTTGCTTCAAACTTTTCCTCGCCAAAGAGTTCTTCAGGCCCTGCAAGCTCTTCCTTCAAAGGCTTTACAGGCTTTTTTTCCTCTTTCTTTTTTTCCTCTTTCTTTTTTTCCTCCCTTCTTCTCTCGCGGGGTTTTTCCTCTTCCTTGATTAATGGAAATAATTCTTCAGCAATTTCACCAATCTCTTCCTGTTCCTCTCTGGCTTTGTCCCTCAACCTTGCTTTTTCTTCTTCAGGGCTTTTTTCCTTGCCTAACTGTTCAAAAACCTCAACAGCTTCCTCTTTTTCAGATGGCATCCTTCGCTCTCTTGAAATCCTCGCATGCTCTGGCTTAATGCCTTTCCTTTCAGCTTCCTGTAGCTGGGCAAAAATCGATTCAGCCATGTCCTGGTATTCACTGCTTTCCTCTGGAACCCCCTTTAATTCCTTCCTGATAAACCTTCGGTATCTTCTCGGAATATAAACTTCCTTTTCTTTCTCAATCTTCTTGATTTCTCTTTCCTCAAACTTTTCAGGCACTTTCTTTTTTTCCTCTTTTTCCACGACTGGCTTGACAACTGGTTTTACAATAGGCCTAACAACAGGCTTTATGGCTTCTCTCTTTATCGGAATAATTATTTTCTTTTCCTGCAATTCTTTCAAGGAAGACTCTGCAATCAATTCAATCTCTCTCTCGCTAGGCGAACGGCCTGCAGTTGCCTTGAAAGCCTGAATTTTCCTGATAACCAGTTTCTTTAACTCATCAGATTCAGTAACATTAACAGTCCTGATTTCCTTTTCCTCTTTTTTTTCCGCAGCCCCGAAACCAAACAGCTTGGCAAAAAAACCCTTTTTCCCCTCTTTTTCAGGCTTTACAGGCTCAACAGCTTTTTTTCCTTCTTTTTTCTTTTCCTCTTCCTTTTTCTGCCTACCGGCAATCAATGACTTCAAGTCCTTTAATTCAGGCACTAAAAACACCGTTTGGAAATTGACATTAAATATATATACTTCTTTATAAATAACTTTTGTTATGCCTGATCCACTAACGGTTTTCCTTGCTTCAACAGCAGACTTTATCCGAGCAACGCTCTTGCTAAGCATTATCAGCTTCATTGTATTCATTATAATCCAGCCGCTTTACAAGAAAATCCGCGAGAGACTCAACTGGAGCTGGCTTAAAGCAAGCTTCCTAACTTCATTCATTGTCATATTAATCATTATTTCCTTGGCTTACTTCACTCCCTTTCTCGCATCAGAAAAACCTGTTTTCAAGGAAACAGAATTAATGCCTACCACCTTAGAGCTAATTGGCTTTTCATTGCTTCAAATAATCAGGGTGCTCTTAGTTTCAGCGGTTCTTGCCTTGATTTTAATGCCATTTGCCTTGCTTGCGGCTTTAGTGAATGACTTCCTTAACGCAAGGCTGAAGAAAAAGAAAATTCCAGCTTCAAGGAAATGGATTAATTACTTCATATCAATCCTGGTTTCAAGCAGTATCGCATTAATCATTTTCTTATGGCTGGTGCCCTGGGCATTCAGCGGACTGCTTTATTTCATTTTCTTTGCCTAAGCAAGCTTTTAAATCCCTTAAATAATAGTATTATATGGTGTTTCAATTGATTCAAGCACTCAAAAAAACATCCTGTTTATTAGTTGCTTTATTATTCTTACTCGATATTTTTGGCTTGCCTGTCTTTGCCCTAGAACAATTCCCAGCCAATGAAAGCAATTCAGAAACTCTTTCCCTGCAGCCGGTTTCTGGAGCCTGCAGGACAGAATCCTTAAGCGAGAAAGACGTTCAAAGGCTTTGGGATGAAGTGCTGCTTAAAGGCTTTAGAGGCAAGGAATTTTCTTCAGGCACTGAAGCAAATTATTACAGGGACAAGCTTCCAAACGATAAACTGCTTATATCCGACGAGCAAAACCAGTTGATTCTCGAACAAGGCATGCCTTCACAATCGATAAAGCCAAGCGAGATAAGCTTTTTGACAAGCAAGGACTGGCCAGGCGCTTTTGCTTTCGGAGTTGAATTAACTGAAACAATGCGTTTCGGTAAATGCCCTGAAGACAAGAAATACTGTGCTTTAGACGGTTTGGGCTTGCAGTACAGGAATTCAGACCAGGGTTTGTTAAAGAACTTAAGCAAAATCACTTCAGGCAATGTCGAGGACAAGCTGAAAAACATGAGTTCTACTGACAAGCAAGAAGTCAAGGAAGCTTTGCTCGAGACTGACACTAACTCTGCTGAAATTTATTCAGTTCAAAAAAACAAGGGCAAGCCATTAAGCAATTCAGCATTAGTTGATTCATTCAATGCAAGGCTTACAACCAATTGTGCTGACGATTCATGCACTATACTCACTTATTCTTTATTCGATAAAATGTTTAACTTCGGCTTAAGCGTTTCAATGGTTGCAACTTCTTTCGGTCCAGCACTGATTGACACTACTAAACGAGCATTCAACTTCAAGGGCCTTAACCTGAAGTCAACATTCAAGAACTATTATGCCAAGACGAAGCCTTCAACCGAGTTTTATGACAAGAGCCTGATTGAAGGCATCAATCGTGACTTAAGCGGAGTCGGCGGACAGGCAAAATTCCAGGAAGTCCTTAACGAGGTTGTTGCAGGAAAAATGAAAGCGACAGTCAAGCTCGAAACCTTATTGAAGGAAACAACCCTTGACCAGCAGAGAGTCATCCTCAAAAGCCTTCAAAAACTGAAGGGAAACCTTTCCTATGCAAACACATCCTTTAGGTATTTAGATGATAAAGGAAAAGTAGCGCTGTGGCAGAACACAAACGACCTCTTGAAGGGCTTGAAGGGAGAAAAACTGCCGTTGCCTGACGAGCTGAAGGGAAAGTATATTTTCGCAAAAAACCCATCAGACCCCACAAAATATATTGAAAGAGAGATAAATGACCTTGGAAATAACAGGTTCCTTGGAAAAAATGAATGGGATGAGCTGCTTTTCAATAAAAGGCTCACAGTCAAGGAATCAGGTCAGACAGTTCCTGTCGGCGATATGATTGAAATCGGCTCAAAACGAAAGGGCGGTGCGCTATACGGCATTACAAAAGACAAATTTGATGGCTATAAAACACAGGAATACTTGGTAGACTTTAAAGGAACGCTGAAAAAAGGAAGTGACTTAACCCAGGCAGAAATTGACGAGGTGTTTAAAGCAGGCAATATAACTGTTTACAATGCAGAGTCAAAAATTGAGGAGCTAAGGCCGTTGCTTGTGGATGCTGAACAAAAGTCGCTAAAGAACCTGTTCCTGGATGAAATGGGAAAGAAAATGGGAGACCAGTACAAGAATACTGACGAGGCAGTAGCCATGCTGCTTTCAAAAGGCGTAAAAACAAGGCCATTCTTTTCAGCTGTCGACTACTTTGCAGCAAGGTCAAATGACTTATTTGACTATTATTCTACCAAGCAAGGATTCTTCAGGTGGACTGTAGCGCCATTCGCTTTCTGGCACTTGAAACGAGGTCTTGGGCAGGAAAAAGCCTCGACTTACCTATTGCCTGCAAGTTGGAAGTGGACTGAATTAATTGCAGACCAAAGCACCGGAACAATTTACGATGACGCTTACATTGACTTCTTCTCTCATGAAGGCAGTGATGAAGGTGATATTTTCAAGCAATTCCTTAATTCCTGGGCATTCATTTACACTAACGTTGCAAGAACTGTTGGCGAAAGCCTTGATGTGGAAGGCCCAATGAACTTTCTTGCAGGAACATTCATGAAAAACGAGCCGGATAACCTTGCATTATATGTTTCCGGAACAAAAGAATGCAGTTCATGCTCTCTGACTTCAAAACAAGTTGATGATAAGCTTTCATTAAGCTTTTTGACAGAACAAAAGTATAATGCTTACCTGCTTGAAAACACTAAAGGCGAGGACGGCCAGACACTAATTGGCTTTGCCCATCACTCTGACATCAAAGGCAACAGGACAGGCGAGTCAAGCTTGACAAACATTAATCTGGCTGAAGCAGTCAGGAAACAAGAAACCTGTACTGAAAAACTAAGTGAGCTGGGAGGCTTGTTCGGAACCTTCGGAAAAGCAGGCGCTGCAATCTTTGGCTCTGAAGCAGCAGGCGCTGCAATCGGCGCAGAGGTTTTAACAACCATTGCTTATGTCCTGCCAAATATTATCCCGATTCCAGGGTTTGGAACCTGGGCTGGCTTCGGTATAGGCACTGCCATGACAGTCCTTGAGCAGCAGTATTTCGCTGACAAGTTAGGCGGTTGTGTTGACAATGAAGAAGGATATTACATGCATCTCTTTGTTCCATTCAAGAAAGAAACAACCGAAGTGACAAAGCCGACTGACCAATTAACCGGTGCAATAAACCAGGGAAAGAATGCAATAACAGGATTGCTTGGAGGCGATTCAAACAACTCTGCTTTCGCACAGCAAATGGAAGTAGTGGGCAAGCAAGTCAATAAGCTCTTAGGCAATGCAGGAGCCAAAGACATTGTTCAGGCAGTTGTCAGCTTTAATAACGCTAAAGGAACGGTTGATGCAGTTACCTTATTTTATTTATGGGTTCAAGGAGGCATTGCTGGACAGCCTTCAACTTATGAGCAGGCAAGCAAGGCAGTGGAGATAATTAAAGACCCTGACACCAACACTGAAATCGAGTTTAACGGCCCTGAAGGAGTCTTTAAAGTCAATGGCAAGGAAGTCATTGGCAAAGACAAGGAAGATTTCATCAGACTGACTACAACTGATTTAGGCATTCCTGCAAAAATAATCCCAATGAAATTAAGTTATTTGCCGTTGCCTTTGACCCAGGACAAGATGTTTGAAATAAATGAAAAAGGCACGCTTACAGTCATTGACCCTGGCGTCCTTGACTGCGTCAAGCAGTCAGTCAAGAACCAGACAGCGCTTGATTTAAAGTCAAGCAATTTAAGCTCTGTCCTAGGCTCTGTAACCAAAGTCATTACAACTGATTACAAGCAAATAATTCCAACAGGCACAGGCATTATTGCAAATGATACTGATAGAAAGATAATTAACGGCAAGGCAACAATAGAAATTTTAGGCGATAGAAGCACTTTAATAAAGCCGCATGACTCTCCTGAATCAGGCAAGATGATTTCAATCCAGTTCACTAACGGCTTCATTATTTACAAGCCTGAAAGCAATGAATTAATTTTATGGATTAGAAACACTAATGAGTTAAGCAGCAGCGATGTTGGCTCTGCTCACATGAATTTAACCACGGCAAAGAATCCATTGACTAACTGTGACGAGCCGGCAATTCAATTAAAAGTGAATGGCAAGTCCGACTCTGAAATCAGCGTGAAAAAAGCAGAGGACTTTACCAAGAGCCTTGAAAGCGTCGGCCCATTCCAGATTTTAGACACTACCACGCATACTTTCATGTTTTATTCAAACCTGGAAAACGGGGAATGCAAGAATAGAATGAAAATCATTAACAAGCAAACTGGAGAGATAACGGATGTTGGCATTGCATCCCTTGAAGAAACCCCAAGCGGCTTCAGGATAGTCGATGATTCAGGCAAAGAGCATGACTTTGAGTTCAGTTCTGAAGACGGCAGGCCATTATTAAAGTATAATGATTTGATTGAAACATTGTTGCGGGCTCAAGGACGTAATGGAGCCTTTTGGTTCGACCCGGAGAAAGGCATGTGGTATACGACTAACGGACAGTTAATTCCATTAATCGAGGCTTTCAAGCAGGCAGGCTTAGGCACTAAAGTAAATCCAGACGGTTCAGTCAGCGGAGTTGCTTCAACTAACCCGTTATTCGTCCAGCCGGTTTCAGCCGGAGGCCCTAATTTCCTGGCTCAATTGCCTTCACTGCCTGAAGAAAAAACTTTACTGCTGTTATTCATCGCCTCAATAATCGGCTTGATAGTCTTAATTAGAATAAAGCGAAACTGATTTAAGAAAAAGCTCAAGCCGAGTAAAACGAGGCACGATTTCCCGAGGCTTTGCTTGCAAAGGCTCAAGCGTACATTGGCGCGGTTGGCTTTTCAACCCTGTCCAAGCCGGGTTCTCTCTCTTTTAATTCCTGAATGTGTTTTAATATTTCTTCTTCTGTTTTCTTCGCCTCTTTCAACAACGGCTTTACGTCAATCTTAAAATCAGGGTACATTTCATCAAACTTTTTGATTACATCAGCAGCTGCCTTGTAATCAGCATCTGCTTTAGCATTTCCAAGCAAGGAAAAAGCCTCTATTTTTTCATTTTTTAAAGAAAGAAGTATTAATGCGGTAATTCCAGTCGTTATTCCTTCATCAATCAATTGTACATTCCATTGCTTTAAGATTTTTTTTGACTCAGGGTTTGCCGCTATTCCAAAAACTTCGCCTTCTTTTGTATTTGCCGCCCTGATGCCTGCAAGGGAAATAACTCTCTTGATTTTTTTTTGTTTAACCCATTCAAGCAAAGCATTCACCAGCTTGTGGGTTGCCTGCCTTGGAATTATTTGTTCTGAAATCAATAAAATTATTTTATGTTTTTTGGAAACATAAATTCTGCTTGGATTCACTGGCAGGCCTTCATGAATCCGCAGCACCGGCAGGAAAAAATCTCCTTCAATGTGCCCGATTTCCTTGAAGTCAAGTTTTTCGCTTAAATACTTTACAGCAATCGTTCCAACCAAGCCCATGCCTGGAAATCCCTCAATCAAAGTCCATCCAGTATAATTCATTTCTTCAAGTTCTCGAAAAACTATTCCCTGCGACTTCATTTCTTTATTATTTTTAGGCATGAAAATAACCTTTTTCCAAAAGCTTAACTAAACAGTGCCTCATGTTATTCGGCTGCACTTAAATAAAGGGCTTTAGTGTTTTTATTCCTTTTCATTCATGAAAAGACACGCAAGGATTTTTATATATCCTTCAATTAGTTTATAGTATGCTTAATTTCTTCACGATTGCTTCAAACGTGCTTTCCTTGCTTGCTTTAATCATACTACTGTTCATAACATTCAATGCAAAAGAGTCAAAAGCATACTTTAACCTAAGCATATTATTCACAGGTTTTTTTGCTTTATTCTTTTTCTTTAATGTCTTCAAACTGCTTGACAATTCATTCATTGCAGGCTTTCTGGAATTAATTGCATTAATTTCCTTGCTTGTTTTTTCAGTCTACCACCTGAAAATAGAGGGCTTTGAGCAGAGAGGCGAACAATAATGCTTTTAACCATTCAATTAATCCTGATTTCATTAATAGTTTTCTCTTACTTCATTCACCTGCTTTTAATGCACCGCTTTATCGGCAAAAGAACAATAATTAATTCATTCAAAACCCAGTTCTTTACAATCATGTTCCTTTATTTCGGCATTAAATGGACTGAAATTGCCGCTCCAACGCTATTCGAAGCAGCGCCAATGCAGGCACTGAACTTTTTATTCGACGAATTATACTTTGCCCTGGCACTGGCGCTGGCAATCCTGGTTTCCTTCAATGCTTTCTCTGCAGAAGTCTTCAGCGAGTTTATGGAAAAATACTTTAAGCGAGGCAAGTCATGAAAAAAATTGATTTAGGCGTAAGTTCATTAAACAAGCAGCTTTCAGGCGGCATGCCCAAAGGCTTCATCGTCTTATGCAAGGGCAAGGTAGGCACTGGCAAGACTCTGTTGCTTAGGGAGTTCATGCTTCAAGGAATGAAAGAAAAAGACAACAACATTT
>Ga0315289_10003686_pt1 | contig 23082 bp, 25 predicted proteins | sample YL17G11_40_MG_FD_203452 | JGI IMG/M metagenome (GOLD analysis project Ga0315289, IMG submission 203452) | Sediment microbial communities from Yellowstone Lake, YNP, Wyoming, USA - YL17G11_40 | ecosystem: Environmental > Aquatic > Freshwater > Lake > Sediment | place: USA: Wyoming | collected... | reverse complement strand
AGATAGGCGGCGGTAAGAATAAGGCAACAAATTTTATTGATGTCGCAATGCTCCAAAGTTTAGATAAAAAGAATACACTGGATTTGCGGATTAAGAACTATGGACACATTATTGTTGACGAATGCCACCATATTTCAGCCGTTTCCTTTGAACGTGTCATGATGGGAGCCCACGCTAAATATATTACCGGATTAACTGCCACTCCTTACAGGCGTGACGGACATCAGCCAATTATTATCATGCAATGTGGGCCTGTGCGTTATAAAGCAACATCTCAGACGATGAGCGAAGTCTTTCTCCGTAAAAAGCTGATAACAAGAACTACTAACTTCTTTTGTCTATGGTCAGAAGACGATGCCATTCATAGCATTTGGCCATTGTTGATAAAGGACGAAGAGCGAAACCGGATGATATGTGATGATGTACTGGACAATCTTAAAGAAGAGCGGTCACCAATTATACTCACGGAAAGGAAAGAGCATCTTGAAATTCTCAAGGAGAACCTTCAGCCCATTGTCAAGCATCTTGTTATTTTGCACGGGGGAATGAAAGACAGCATGAGGAAAGAGATGATTGCCAAGCTTACTGGGATTCCAGAAAGTGAAGAACGTCTCATCCTTGCAACCGGACCATATATTGGTGAAGGATTTGACGACCCTCGTCTCGATACACTCTTTTTGGTCATGCCCTTTTCGTTCAAAGGGAGGATGGTTCAATATGCAGGCAGGCTACATCGCCGATACAAAGGTAAGAGTGAAATAAGAATTTATGATTATGTTGATAATCATGTATCTGTGTTACGGCGGATGTATCAAAGAAGACTTAAGGCATATAAAGCATTGGGATATGAAGAAACAGTCTGAGAAACTCCTCAGGGAATTTACCCATTGAGGAGTTTTTCAGCTTTTGTTGGCTGTTGAATTTTTTAGATGGTAGATAAAGGGGACGGAGATAAAGGGGACGGTTCTATTTAGTTGTTGAATATTGACAAAGGGCATAAATAGAACCGTCCCATTAAAATTCGTCCCATTAAAATTATTTAAATAGAACCGTCCTATTAAAATTATTCATTAAAATTATTCACCTGCACCAGCGATTTAAGCAGGAATCGATCCTTAGGCGTACGGTTGGGAAAAGGGGAAAAGTTGAAAGATATCCTCAAAGAGACGAGGACGGTTGCCGAGGGGGTTGCTACCACCAAGTCTGCCTATCAGCTCTCCCAGAGGCTGAAGATAGATATGCCAATTACCCATCAGACCTATATGGTACTGTATAAGAATAAGTCACCCAAGAATGCGGTTAGTGAACTGATGAGTCGAGACTTGCGATACGAACTTGATCCTCCTTAAGTAAAAGGAAGTGATCGTATATCGTATAACTTCCTTCCGGAAGGAGCTCTATGGCTTTCCAAGAAGAGGTATTGGTTGGTATCGATATCGGTTCAGTAAGTGCCAAGACCGTACTGCTGAATCAGAAAAAGGTGATTCTGGAGGAACACTACCAGCGGACCTTCGGGCAGCCCTTAAAAACTGCTCTGGACATCCTATCCTCCCTCATTTCACGCATTTCCCCTTCCCAGATTAGAAGCCTGTCTTTTACCGGCACAGCAGGAGAGATTGTTGCCCAGATCCTGGGTCTCAGTTTTGAAAATGAGATTATCGCTCAATCGAAAGCGATAGAACTCCTCTATCCCCACGTGAGAACGGTAATTGAGATGGGCGGGGAAGATTCAAAACTGATCTTCCTGGATTGGGATCATTCTCTTAAGAAGGTGCGTATTGTAGACTTTGCCATGAACTCTGTTTGTGCTGCGGGGACCGGTTCTTTCCTCGATCAGCAGGCCCATCGTCTGGGACTTTCTATTGAAGAGTTCGGCCAGCTTGCGCTCAAATCAAAAACCCCTCCCCGCATTGCCGGCAGGTGCAGTGTTTTTGCCAAGACTGACATGATTAACCTCCAGCAGTCTGCCACCCCGGATTATGATATTGTTTGCGGCCTCTGTTATGCAGTGGGGAGAAATTTCAAGAGCACGATTGGCAAAGGTAAGGTTTTTCTAAAACCTATCGCTTTCCAGGGAGGAGTGGCAGCCAACGCAGGCATGAGAAGGGCCTTCTCAGATATCCTCGAACTGAATGAAGGTGAGCTGCTCATCCCCCGCTTCTTTGCATCCATGGGTGCCATTGGTGCCGCACTTCTCGCCCTGGAGAATCCGCCTTCGGCGGATTTTCGTTTTCCAAGCCTGAAACCCCTGGAGGACTATATTAACAATCCCTTCATGGATGGGAAAAAGATGGAACCTTTGACTCCTTTCCATGAGAGCAGTCGTAAACCAAGCCCCACCTTCTCTTTTAAAAAAGAGAAAAAAATGTCTGCGTATCTGGGGGTGGATGTGGGCTCGATCAGCACGAATGTTGTGGTTATCGACGCAGAGAAGAAGATCCTCGCCAAGAGGTATCTCATGACTGCTGGCAGACCTATTGAAGCGATCAAACAGGGGCTTAGGGATGTGGGAGAAGAAGTTGGAGACATGGTAGAGATCTGGGGAGTGGGGACCACCGGTTCAGGGCGCTATTTAACCGGCGATTTTATCGGGGCAGACATCGTAAAGAATGAAATTACTGCCCAGGCCACTGCTGCCATCCATATCAATCCTCAGGTTGATACAATCTTTGAGATAGGTGGACAAGATTCAAAGTATATCAGCCTGAAGAACGGAGCGATTGTTGACTTTGAGATGAACAAGGTCTGTGCTGCCGGCACCGGTTCCTTTCTTGAAGAGCAGGCTGAAAAACTGGGGATCTCGATTAAAGAAGAATTTGGCAGCCTGGCCCTCTCAGCCCTTAATCCAGTTCCCCTGGGAGAACGATGCACCGTATTTATGGAGTCTGATTTGGTGCACTATCAACGGAAAGGGGCGAGCAAAGAGAATCTGGTGGCAGGACTGTCTTACTCCATTGTGCTCAATTATCTGAACAAAGTGGTGGGGAATCGGCGGATTGGTGAAAACGTCTTCTTTCAGGGAGGAACAGCCTTTAATGCGGGCGTGGTCGCCGCCTTTGAAAAGGTACTCCAGAAGAGGATTATTGTACCGGATAATCACGAGGTGACCGGCGCTCTGGGTGCTGCGATCCTCGCCCTGGAAAATAGCGACGGTCAGGTGAGTGCATTCAAAGGTTTTGATCTGAGCGAAAAGGAGTATGTACTGGACTCATTTGAATGCTCTGCATGCCCGAACCTCTGCGAAATTAATCGTCTGAAGGTCAAGGGGGAAGAGCCGGTTTTCTATGGAGGTAGGTGTGAACGGTATGAGGTGAGGCGTAAGATAGGGGGGAGGAAGACCATACCCGATCTCTTCAAGGAACGGGAGGAGTTGCTTAATCGAGATCACCTTTCCAGTCAGCCCGGAGAAAATGCCCCGCTTATCGGTATACCCCGTACCCTCCTCTTTTATGAGCTTCTCCCCTTCTTTAAGACATTCCTGACCAGTTTGGGGTTTAAGGTGATACTTTCGGATGTTACTCACAAGGGGATTATTCATCGGGGGGTGGAAAGTATTGTAGCTGAAACCTGTTTTCCCATTAAGGTTGCCCATGGTCACATGCGTGATCTCCTTGACAAGGGTGTTAAGACCATATTCTTTCCCAGCATCATTAGCCTGGAGAAGGCTCATCCCTCGGTGAAAGAGAGTTGTGCCTGTCCCTATATCCAGTCGTTTTCCGATGTCATTCAAGCGAGTATTGACTTTACTTCTCAGGCCAGGTTGATGAGACCCATCCTCCATTTCGGCGAAGGGAGAGAAAGGGTAACCAGGGAGCTTATCGCCTGGGGAAAAGAGGTTGGCCGGACCTCAAAAGAGATCAAGGATGCAGTCAATTCTGCGTTCGAGGCTCAGGACGCTTTTACAAACGCACTCAGAGAAAGGGGAGAAGAAATCCTGAATCAATGGAGGAGAAGGATCCCGATTCTGGTAATCGTCAGCCGTCCTTACAATGGCTGTGATCCGGGCCTTAATCTGAATCTCCACCAGAAACTGATTGACCTGGGTACCCTCCCTGTCCCTTTAGACTTTCTGCCTTTAGAGGATACAGAGACCGGAAAGCAGTGGAAAGGGATGTACTGGAGATATGGTCAGAAGATATTGAGGACAGCAGAATTTTTACAGGAAAATACCGACCTTCACGCCATCTACCTTACCAACTTTGGTTGCGGCCCGGATTCCTTTATCACCCACTTTTTTAGGCAGCATCTTAAGGGTAAGCCTTTCCTTACCATCGAGATTGATGAACACAGTGCAGATGTAGGCGTGCTAACGCGGTTAGAGGCATTTTTAGACAGCCTCAAGAATCTCCGCGAAAATGACGCCCCTCTGTCGCACAAAAAATCCCGGAACCATAATCTTCTTAAGGGAAGATGTGTCTATCTCCCCTATATGTCTGACCATGCTTATGCACTATCTGCCTCTTTTGAGGCGTGTGGTTTTCATTCGAGGGTGCTCCCGGAATCCAATGAAGAAACCCTGAAATGGGGCAGGGCATACACCTCGGGGAGAGAATGTTTCCCCTGTATCTTGACAACAGGGGATATGATCAAGATGATCAAGCAGCCAGACTTTCACCCGGAGAAGGCTGCGTTCTTTATGCCTTCAGGAAGAGGACCTTGCCGCTTCGGCCAGTATCATCGATTTCACCGGCTGGTATTGGATGAGCTCGGCTACCCTGAGGTCTCTATTTTTGCCCCCATCCAGGATGAAAACCTTTATGATCAGTTGGGAGAAGTGGGGGACCAGTTTACCCGCCTGGCCTGGCAGGGTGTTATTGCAATCGATCTTTTACAAAAAAAAGTGAGATCGATCAGACCGTATGAAAAGGTAAAGGGTGAGACTGATGAGCTGTATCAATACTATCTTCAGGAGGTCTCCCAGGCTATTAAGAGAAGGAAGGATTTAAGGGATATCTTGATCAGAGCCAAAAGAGATTTTAACTCAATTGATAGGGAACAGGGCCAGAGAAGACCCATAGTCGGGGTAGTAGGGGAGATCTATATCAGATCCAATCGTTTTGCCAATGAGGATTTGGTGAGAAGCATCGAAGACCTGGGAGGAGAGGTCTGGCTGCCACCTGTTTCAGAATGGCCCATGTACACTAACTTCACCGCCAGGAGACGAAGCCTCGAGAGAAAAAAGCTCCGGGAACTGATAAAAATTTTCTTGACGGATCAGATGGAAAAAGGCTATGCACATCGGATGGAAAAGATATTTAACGAGAGAGAGCTTACCATCGCTGAAATTCTTGATAAGGCTTCACCCTATTTGCACTCCTCTTTTGAAGGAGAGGCTATTTTAAGCATAGGAAAGGCAGTGGATTTCGTTCAGAAAGGTGCCTGTGGGATCATAAATGCTATGCCTTTTATGTGTATGCCAGGAACGGTTGTCAATTCCCTTTTAAAGAGGTGTCGTGATGACCTCTCTCATATTCCGGTCCTCACCATTTCGTATGATGGCCAAAAGCAAAGCAATATTCACACCCGATTAGAGGCCTTTCTGTACCAAGTCCGCCAGTATGCGGAGATACATTGGTAAAAGGGAAAATTATCTTCCGGTATTTATTTGGGGAACTCGTAACCCCCTTTGTATTGGGGATTTGTGTCTTTACCTTCATCTTCCTGATGAACCGGATCCTGAAACTGACCGAAATGGTTGTGAACAAAGGCATTGGACTGTCTCTGGTTTTAAAGCTCCTTGTCTATACCCTGCCTTCCTTCCTGGTTATTACTATTCCCATGGCGGTACTCCTGGCAGCGATATCAGCCTTGGGGAGGCTTTCCACCGATGGGGTAGAGCGGGGTCTGGTCTTGCTTCTTGCGTTCCCCATTCATCACCAAAACGAAAACTATGAGTAGCTCGTATTATCACTTATTATTAAAATCAATGTTATCGGTACACGCCCTTCCTGTGCCCCGCCTTGTCTAAATAGGATCGCTGTCTGTTTTCGCTTCCTCTATATCCCAGAGCTGTCGATTATCCTCAGGACCTACAACAGGCCTCGTATTCAATACGATTTTTTGAAGTTCAACGAGTATCTTAATTTTTTCCTCAATGGGCAATCGGGCTTGTTCCCGGTGAAAACACTCTTTACTGACAAATATCCGTTCCACGATATCGCGATGGTACTGGATGACGTTTTCAGGATCATTTATCATAATACTTCTTCCTGAAATTGTTATACGTTTCTTTTAAATTGTGTTTAGAAAGTACTGAGTCAAGCTTTTCATCCGATACTTCTGCCTCTTCAAAGAATCTTAAGAACCTTTCTATATCCTTCGGCCGAGATGCTTGAAGCATAATTGCAATGAGGTACTCTGGACGGAGAACAAACGTCTTTGTGCTTCCGTATATTCTTTCAACAGCATGGAGAACACCTTCTTTTACGAGCTCATTATAAACCGGAATAAACTGTACAGGAATTCCTTCAATGATAACCTGTTCCTTCTGTAACCTATAACCCTTTCCCTTCAACCATTCATAGAGAGGAGACAGGGAGACCACTGGGGCTGACTCGTCAGGGAGAATGATAAAAATGTCCAAATCAAATGTGGCAATAGGCTCGAGGTAAAAGAGGGCTGCAATTCCACCACCTATGGCGTATCGTGCAAATAATCCCTCTGACAACATTTGATTAATCACATGGAGGGTCTTTTCCATGGTTTCATCTTACTATTATATCAAGTTCAAAATCAAGGTAATCAGACATACTGGATTGTTGAAAAACCCGAGAAAGGGAACTCCGAGCGCGAATTGAAGATTTTTTCGGGCACCATTCTTAACGAACAGAACGGCTGCAAATTCGACTGTTTGAGCGGAACGCGAGTTTCGAATTTGCAGTGGCGTGAGTATTAGAATGGTCGAAAAAAGCTTCTTGAGCAGCGAGGAGTGAACTTTCTCAACAGCCCCACACTTCCCGGTATCAACTGAATTGTTCCGTTCAACTGTGAAGGAATTTACAGAAAGCAACTGATAGATGTGAGAGGGAGGGATCGTTTCTTTATGACGGTTAACCCATTCTCAAAATCTGAGTTCCCAGTTTAGAAGGTTGGGGAGATTCTGTTTCTTGCTGACCTCGGATGTTACGTTCCCATCTCCCAGGAGGTCAGGTATTTTTCCTGCTCTTCCGTCAAAGTATCTATCTTCAATCCCATAGACGCCAGCTTGAGCCGGGCTATGGAGCGATCGATCTCTAAAGGAACCCGGTGAACGTTCTTGTCCATGGTCTTACCGTGTTTGAACAGGTGCTCTACGGAAAGGGCCTGATTGGCAAAGCTCATATCCATGACACTGGAAGGATGCCCTTCGGCCGCGGCAAGGTTGATAAGCCTCCCCTCTCCCAGCACGTTGACCCTCCGGCCATTGGTAAGGGTATGCTCTACAACAAATTCACGTATTTTTCTCGAGCTTTTGGTAATCTCCTTCAATCCCTCGAGGTCCAGCTCCACATTAAAGTGGCCTGAGTTCGCCACAATGGCACCGTCTTTCATCAGCAGGAACTCTTCTTTTCTGATTACCTTGAGATCACCGGTGAGAGTACAGAAGATATCGCCGATCCTGGCTGCCTCTGCTATCGGCATCACCCGGTAACCATCCATGGCTGCCTCAATGGCCTTTATGGGGTCCACCTCGGTAATAACCACATTGGCACCCATCCCTTCTGCCCGCATGGCTACCCCTCTGCCGCACCAGCCATACCCGCAGACGACAAAAACACTTCCCGCCATGAGCCGGTTGGTAGCCCTAATAATCCCATCAATGGTGCTCTGTCCGGTTCCATACCGGTTGTCAAAGAGGTGCTTGGTGTCAGCATCGTTCACTGCAATCACCGGGAATTTGAGTACCCCCTTGCTCGCCATGCTCCGTAACCGGATTACGCCGGTTGTCGTTTCCTCTGTGCTCCCGATGACGTTGGGAACCATCTCCGTGCGGCTGGAATGGAGGGTGGAGATGAGATCAGCGCCGTCGTCCATGGTAATCATGGGGCCGAAGGAGATAGCGGCATTGATATGGTCGTAATAGGTCTTGCTGTCCTCTCCTTTAATAGCAAAGGTTGGCACCTTGGAGAACTTCACCAGGGCGGCAGCCACATCATCCTGGGTGCTCAGAGGATTGGAGGCACACACTGTCACCTCAGCCCCTCCTGCAAGCAGGGCGTCCATCAGATTGGCGGTCTCGGTAGTCACGTGGAGGCACGCTGCAGCCTTTAGACCTTTCAGCGGCTTTTCCTTTTGGAATCGGTCTCTGATTAAGTTCAGAACCGGCATGCTGAAGCCTGCCCATTCGATCCGGAGTTTCCCCTCTTCAGCTAAGGTTAACGACTTGACATCATAATCCATAATTGCTCCTTTTAAATCCCAGCAGCTTTCTTGAGTGTGTCCACCGCGTCGGTCTTTTCCCAGGTAAAGTCCGGGTCCTTCCTGCCAAAGTGGCCGTAAGCAGCAGTTTTTTTGTAAATGGGGCGGAGTAAGTTTAACTTCTTGATCATAGCAGCAGGCCTCATGTCAAACGTTTGCATGACAATCTTGGCAATCTGGTCAGAGGGTATTTTCCCCGTGCGGAAGGTATTGATCATTACTGATACCGGCTGGGCCACGCCGATGGCATAGGAGAGCTGAACCTCACACTTTCTGGCGAGCTCAGCCGCCACAATATTCTTGGCAATGTAGCGGGCCATATATGAAGCTGAACGGTCCACTTTAGAAGGATCCTTGCCCGAGAAGCATCCACCGCCATGACTCCCCTGCCCGCCGTAGGTGTCACAGATAATCTTTCTTCCGGTAAGGCCGCAGTCGCCCCGGGGGCCGCCGATGACAAATCTCCCCGTGGCATTGATGTAGTATTTGGTTTTGCTGTCTAATAATTTAGCGGGTATGACCTTTTTTATAACCTCTTCTATGATCCCTTCTTTCAATGTCTGATAGCTCACCTCCGGGGTATGCTGGGCAGCGATAACGATGGTATCAACCCGTACTGGCCTGTCGTTGTGGTATTCGATGGTTACCTGCGACTTCCCATCCGGCCGGAGAAAATCGAGGGTCTTCTTCTTTCTTGCCTCAGCCAGTCCCCTGGTCAAACGATGGGCAAAAACAATGGACATGGGCATGAGCTCTTCTGTTTCGTTGCAGGCATAGCCGAACATCAGACCCTGGTCACCTGCCCCCTGCTCATGCTCTTTTGATTCATTTACTCCGATGGCAATGTCAGGAGATTGCCGGTCAATGGAGGTAATAACAGCACAGGTCTCCCAGTCAAAGCCCATGGAAGAGTCGTTGTAGCCAATCTCTTTGATCGTCTCACGAACGATATCCGGTATGTGGACATAGCACGTAGTGGTTATCTCTCCTGCCACCATGGCAAGACCTGTAGTAACCAGTGTTTCACAGGCAACCCTTGCTTTTTTATCCTCAGCGATGATTGAATCGAGCACCGCATCAGAGATCTGGTCAGCAACCTTGTCCGGGTGACCTTCAGTCACCGATTCTGACGTAAACAAAAAATTGGTCATTGGCATATAAGCATCCTCCCTTCGGGGTTAATGTGAGTATAGTAATCGTCACCCATGATTATTTGCTTGATGGTGTCAAAAATATTAATAAGCATTAATAAGCGATATTTTATACTGTATATTCCTCAAAAACTCAATCATTTTTTCAGCCTCACGAGAGGGTAGCATCTGTCCTGTTGCCGTGGGTAGCGAAGTCTATGGCTATGTTGACATAGCTCCTGGCCAGGCTTCTCCTGAAGCGGTTTTTTGAAAAGGCGAACTCGATTTGTTTCAGAAACACCTTGGGCCGTACATACGCTCCCTTCCAGAATGCGCCAAAGTAACCAACCATTTTCTCAGGCGGGACTGAGGATTTGATAAGTGCCTTTCCGAACCCGTAGTACTTCCAGTCATAGGTAGTGATCATGTCCTTTGCCTTCATCTCCTCGTAGAAATCAGTTCCTGGGAAGGGGGCGACAATGGTCCCGACCACAAAGGAACAGTAATCCGGGTAGAGAAACTTGGCATACTTAATGGTCTCCTGAATGGTCTCCTCTGTATCATCAGGACTGCCAAAGAGGAGATAAATGGCAACCAGGACATCCAGTTCGTGCTCGAGATAGGAGAGCATACCTTCCACTTCTTTCTGCTGGTACGCCTTCTTGCCGTAAAAACCGCGGAGTTCCGGGTTCGGTGTTTCCAGTCCAATAGCCACCTTGAACATGCCCAGGTCCCGCATCCTTTTCCAGAGATCCCGGTAACCGAGCAGGGTGTCTTCACGAATCTCAAAGTACCAGTAGAGAGGCTCTTTCTCACGTTCCAGCGCATCCAGAAACCCTTCCAGCTGCTCGCGGCGGGTAAAAGTCTGGTCGTCGTGGAAGAAAAAGGTATCAATCCCGAAATCCTTTTTTACCCAGCGCATCTCTTCTACAATCCTCTCCGGTTTCCGGTAGCGGGCTCCTTTATGGATTTTCCAGGTGATGCAGTGGGGACACCTGAAGGCACATCCTCGCGATGACGTAATCCCCAGGAGACGGTTTCCTGCCCAGTGGTAGTTCCTAAAAGGAAATAAATGCCAGGCCGGGAAAGGAAGGCTGTCCAGGTCGGCAATAGGTTCCCGGTCAGGCGTGGAGATAATCTCGCCCCCTAAGGTGTGGAAGGTAATACCCTTCACCCCGGTAAGGTCCTTTCCTGTTTCAAGTGCCTGGCAGAGTTCCAGCACGGTCATCTCAGCCTCTCCCCGGACGACGATGTCCAGTTCCGGGCATTCACTGAGGGATTCTTTTTCAGTGAAGCTGAAGTGGGGTCCCCCTGCTATGGTATGAATCCTGGGACTGATCTCTCGCTTGACCCTTTGAAAGATCTGGAGGGACCGGGGACTCACCGGCGTCTGCCCGCCAGCACCAACCAGATCAGGAGCGAACTCCTTAATACGGTGAATGAGCTGGTCAAAGGAGAGATTTTCTGCAGCTGCGTCAATAACCCCTACCGTTATCCCTTCTGTTTCCAGAACCGCGGCGATAGAAGCGATGCCCACATTGGGGGCCACATTGACCTTGAGGTGGAACATGGGAGGTTGAATCAGGAGGACTCTCATATGGCCGATTATCCGAGATTGAAAAACGAGTTTTGCATTTGCGATGTAGGGGCGCCCATTAAAGGGGTTAAAACCCGCCCTTTTAGAATTGTTCCGCCGCAGGCGGATTGTCGAGCATTGAGGAATCCTGTTGCATAGATTTATTTAATGGATCTCGCCTCTTTGCTCCTTCTTCGTTATGGAATCAAGGATCTCCATGGTCCTTTCCATCGCCTGCACCAGCTCTTCCCGCTCTTTTCCAGGCAGTTGAACGAGCACCTCTTCAATGATATTCCGCTTGTGCTGTAAGAATTCCCCTTTAATCCTTCTTCCAAAAGGGCTTAAGGTGACTTTCACTACCCGCCGGTCCTCTTTACCCCTCTTCCTGTTTGCCAGCTTGGCATTTACCAGCCGGTCAACCATCTCAGTTGCCGTGGGAAGGCTTACCTTGAGCAGGTTGCTCAACTCTGTCATGGTAAATTCACTGCCATCCTCAAAGAGTGAAAGGGCCTTTGCCTGGCTGATACTGAAATCAATATCCTGAATCTTGATATTTCTTCCCAGGTCAAAGATCCTCAGCAGATGGATAAGGAACCAGTCTACCTGAGAGACTTGTTGATGAAACAGATCAGGCGATGATTGTTCTCCCGAATCTTTGTGCGGGGCGATCATGGTTGTTTTTGCTCCCGTGGACAAGATAATTAGGTATTCTAAATAATATATTATTGCTCCCTTGTCAATAGATATTATTCTTTCATGGTGAAATGGTAAAATATGTTAAATCTATCTAACATATTGATATTAATTAATTATATTTGTCTCAAATGAATATGCGATTATGAAAACTATTTTTTGCTTGACAAGGAAAAACAGATATGGCATCAGTTTAGTTCGTAGTCCTAATTAAATTATCTGTAACCTGTTTTGAGAGGTGATACCATGAGCGATATAATCACTGAATTAGATTTTGATTCAAAGTCCCTCTGGCAGCCCAAGGGTTTTGATCCCCATCCCTTTCCAGAAAAGACCTGGCCGCTTATCAAGGAGCTGGGCCTGAAAAGTTTAACCCAGACGGAGGGAGAGGATCTGAGCGAGATCCAGGAGAAATTTGACAAGCCCATGATCACCGGCACGTTCCGTCATTTCACCAATGATAAGATTGAGAAACTTGCCTTGATGTGGGTGCTGATCAGCAAGAGCATCGTTGGCGGTTCCTGGGTGGGCTGGCCCAGGGATGGGTACGATTTCCCCGGGCTGGTCATAGCCTGGGAGGAATCAAAGAAGAGGCTCCACATCATTATTGACCTCGTCCCCACGGTTGACTGCGTCGAGTTTGAGTGGTACCGGGAGAAATACCTGGACGGGCTGGAAGCGGTATATGCCGAGTTCAAAGACCTGATCGGCCCTAATTCAACCTATAACTGGTTCCGGGCGATGGAGAGCCCCTACATGATTTTCGACTCACCCAATGAGAGACGGGAGAAGGCGCTCAATTGTGAACTTGCCTATATCAAGTACTGGGTGGAGATGGTGAAGAAGGCAGAGCCAGTTCAGGATGCAAAGCACCGGGAGTATGCAGACCGGAGGAAGAAGATCATCCAGCAGCAGTTGAGGAAGCGGGATCCTCTGGGCTCTGTCCTGGTTCGGACCCTTGGTCCCGACGTAGGCAAAAAGGCTATCCTCGGGTATACATAAGTCGCGGAAAAGAGGCCAAGAAACAACATTCCAAAGGAGAAGCAACAATGCCCTCGATGATTGAGATCATGAAAAAAGGCGCCGTGCTGGTAAACAACGATGAAGAGTTCAAGGCACAGATGGTTGAACTGGATGGAGATATCATCTTCTGGCGTTTCAGGGATGACCAGCCTCCAGTCACCACCCGGACTGATAAGGGTGTCCTCGTGGTCGAAGAAGGAGAAAATCCCAATGCCCAGATCGGAATGGCACTCGATTCCCGGGTGCTCCTGGATGTGATCGACAATTCCTTGGAGGTTAAGATGATGTACCTCGAGACAGAGCTGGTGAAAGGGAATGTGGAACTGGCACGTCACCATGTCTTTGCCCTGACCCCTTACATTTTCGGGATGCAGGATTACTATGATTCTGACCCGGAATTTAAGAAGATGGTGGAAGAAAAAAAGAAAGCGGTTGCAGGTGCCAGATAGCAATATCGAGGAGCATCAGATCGTTATTGATGGGGAAAAGTGCATCGGGTGCGGTGTCTGCATCCAGTACTGTAATGTGGATGCCATTGCCATTTCTGAAGAGACCGGTAAAGTCCGGGTGGTAAACCTGGACAGTTGCATTGAGTGCCACAGTTGCCAGCAGATGTGTCCGGAAAAGGCGATCATGGTGTACCCCCAGGTTCGTGATGCCCTGAGGGAGATGTAAGGAGGAAGCGGGACGGCATGGTAGAGTTCCTGATTGATAAAGAGCGGTGTATCGGGGCAGATGCCTGCGGCGGCACATGTGCGAGGATCTGCCCGCCCGACGCTATTACGTACGAAGAGTGGGAAGGAAAAAAGGTTCCTGTGGCTGATACTGAGATCTGCATGAAGGATCACGGGTGTGAAAATAACTGCCCGGTCAAGGCAATTACCATTCTCCCTCCCAGGAGTGATTCCAGGGATTTTTAGAATTACAAGGGTTCAAGGGGGCAAGTGAATTTTGGAATGTGGAATGCGGATTGCGGAATGAAATGAGTGAATAGTCGTTAGTTTTTTACTATCTACTATTCACTATTCACTTTCTGTAAAAGGAGGCATTATGATAGACAAGAAATATCACTTGGAAGAGGAGGCAGGATTCAGGTGCGATACATGGCCTGCCAAGAATGTTCCCGATATCCGGCCATTTCCTGAAGAGTGCTGGGAAATACTCCGTACCCTTAATCTCAAGCCGCTAAAGGGGATGTATCAGGGGTACAATATGGATCTCCTGCTTGAAAACCTCGAATCTCCCATGGCAAAGGGCGCTGTCCGGGTCTTTGAATCTGATAAGATCGAAAAGGTCTGCATCTGGTGGCAGGTCCTCTCCGGCCGATCCATCTCAGGAGCGGTCATCGGATTCCCCCGGGATGATTATGACTTCCCGGTCATGCTCATTGACTGGGATGAGGGGAGAGGGCCGGGGCACGGCATGGTTGACCACATGCCCCTCTGTGACCTTGTGATCAATGAAGAGTACCGGCTCACATACCTTGATAAGCTGGATGATACCTTCCGGAAACACGCTGACATCATCGGCCCGCCTTCTTTCCACGTCTGGTTCAGGACCTTAACCGGACCGTTCTACATCTTCTTCAGGACACAGGCCGGCGGAACTCCAGAGTATCGGCAGCGCATCCTGAACCTTCCGCTCGCCTATCTCAAACTCTGGGCTGAGACGGTGAAAGAAGCAAAGCCCATTACCGACCCTGCCCACCGGGAGTACTGCATCAAGAGGAAGCGGGTCCTTCAGGACTGGCTCTTTGTCCGCGACCCGGTAACCTCAGTTATGCTCCGGTGCTACGGGAAAGAACTGGGGTCGCTGGTGATGAAGGGGTTGTCGTAGTTGCAGAATGATGAATAAAGAATAAAAAACCTACCGCAGGAACGGCCTACGGTCTTATCTACCCGCAAGGCGGGCCTTCGGTCTTATGGAGGTCATTATGCCCAAAGTAACTGAACAGGACATTGTAGAGATTGAAATCAGGATTGATGAGGAGAACTGCACAGGCTGCGGCACCTGTGTGGAGGTGTGCCCGGTTCAACTCCTGGAATTGAAGGTAGTAGATAAAAAGAGGAAGACCAGCGCGCCTGACCAGAGCTTCTGCCTGAAATGCCACATGTGCGAGTTCCACTGCGGGTTTCAGGCAATCAAGGTCTATCCGCCCTTTGAAGGCCAGCAGCCCACAGACCAGACCAAGGTGCCTATCCCCCACACCCATCACCACTGATCTCTACTAAGCCCATTGAGGCGGAGGTGTTTGTTCACGAGAGCTTGAGCAAATCCTCCGCCTTTCATTTCCCCTTTCCCCTTACAACCTGTACGGGCGGGGTAACCCCGCCCCTACTTTCACCTTCTTTCTGCCGGCATAAAACTATATTTACTTTTTCTGGATAATGGACTATCCATGTATGAAAGAACCGTCACACCCTTTAATAATGGTTAGCACACTATGAGACTTGATCGAGGACAAATTGAGGTAGTTGATGATGCTATGGCTGAACTGCTGCGGCGGAAAACACCTGCCGAAAGGATACAGATCGGCTTCACACTGTGGCAATCAGCCTATAATATGTTGATAACCCACCTGAAGAAGACTCATCCGGATTGGAGCAAAGAAAAGGTTGAGCAGGAGGTAGTCAGGAGGCTTTCACGTGGGGCCTTATGAGCTACTGCAAAAAATTGCAGGGGTGTTTGAGCAGCTTCAAATTCCTTATCTTGTAACGGGGTCTGTTGCTGCCATGGCCTACGGAGAGCCTCGATTGACCAATGATATTGATATTGTCGCGGCCATAGATGCAAGCCACATAGCATCCTTGCTGAAGGCTTTTCCAGAAGATGAGTTTTATATCAGCGAAGGAATGATAAGGCAGGCCATTGCTCATCAGGGACAGTTTAATATCATTCAGCCAGCATCCGGCCTTAAAGTGGACGTAATTATCAAACAGGATACGCCTTTTGATAACAGCCGATTCAAGCGGATACGGAGAATTTCTCCGGCAGAGTCTTATCAGGCAAACTTCGCTGCACCCGAAGATGTAATTATTAAGAAAATGGAATACTACAGGGATGGTGGTTCTGAGAAGCACCTTCGCGATATTACGGGAATCCTGAAGATCAGCGGAGAAGAGGTAGATCGAAACTATATCGCAGAGTGGGCAAAACGTTTGAATCTGACAGAGATATGGGATGCCGTGCAAAAGAGAATTGACGAAAAACCATGAAAATGGTTATAAAAGGAAAATGCTTTAACCTTTAATAAGCGTAAATGTAATTTAAATTTCTTTAATTGTGACCGGACACTTAGCAAAGCCCGATTGCCTCCATCGCTAAGATTGCACAGATAACCGGGCTTTCAGTTCTTACAGTAACGGGATCGCTTCAGATGTTGCAGAAACAGGGCATAGCCCGGGAACTGACCGGACAGCGGAGAGGACATCTGTTCAGTTACGATCAGTACATCAAGATTCTGAGCGAGGGAACTGAACCGCTATGAATTGGCAAAAAAAATCATTGAAGTGAAGGGTTATGGTCAAAAGGGTGTTCTGTCAAAAGTCAAAACCAGGCACCATATGTATATATAATTCAAGGGCTCACTCCTCTGCCGCCCTTTGTCGGGACTTTTCTGAGGGAATCATACAGTGAATATTGCGAACTGGGGAGATATAAATCTGCATTCCCATCGTTAACTGGGACTCTAACAGGGCCCCCATTAGACCTATTGATAGGGGGATATTCTGCAAAAAGCATCCATGGTGAGATATGGGAACTGTCTTTCCCAAATAATTCTTTAAACCGAAGAAATAGTCCAGAACAACCATATGCATTACTCTGCGGGGGGCAATGTGATGCTATACAACGTTTTATAGATGGGATAGAGCCTTCAGTTATGCAACAATTAATGTTAAGTCTGCGTAATACGGTGGGTGTATTAATAGGATCAACAGCCAAAAAAATCGCAGATCACATCTTATCAGAATTGAAAAAAAAGGGTTTTGATGTACCTCCGTTTGACTCTTTACCGCCTCCTTCTATTGAAGGAAAATTCCAGATTCCTTTTAAATTAGCACGATATAAAATCCCACACCACTTAATGTCATTACAAGATAGTGTTGATTTTGTAACGTTTTTAGGATACATCACTTTTGGCAGGCAAAGATTTGTTATTGGTGTGCCAACAGTTGGGGGTTCATTTAAAATAGCAGTAATCACCCGTAAGGAAGGGTTTAAACTCTTAACTAAAGAAACTATTGAACTTAGATCATTTCAATTATAAGGAGATAAATATGGAAACGACATTATATCAGAGTGAAATTACTGCATATGATGAAGAAAAAATTTGGGACATAATTGAAGAAGAGGCAAAAAGATTGAGAAAGAATTTAGAACAAGGGGCTATTTTAATGGGTGACCAAAATTTAAATCCTACAATAATGATTTCTATTAAAGACTGGTCTCAGTATAATATAAAAGACAAGTAAAAACTCAAGTTTCTCAAAATTTCAAAGCCAAAAGACTTTACTTAGATTTCTCATGCTTTATATGATTACGTGGAATAAGTTTTTCTCCACCTGTGAATATATTTCATCAATTACTTTCTGAATATCTATCGTCTTTGAAAGAGCCGTAACAACCTTGCAGTAATGTTTCATATCCTCGAGGGATAGGCTTCTGCCTTTCCTGTCTTTCAGCCACTTGTCACATACCTGATAACCGCCAATCTGATACTGCCAGACCTCTGGCTTTACGCCTTCAAAATACTGATCCTTGTTTATATAGACTCGCCCATCTTCATACCTTACCTTTTCAACCTTATCTGTTCCCTTGCCTTGAAACTTGGCAATGGGCGGGTCAAGTTCTGAAGATTTAAGAAGATGCAAATCAACAAGCTTTTTACCGTATTCAGCCATCTTGGTGAATAGCTTGTAGTCCTTTGTGAAGGGAACTCTCGGGAAATCTATTTTTAGAAACTCGGCGTATTTCGAGCGGTAGGTGGTGGAGTAGAGAACGGTGTAGATGTAGAAAAAAATTTCTTCAGGTGTGGGGTCTTTTTTGTAAGTTTTGGAGAGGGCAGAAAAGAGTTTAGGGTTGATGTTAGATTGGTTCTTTTCTGTTGCTTTGTCATAGTTTAATAGGGTTGTTTGTTGTAACTGATCTTTCATATCTGTATCAGAATAGACGTATAGGGGATAAACATATTCTGTGCTCTGATTTCCATTATAAAAAACACCATGTCCTACTAAAGTGTTGGTAGCATATACCCAAGAATAATTATAATTAGGCAATCCCTTTCTTAAAGTAATCAGTGCCAGATTTCCCTTTATCATATGATTCATTACTTCTTTACGCGAACGTTCAATGAGTATGTCATGATAAAATACCCATTGAACATCAAATGGTCTGTATAAAATCTGAGTAACGGTATCTTGCCAGTTTTTGTCTTTCCTTAGCTTTTCTCTTGCAGTTTTTAAATTCCAGTTTGGTTTATCCTTCAAGCCGAATGTCTGTCTTACTAATTCATCCGGCATTTTTTCATCGAGGAACATTCTGATATGTCTTTTAAGAATTTCTTTATCAAAGTCAATTACAAAGCTATCCCTTGATGTCACTATGCCTACGCTGTTCAATGGAAATATTTCATTTATTTTAGGATATTTCTCATAGCTCTCTGAAAGTTTTTCGTCTCTCGGAATAAATAGATAAAATTCAGATTTCGGATATAACTGCTGCCATCTTGTTGTCTTAAGGTCATTCTTATCAAGCCACTCATATTTCTTTTCCCTCAGTCCCCATCCTTCCGAATAATGGACATTGTTTTCTTTCTTCCTATCCTTCTTTTTTATAAAAAGAGCAATTACTACTCCTTGCTGGATATCAAAAACATTCTCATCTTTTGAACCGTCCGGACACTTTTCTTTTTTCAAACTGTTGCCGTGCAAGTCCAGAAGGTAGGTTTCATTGAAACTGTTCATGAGAGACTGCCGCATACCCCGAAAGGTTGGATTGTCCAGATAACTGTGATTGGTAATGAAACCAAGGACTCCTTCGCCAGCCTGATCGATCTTCCACTGAGCGAATCGGATGAATTTGACATAATCATCCTGCAGCCATTTGGGATTCTTTTCTCCGAGGGGTTTTCCATCAACTTGGTAGTAAACTCTAATTTCTTTTGAGATCCATTCTCCGACATTGGAAGAATGGCCAGAATACGGCGGATTGCCGAGAATAACTAAGATTGGTGTTTCTTTTTTCACCTTGCCTGCAAGGTGAGATTCTTCAGAAAGTGAAGCCATTCCCGGAATATCAACCTGAGCCAATTCTTCCATTTCTAAGGTATTGGTCAGATAGAGTTTAAACCTGTCATCCTCTTTAAGCCTGTAGCCAAGCTCTTCCAAAAGAAAAGACATTTTCAAATGACCCACGGCATAGGGCGCCATCAGCAGCTCAAGGGCATAGAAGTCTTTGAGAATATGTTCCTTGATGAAATTTTCCTTTCCACCTTCACCATATTTAGAGGTGAACTCTTCTGTTGCTAACTTGGCTGCCTCAGCCAAAAAGGTAAGGGTTCCAGCAGCAGGGTCTAACACGGTGACTGATTCACTGGCAAAACCGTCTTTTCTCCCAAAATGCTCTTTTAGAATGTGGTGCAGAGAGCGGACAATGTAGGAGACTACCGGTTCAGGTGTGTAATACACACCCCTCTTTTCTCTCGTGGTCGGGTCATATTCAGTTAGAAAGGTTTCATAGAAATGGACGATGGGGTCTTTCCCTTTACCTTCGTGGAAATATTTATGAAGGATATTTCTGACATCTGTGACTGCTAAGACCTCTGAGATATCATCAACGATCCATTCCATCTGCTGAGGCAGTTCACCAAGCGAGATGAATTTGAACACATCTCTTAAAATCCCAATGGTATGAGGAATGTTATCGTAGGCAAGTTTTCTATTAAAGCTGTTCTCTGAACGTGTACGGGCGGCAAAAAGCCCGTAGGTGATGGTCTGGGAGTAGAGGTCTGCAAATTCTTCTTTGGTGAGACTACTGATGAGATATTTCCTGAAAGCCTCATAGAACCCTAAGATACCGCCTTTTTCTCCACCTTCTTCTTTTAACTCCTGTGCAACAACCTCGTCCCTCAGAAAGCGTGTCCGCTTTGCCAGTTCAATGGCTAAGTTTTTAGTGGTATAGACATGAGGAAATGAAAAGCTGAAAAACTTATCTATGAGGTTGAAGAAATCTGCTTCTTTCTCAACCGGTGGAACGGTTTTTAGTTTATGAACAATGAATGGCCTCGCAATAGAAACTTTGTCTATTAATGAGCCATCGCGGTAAAGTCTGAATTCGAAGAAGTTGGTTAATATCAGGTTGGGAAAGGTGTGAAGGTATCGTTTTAGCTGTTCTGAAGTCACTATCTGATCTAAATAGTCAACAGTGGGTGCTTTGGCTTCGATGTAACCAACGATATGCTGTTTTCCATCCCAGACTCTGAAATCAGGGTTACCAGCCTCGGTCTTCTTCGGTAGGGTTGTTATGTGAACATTTCTTTTGCCAATAGATGCTGTATATCCTTTTAACAATCCCTCCAGCGCAGAGTAGTAACTTTCTTCCCGCGCATCTCCACGATTAGCAATCTCAAATATTTTCTTCAGGTATGCTTTAAGCACTTTATATAGAACTCACACAATCCAGAAAATTGCCCCCGATTTCTAAGGCAAAATTATCACTTATCTGTAGGATTGTCCATCTCCTTCATCGCCTCTTCAATCACCCGCTGGACTTCAGCGTCGTCCCACACCTTCTTCAATTCCCGGGTCATCTTGGCAGAGACCATGTTCACCACATCAGGACAGTGGAGAGGATACGTATCCTTGTCCATACCGGCAAACATGGAAAAGAGGATATTCCCTCCGAACTGAAAGGTAGTGATCCAGTGTAGGTTTGCTGCATAGAAAGCCCCGCACAGTCCCCCGGTATCGTTTAAAGACACTTCAAATTTCTGTCCCACCTTGTGTTTATAGTGACAATACCCTTTTACTTCCGTAATCTCCAGAATCACCTTGTATTCCTTGAATTCCTCACACATGGGTTCCCCTCCTTGGCTGGATGAAAATGTTATCGCTTTCCTAATAGAGTTTTTTATGGTAATTGTCAAAGAAATTATTGGAGGTTTCTGGAAAGGGGGTTCTTCGTTACTCAACAACATTTTTTCGACAATTCTAAAGGGCGGGGTTAACCCCGCCCCTAGTGCGCCTGAGAGTGTGCGAAGGGAAGCCGAAACCTTCCCTACCCTATCATTGGGACAAACAATCCGATGCAAGGGGAGAAGGATGAAGAAAATCCGGAAAGAAATGAAATGAAAGAGGGGACTTGACCTGGAAGGACGATAAAGTATATTCTGCTATGTAACAATCCTGAGTTTAAAATTGAGACCTTAAAAAATGGTTGACGGAGAGGAAGTGAAAGATTTCAACAACGTTCCCTTTTCCATTTATTGTGAAGATTTAATAAGTAAAGACCACAGGCTATATTGGCGCTGGTTGGCAATTACATGTAAAGTTCCTTACTCAAATTAGAGGTGAGGATTATACAAAGGGACATCTATGGCTAAAAAGTATGACTTAATTGTGGTGGGAGCTGGTCCAGCTGGTTTGATGGCTGCCAAGACTGCGGGGGAGAATGGTCTGAATGTAGCCTTGCTTGAGAGAAAGAAGAACATCCCGGAGATCAAGAGAGCCTGCGCAATGATGTGGCTGGCGTTTAAAGAGCGCTACTTCGGAGAATGGATGCGATTCAACCCAAAAGATAGTCGGCTCTGTTTTCCCAAGAATGGATTTTCGATAAAGTACGATGGGCCAGTTAAGAATATCTACGCTATCTATGGCCATTCCTCCGAAGGCCATCGAATAAGAATTGGTGATTGTGATAAAGGAAGAGAGGCTGGTGATCCTGCCAAGATCGCAATGGTCCATGACAAGTCTGATCTCTTAGCAGGGCTTCTTAAGGAGGTAGAACGTTTAGGGGTGGAGGTGTTTTCTAATACTAATGTGACTGGAATTGAGATAATGAATGACAAAGTCACTGTTCTTGCTGGGAATCAGGAGTTTGCTGGTACCTTTGTGATCGCTGCCGATGGGGTAAATTCACTGATTGCACAAAAACTCGGTTTCAACAAGAATCGAAAATACTATGGAATGCTTTTAAGTAGGACCTATACCATGGTGGATGTAGAGGGGGCTGATCCCAATGCTGTTAACTTTTCATATTATGGACAACCCTTACCGTTCATCGTTGCCCTCTGCCCCCTAGCAGGGGGAGAGGGACATCAGGTGATGGGTCTAACCATGAATCCCAAGATCGAGCCGGATTTAATCTTTAACCGTCTTATGGGAGAGGGTTTTTTACAGTCATGGTTTAAGAAGGCTAAAAAGATCAAGGAACTTGCGGCAGTGGAGAATCTGTGGGAACCCATTGTTGAGCCCTACAAAGATAGAGTGCTTCTCATCGGTGATACTGCCTGGTGTCAGGAAGCAGAAAATACCGGCTCACTTATGTGCGGATGGAAAGCTGGAAACGTAGTGACAGTGGCATTAAGCGAGGGAAAGATCGGAAGGGAGGGCGTAGAGGATTATTTAAGGTGGTGGAAAGATTCATTCTGTAATCATTATGACTACCGGGATTATATTAAGACCTTTGAGTTTCCCCTTTTGTTTAAAGATGAGGAGATCAACTATCTCTTTAGTCAGATCAAGGAGACCATGCCTGCAAGCTTAAATGCCTACGCCATTTTTGGAATTATAGGTGTAGAGTTAGGCAAGGTGATGGGAAAGATTGCACAGGAAAGACCAGACTTAATTCCCAAGATCCAGACCTTTGCTTCTGCCTCCGCAGAGGATCTCATGAGTGAAGCAATTAAAGAAGGATTCCCTAATAGGTGATAAACAAGGAATGTTTTAAAAACTTAATCAAGTGACGTCGGGAAATGTGATTACCCTGTGGAAAAAGCTTCTCTGGGAGAGACTTCAGGGGAGATAACTCAGTGTCTAATAGTGCAAATAGAAATGAGTTATTTAAGGATCTCTTATGCCGTGATTTACCAACCAGGCCACAGCCACAGGAAATTGGGGTCACAGGAAATTGGGGTCAATTCTTGACGGTCTGTTGCCCAAATAACGATTGAAGGCACTATATATTCAATGTATAAAGATGGCAGACATAATATCAATGGGGTTTGCCATGATGGGTCACGACTCTCATCTACAACCGAAGTTCTTC